>Ga0265780_10006295_pt1 | contig 14755 bp, 10 predicted proteins | sample P1T30metagenome_FD_192432 | JGI IMG/M metagenome (GOLD analysis project Ga0265780, IMG submission 192432) | Plant litter microbial communities from East Loma Ridge, Irvine, California - P1 T30 | ecosystem: Environmental > Terrestrial > Plant litter > Unclassified | place: USA: California... | reverse complement strand
GACATCCTGTTCTTCTGGGATGCCCGCATGATGATGCAAGGTTTGCACTTCATGGGCGATGTGCCGTTCAAGACCCTGTATTTGCACGGTCTTGTCCGCGCGGCCGACGGCGCCAAGATGTCCAAGTCGAAGGGCAATGTCGTCAACCCGCTGGGCCTGATCGACCAGTACGGCGCGGATGCGTTGCGCTTCTTCATGGCGGCGATGGAGAGCCAGGGCCGCGACATCAAGATGGATGAGAAGCGCGTCGAGGGCTATCGCAACTTCGCGACCAAGCTGTGGAACGCATGCCGTTTCGCACAAGGCAACGGCATCGGCGCGAGCAAGACGCTTGAAGCGCCGGTGACGACGCTCGCAGTCAACAAGTGGATCGTCGCGGAGACGATCGGATGCGTCCAGACGGTCGATCTCGCGCTGGCAGACCTCCGTTTCGACGGTGCGGCGAATGCGGTGTACCAGTTTGTGTGGAGCCGCTTCTGCGACTGGTATCTCGAACTGATCAAGCCGGTGCTCGGTCAGATGGATGCGCCCGCCACCGGGCCGGACGCGGACGAGACGCGCGCCGTCGCAGGCTGGGTGATCGACCAGATCCTCGTTTTGCTCCACCCGTTCATGCCGTTCATCACCGAGGAACTGTGGAACGCGATGGGGGCGCGCGAGAGCAACCTGATCGTCGCACGCTGGCCGATCGCCGACGCGCGATCGATCGATCCTGCGGCAAGCCAGGAGATCGACTGGCTGATCCGGCTGATCGGTGAAGTCCGTGCGGCACGGACCGAGCTGAACGTTGCGCCGGGCACGCGGATGCCGGTGCATATCCGCGATGCGGGGCCGGAGACGCTGGCCCGGATCGAGCGGCAGGCGAGTGTGATCGCACGCCTTGCGCGGATCGATCTCGCGGTGGGCGATGCGCCTGCGGGTGGTGCGGTGCAGGTCGTCGTCGACGAGGCGACTTTCGTGTTGCCGCTCGCCGGGGTGATCGACCTCGATGCGGAACGCGCGCGTCTTACCAAGGGGATCGAAGCCGCTGCCAAGGAGCGCGACGCGCTCGCCGGGCGGTTGAACAACCCGAGCTTCGTCGAACGCGCCAAGCCCGAGGCGGTCGAGAAGGCGCGCGCCGATCATGCCGAAAAATCCGCCGAGGCCGAGCGTCTTAGCGCTGCCCTGGCGCGTTTGGGGTGAGATAGCCGGCTCCAGGCTGGCGAACACACAATCCCCCTCCCGCTTGCGGGAGGGGTCAGGGGAGGGCCTGTGAGCGACGTCGGTGAGATAACAGCCCCTCCCTCAGCCCCTCCGTCACGCGGGAGGGGAGGAAAACAGCGCGACCTGACCACCGGCCCGATCGCGTGGACGTTGCTCGCTTTCGCGCTGCCGACGCTGGGGTCGAATATCCTGCAATCGCTCAACGGGTCGATCAACACGATCTGGGTCGGGCGATTCCTCGGCGAAGGCGCGGTCGCGGCGACCGCCAACGCCAATACGATCATGTTCCTGATGTTCGCCGCAGTGTTCGGCTTCGGCATGGCGGCGACGATCCTGATCGGCCAGTCGATCGGGCGACGCGACGTCGAGGCGGCGCGGCGCGCGTTCGGCGCGTCGATCGGGCTGGTGATGGCGGGTGCGGTCGTCATCGCGGCGCTGGGCTGGATCTTCTCGCCCGACATCCTGACGAGCCTGTCGACGCCGCCGAGCGTGCAACCGCTCGCACTGGCGTATCTGCGGGTGATCTTTCTCGGGCTGCCCGCGACGATGCTGCTGGTGCTGCTTGGGATGGCATTACGAGGCGTCGGCGATTCGGTGACGCCCTTGTGGTTCACTGCGCTAAGCGTGCTGCTCGACAGCGGGCTCAACCCCGTGTTCATCCGCGGGTGGTTCGGGATGCCCGAAATGGGGATCGCCGGATCGGCGGTCGCGACGCTCATTTCGGTCCATGTCGCGTCGCTCGGGTTGCTCGCCTTCATCTACCGGCGCAATTTGCCGATCCGCTTGCGCGGCGCGGAGCTGGGGTATCTGATCCCGTCGGCGACGCTCGCGCGGACGATCCTGCTCAAGGGCTTGCCGATGGGCGCGCAGATGCTGGTCGTGTCGGTCGCGGCGTTGACGATGACCGGGCTGGTCAACCGCTACGGCGTCGATACGACTGCGGCCTACGGCATCTCGATGCAGCTATGGGGCTATATCCAGATGCCCGCGCTGGCGGTGGGTGCTGCGGTGAGCAGTATGGCGGCGCAGAACATCGGGGCGGGTCTTTGGGCGCGGGTCGACCGGATCACGGTGGCGGGGCTGGTGTTCAGCGCGGTGCTGACGACGACGATGGTGATCGCGATCATCGCGTTCGACCGGCCGGTGATGCTGCTGTTCCTGGGCGGCGAAAGTGCGGCGCTACCGATCGCGCGGCATATCCAGGTGCTGGCGAGCTGGAACTTCATCATCTTCGGGATGACGATGGTGCTGTTCTCGACCGTGCGTGCGAACGGCGCGGTATGGGCGCCGCTGACGATGCTGTTCGTCGCGATGTATCCGGTGCGGCTGGGGTTCGCGCTAGCGTTTCAGCCGTCGCTGGGGGCGGATGCCCTGTGGTGGAGCTTCCCGCTCGGGTCGGTTGCCAACTTCGTGATGGCGGTGGGCTATTATCGCTTCGGGGGATGGCGGAAACAGCGGCTGGTTGTCCCCGAGGGGGAGGCGCACGATCAGAGCCAGAACCCGGCGGAACCGGGCGGGCGGTTGCATCCGGCCGGGTGAGGCGGGGGCGGGGCTGCCTCTTCGTTCCCCTCCTTCGTCATTCCCGCGGAGGCGGGAATCCATTAGCGCCACGTCCGTTACCGTAGGTCAGCCAGTATGGATCCCCGCCTTCGCGAGGATGACGGAATGTGGGGGGAGGGGAAGCCCGCATCGCCGGTAGCCACCACCGCGTTCTAAACCTTGCGCGACCCCCGGCGAAGTTCCAGAACGCAACCCATGACTGCACAATACCCCGCACTCCGCCTTCGTCGTACCCGCGCCAGCAACTGGAGCCGCCGGCTCCACGCCGAGACTGTGCTGACGCCCGCCGACTTCATCTGGCCGCTGTTCATCACCGAGGGTGAGGGCATCGAGGATCCGATCGCAGCGCTCCCCGGCGTATCGCGCTGGTCGATCGACGGGATCGTGGCGCGTGGGCGGGAAGCGCGCGATCTGGGGATTCCGTGCATCGCGCTGTTCCCCAACACGCCGTCGCACCTGCGCACCGACGATGGGCGCGAGGCGCTCAACCCCGACAATCTGATGTGCCGCGCGATCCGTGCGCTCAAGGACGCGGTGCCCGAAATCGGCGTGCTGACCGACGTCGCGCTCGATCCCTATACCACGCATGGGCATGACGGGCTGGTCGATGCGGCGGGCTATGTCGTCAACGACGTGACGTCCGAGGCGCTCGTCCAGCAGGCGCTGACGCAGGCCGAGGCGGGATCGGACATCATCGCGCCATCGGACATGATGGACGGCCGGATCGGGGCGATCCGCGAGGCGCTGGAGGCGGGCGGGCACCACAACGTCCAGATCATGTCCTATGCCGCCAAATATGCGAGCGCCTTCTACGGTCCGTTCCGCGACGCCGTGGGGAGCCGCGGGCTGCTCAAGGGCGACAAGAAGACCTATCAGATGGACTCCGCCAATGCCGAGGAAGCGCTACGCGAGGTCGCGCTGGATCTGGCGGAAGGCGCGGACAGCGTGATGGTCAAGCCGGGGATGCCGTATCTCGACATCATTTTGCGGGTGAAGTCGGAGTTCCAAGTCCCTGTGTTTGCTTACCAAGTCTCCGGCGAATATGCGATGATCGAGGCCGCGGTGGCAGCGGGCGCGGCGGACCGCGATGCGATGGTGCTGGAAAGCCTAATGGCGTTCAAGCGCGCAGGGACGGCGGGGGTGCTGACCTATCACGCCGCGCATGCCGCCCGGTTGCTCGGCGCGTGAGACCGAGCCTGCGCGCATGATCGAGACCGAGCGGCTGATCCTGCGGATGGTCGAGCCCCGCGACCGTGCGGCGCTGTGGGCGCAATGCCGGGACCCGGCGGTGATGCAATATCTGCTCCCCGTCGCGGACGAGGCGGCACTGGATGCGATGATCGCGCGGATGCATGCGTCGCAGGCCGAGCATGGCTTCGCCTTCTGGATCGTCGAGCGGCGTTCGGATGGCGCGCTGACGGGAATCTGCGGGTTGAAGCCGGGAGCACCCGAAACGCCGATCGAAGGCGTGCTCGAGATCGGGTGGCGGTTTTCGCAAGCCTATTGGGGGCAGGGCTATGCACGCGAGGCTGCGCTGGCGACGCTCGACTGGGCGTGGGCCAATCTGTCCGCGCCCGAGATCGCGGCGATCACGGTGCCCGACAATGCGGCAAGCTGGGGCCTGATGGAACGGATCGGGATGCACCGGATCGCGGACGGCGATTTCGACCATCCGCTGGTTGCGGACGACAGCCCGTTGAAACGACACATCCAATATCGGATCGATCGGCCTGTGCATGAAATTAGTGCCTAGGCCGCGCAGCGGGGTTCGCCCGCTGTTCGTGGTGACGATCCTGTCGAGTGCATTCCTGCTCTTCCTCGTCCAGCCGATGGTCGCGCGGATGGCGCTGCCTCGGCTCGGCGGGGCGCCGGCTGTGTGGAACTCGGCGATGCTGGTGTATCAGGCACTGCTGCTGGGCGGATACGCCTATGCGCACTGGCTCGGGCGGCTCGAACCGCGGTTGCAGGGGCGGGTGCATCTGGGGGTGCTGCTGATCGCGGCGCTGTGGCTGCCGATCGGGCTGGGCGGATTACAGCCGGGACCGGGGGTGCCTCCGGCGTTCTGGGTACCGTGGCTGTTCGTGCTGTCGATCGGGCCGTTGTTCTTCGCGGTCTCGGCGCAATCGCCGTTGCTGCAACGCTGGTTCAGTCTCGCGCGCAAGGGGCAGGACCCGTACGCGCTGTACGCGGCGTCCAACCTCGGCAGCTTTGCGGGGCTGATCGCCTATCCGTTGCTGGTCGAACCGATGATGACGCTGTTCAACCAGCGGATCCTGTGGAGCAGCGGCTACATCCTGCTCGGGCTGATGGTCGCGTTGTGTGCGGGGACATTGCCGCGTGACCGGCCGCTGCAGGCGGCGACGCCCGTCACCTCCGCGCCGCCGGGGCGGAAGCGAGTCGCGCACTGGATCCTGCTCGCGTTCGTGCCGTCGGGGCTGATGCTGGCGACGTCGACCTACATCACCACCGACATCGTCGCGATGCCGCTGCTGTGGGTCATCCCGCTTGCGCTGTACCTGCTGAGCTTCACGATCGCGTTCGCGCGGGATCGCACGGCGGCGGACATCCAGACGCGGATCGCGCCGATCGCGATCCTGCTGTTCGGCGGGATCCTCGTCAGCGGGATGCCAGGGATGCCGTATCTCGGCGCGATCATGGCGCTGGCGTTGCTGTTCCTGGTCTCGGTTGCGTTGCACACCGGGCTGTATCGGTTGCGGCCCGAACCCGACCGGCTGACCGGCTTCTATCTCGCCATGTCGTTCGGCGGGGCGCTTGGCGGGGTGTTCAGTGCGCTGGTCGCGCCGATGCTGTTCGACTGGACGTATGAATATCCGATCCTGATCCTCGCGGCGGGGGTGCTGACGCCGCACGCCTATATGTTTGCGCCGTTGCAGCGCGTGTGGCAGGGCAATCCGCAGCGCCGGCGCATTCTGCTGTGGGCCGTTGCGCTGATCATCGCTGCGCTGGTCGCCATGGTTTTGCTCGATCACAACACGGGCGATGCGCCGTCGTCGCTGCAACAGGCGGTGCTGCTGATCGTCGTGGCGATCGGCGTGCTTGCGATCGGGACCCCGCCTGCGTTCGGCTTTGCCTTGCTGGGGGTTCTCATTGCCTTTGGTGGGTATCAGGCGATCGCCATCTCGCTCGAGCCCGGTGCGCGGACGCGGAGCTATTTCGGGATCTATACGGTGCATAGCACGCCGACCGAACAGCAACTCGCGCATGGTACGACCGTTCACGGTATGCAATTGCGCGGGTCGCCCGAACGCGAACGAACGCCGACCGCTTATTACGTGCCGGGATCCGGCGTGGGGCAGGCGATGCAAGCGCTCCCGACGTTGTTCGGTCCCCGCGCACGTGTCGGCGTGGTCGGGCTCGGGACGGGGACGCTCGCCTGTTACGCGCAGCCGGGACAGAACTGGCGGTTCTACGAGATCGATCCCGCGATCGTCCGCATCGCGCGCGACAGCGGGCAGTTCAGTTTCCTGTCGAACTGCCTTCCCGATCCGGAGATCGTGATCGGGGATGCGCGGGTCAATATCGCGAAGCAGCGGACCGATACGCTCGACCTGTTGGCGCTCGACGCTTTTTCATCGGATTCGGTGCCGATGCACCTGATGACGCGCGAGGCGTTCGACAGCTATGCGCGCGTGCTGTCCCCGCGCGGGCTGTTGCTGGTGCATATCTCGAACCGTTTCCTCGATCTGGAACCGGTCGTCGCGGCGGCGGCGAAGGCAGGCGGCTGGCACGCGGTCACGCTGTTCTATACGCCGCCTGCGAACCCCCGTGATGCCGCGACCATGTCGCAGTGGATCGCGCTGTCGCGCGATCCCGCCACGATCCGTGTCTTGCAGGCGCGCGACGCGGGGTGGAAATCGACGCGAGGCCGCCCCGGTTTCGTACCATGGAGCGACGGCTATTCGTCGATCTTGCCGCTGGTGAAGGGGTTGTAGGAACCCTCGACCGGGAGAATCAGCGCTCGCGCAGGCGCGGCATCAGTTCGACGAAGTTACAGGGCTTGTGCCGGCTGTCGAGCTGGTCCTTGAGAATGCCGTCCCAGCCGTCCTTCACTGCGCCGGTCGATCCCGGCAGCGCGAAGACATAGGTGCCGCGCGTGACGCAGGCACAGGCGCGCGACTGGACCGTCGACGTTGCGATGGTCTTGAAGCTCAGCCAGCGGAACAGTTCGCCGAACCCGGGAATCATCTTTTCGGCAATGCGTTCGATCGCTTCGGGGGTGACGTCGCGACCGGTCACGCCAGTGCCGCCAGTGGTGATGATGCAATCGACCGCTTCGTCATCGATCCAGCGATGGAGCACCGCGGTGATGAGCTCGACGTCGTCCTTCACGATCTCGCGGTCAGCGAGCACATGGCCAGCGTCGCTCAACCGCGCGACGAGCGTGTCACCCGAGCGGTCCTCTGCAAGCCCGCGCGTATCGGAAACGGTAAGGACGGCAATCCGGACGGGGATGAATTCTACGTTCAGATCAATTGGCACTGGCGACTGCCTGGCGAGCGTTGCTGGAACTGAGGCGGACCGCGGTCGCACCCTTCATCCCCGGGAAGCGGGGCCACAGCCCTTGCGCCAGGGCCGCGCGGCTGACCGAGGCACGGCGGCCAGTCTGCCCCTCATATACCCAATAGTTGCGCAGGACGGTCGTTACATAGCCGCGCGTCTCCCAATAAGGGATCGATTCGATGTACAGTAGCGGGTCGCCGCCATCATGCGCCTGCGCGTCCCATGCCTGCACCGGACCGGGGCCGGCATTATAGGCGGCGATGACCTTGGGGAGCAGCCCGTTGGTGCAGCTCTGGTCGCGCAATTGCTCGAGGTAGCTCTGGCCGACTTCAATGTTGGTGCCCGGGCGCGACAGCGCGGTGCGATCGAAGATGCGGCCCTGTTTGCGCGCAATGTCGGTCGCCGCACTCGGCATCACCTGCATCAGGCCGTAAGCCCCGGCCTTGCTCACGACATCGGTGCGGAAGCGCGATTCCTGGAGCGTGTGCGCATAGACGAGCGCCTTGTCGACGCGCCAGCCGCCGTCCGGGGTCCAATTGGGGGCGGGGAAGCGCGCCTCGACCGGGGGTGCTGCGCCGAGCGGGCCGTTGTGCGACAGCCAGACGAGCGTGGAGGGAAGATCGAGCGCCGAGGTCAGGCGGACGAGCGCGGGATATTCTGCTGGGGTGCCGATCCGTGCCTGTTGCTTGATCACCTGATCCGCGAGCCCGCTTTCGCCGATCTCGACCAGCGCCGCGGCCACATGGATGTTGGGACGGCGTTCGAGCGTTTGCCAGTCGCCTGCGAACACCTTCGCATTGGACTTGAGCGGCGCGTCCTTGATGCCGAGCGCCTGCCGCGACAGCAGGCCGTAGAAGGTCTCGCGATATTGCGATGCGCTTTTCAGTCGCCCCTCGACCTTGTCGGGGCGGCCGCACTGCATGTCTGCGCGCGCGCCCCAGTACAGGCCCGCCGCGCGGAGATCGACGTCGCCCGCACGCGCCGCGACGTTCTGGAAGGCGGCGCTGGCTGCGACGCAATCATGCTGTCGCCATGCCGCGAGCGCACCGACCCACATCGCCTCGACCGCGAAGTCGCCGTATCCGGTCATCGCCTTGGCGGCCATCGCACGAGCGTTGTTATCGTCGCCTGCGAGATAATACATCCAGGCGACCTTGCGCTGCCACTCGGTGATCGAGTCCTGCGACAGTCCGGGAGTCGATTCGAGCAAGGCCTGTGCTTCGGACCCGCGGTCTTCCTTGACGTAGGGCTGCATCTTGATCGCGAGTTCTGCGGCGATCATGTCCCCTGCGACCAGGCTGCGTGCGCGCTTGCGTGCCGGAGCACCGTCGATCCAGATCAGCGCCCGCGCCTCGGGAAGCGGTGGCAGGCCGACTCCGCCGCGCGAGGCGGCCATTGTCGCGAGCTGGCGCGCCTGTGGCAATTCGGGCGCTTCGGATAGCAGCTTCAGCAGCGGGTCGAGGTCCGCCTTGGGCGAACCCTTGGCCGTGAGCAGTTCGGCGCGGGCGATCGCGTGGAGCGGGCCCGGCTTCATCACGTCGAGCGCGAGTTGCGCATCGAGCCATTTCTGCGCGCGGATCGCGGCGAACACCGCGCGATACCCTTCGCGCTGTTCGGGATCGAGCTGCGGGGGAATCGCGGCGCGGACGTTGGCCGTTTCGATGCTGGCGGGCTCGATCGCCGCCTGTGCAATTCCGGGAACACACGTCGCTGCGCTTGCCAATGTCAGTGATACCGACAGAAACCGCTTCGCGCTCATGCGCTCAAACCCGCGATAAGCATTTGTAAGTCCTTCCAGGCACGTGCCTTTTCCGCCGGCCGTTCGAGCAGCAGTCGCGGATGAAAACTGGCGACGGCCTCGACGGCGATGGAGTTGCCGGATTGTCCAACTTCCACATTAACCAATTGCAAACTTCCCCGCGATCGCGCCACATCGGCCCCGGTAAGCGCACGGCTCGGCGCGTTCCCTAGCACAAACAGCCGCTTCGGTTCCACTATTGCGACATGGTGCCGGATCAGCTGGCCCAGCCGTTGCTCGATCTCAGGTGCGATACGCCCGGCGACCGGGCGAATCGTGCACATCGGGACGATGTAGACCGAGCTGCGGTCGCGCCCAATCGCCGCGAGCATCCGGTCGAACAGCTGCCCGGCCGCGCCGCTCAACACCACGCCCGAGTCGGCATCGTCGCGATCGGGGACGTCGGTGACGATCATGATGTCGGATTGCGGATCACCGCTCGCAAAAATCGGCGCGCCCGACCAGTCGGCTTCGGGTGCCTCGGGCCCGGTCCGCCAGGCGACATAGGCATCGATCGTGGTGGGCAAGGGGGCCGCGACCGGGGCGGAGGGTTCCGCTACGGCGTGTCGCTTCGTTTCGCGAACGACCGGTGCTGGCGCGGCGGTCCAGTCGCGCGGCTCCTCGTCCGCGAGCGTGTCTACGCCTGCGTCGCGCCACCATTCCAGCGCGCTTGCCGCGGCGATTTGCCAATCGATATTCTGGTCCGCCCCCATGCTTCCCTTAGAGTCCTATGTTGACGCGAAGGTCAATTCACTGGCACTCGGTTTTGATAGCGATGGGGCCGGACGTTCCGCGTGCGCGACGAGACCGCGCTTCCCCAACCGCAGTGGAGAGACACCGTGAGCGACACCGAAACCCAGCGTGAGTCGATGCCCTATGACGTTGTGATCGTCGGAGCGGGGCCTGCGGGCCTGTCCGCGGCGATCCGGCTGAAACAGGTCGCGGCCGAACGCGAGATCGAGCTGTCGGTCTGCGTCCTCGAAAAGGGGTCGGAAGTCGGCGCGCATATTCTGTCGGGTGCAGTGATCGATCCCAAGGCGCTCGATGAATTGCTGCCGGACTGGCGCGATATGGGTTGCCCGCTGGCCGAGGTGCCGGTGACCGACAACCAGCACTGGATGCTGTCCAAGCGCGGCAAGCGCGGGGTGCCGCATTTCATCACGCCCGGCTTCATGCACAACAAGGGCACCTATACGGGCAGCCTGGCCAATCTGTGTCGCTGGCTGGCGGGGCAGGCGGAGGAACTGGGGGTCGAGATCTTCCCCGGGTTCGCTGCGGCCGAGATCCTGTACAATGACGACGGCTCGGTGAAGGGCGTCGCGACCGGCGACATGGGCGTCGCGCGCGATGGCTCGCACAAGCCGGACTATACGCCGGGGCTGGAGATCCACGCGAAGTACACCTTCCTGTCCGAGGGCGTACGCGGGTCGCTGTCGAAGCAGATCATCGCGAAGTTCGACCTCGCGCGCGACAGCCAGCCGCAGGTGTACGGGATTGGGATCAAGGAATTGTGGGACATCGCGCCCGACAAGCATGTGCCCGGGCGCGTGATCCATACGCAGGGCTGGCCGCTTAACGAGACGCCGGGGTCGAACGGTGGTGGCTTCCTCTACCATCAGGCGAATGGGCAGGTCGCGCTCGGGTTCGTGACGTGGCTGAGCTACACCAATCCGCATTTGTCGCCGTTCCACGAGATGCAGCGCTGGAAGACGCATCCCGCGATTGCGGAGATGCTGCAGGGGGCCAAGCGCGTGTCCTATGGCGCGCGCGCGATCAACGATGGCGGGTTGCAGTCGATTCCCAAGCTGGTGTTCCCGGGCGGCGCGCTGATCGGCTGTTCGGCGGGGTTCCTCAACGTGCCGCGGATCAAGGGCACGCATACCGCGATGAAGTCGGGGATGATGGCCGCCGAAGCCGCGGTCGAGGCGATCGCGTCGCAGCGCCAGCATGACGAACTGGGGGCGTATCCGGCGGCGTTCGAGGAGAGCTGGGTCAAGAAGGAGCTGTCGATCGTCCGCAACGTCGTGCCGCTGGTCGAGAAGTTCGGCGAGCTGGTGGGGTCGGGGCTCGCCAACGTGACGATGTGGCTGGAAAGCTGGGGCGTGAAGATGCCCTTTACGATGAAGCACCACGCCAACCACAAGACGCTGTGGCGGAAGGACCAGGTGCATCCGATCACCTACCCAAAGCCCGACGGCGTGCTGACGTTCGACCGGCTGTCCTCGGTGTTCATCTCGAACACCAATCATGAGGAGAACCAGCCGGTTCACCTCAAGCTGGCGGACCCGGATATTCCGGTGAAATACGACCTGCCGCTCTATGACGAGCCTGCGCAGCGCTATTGCCCGGCGGGTGTGTACGAAATCGTCGGCGAGGAAGAGGGCGACCCCAAGTTCGTCATCAACGCGCAGAATTGCGTGCATTGCAAGACGTGCGACATCAAGGATCCGACGCAGAACATCACCTGGGTCGTGCCCGAGGGCGGTGGCGGGCCGAACTATCCCAACATGTGACGTGCTGCTTCCCTGGCGAAGACCGGGGCCCGGTCGCGAAGGGTTATGGACCGCGGCGCTCGCCGTGGACCGGCCGCGACTGGGCCCCGGCCTTCGCCGGGGAAGGGAAGTGGTTTGGAACCCCCTTCTTCCCCGGCGCAGGCCGGGGCCCAGTTGCGAAGGGCGTTGTTATCGCGCGCGGTGCTCGCCATAGACCGGCCACGACTGGCCCTGGCCTTCGCCGGGGAAGGGAAATGGTTGGACTGGCCCGATGATCACCGAACGCGCTCCCGCCAAGATCAACCTTGCGCTCCATGTCCGGGCGCGGCGGGCGGATGGGTATCATGAACTCGAAACGCTGTTCGCCTTCGTGACGGACGGCGACACGGTGACGCTCGCGCCGGGCGCGTTGTCGCTGGCGATCACCGGGCCGTTCGCGGAGGGCTTGTCGGGCGAGGGGGACAATCTCGTTCTCCGGGCGGCGCGGGCGTTTGCCGAGCGGTTCGGGACAAGCGTTGGGGGTACATTCACCCTCAACAAGCATCTGCCGGTAGCCTCCGGGATCGGCGGCGGGTCGGCGGACGCAGCGGCGGCTTTGCGAGCGCTGGCACGGGCGAACGACGTCGCGATCGACGATCCGCGCTTGTTCGAGATCGCGGAGGCGCTCGGGTCGGACGTGCCGGCGTGTCTGCTTGGCCACACCGCGTTGGGGCTTGGGCGCGGCGAGCGGCTGGAACGGCTCGATGGCCCATCCGGCTTGCCGGTGCTGCTGGTCAATCCGGGCGTCGCGGTGTCGACGGCGGCGGTGTTCAAGGCGTGGGACGGGGTCGATCGTGGCCCCATGCCGGACGGCGACGTGCTGGCGCTGGCGCTTGGCGGGCGGAATGATCTCGAGGCCCCTGCGCGCGCCCTGGCCCCCGCGATCGATGCGGTGCTCGAACGGCTCGGTAAGGGCAATCCGGTGCTTGCGCGGATGTCGGGATCGGGGGCGACGTGTTTCGCGCTCTATGCGAGCGCTGCGGATCGCAGTGCCGCTGCCGCGATGATTCGCGAAGCTCAGCCGGACTGGTGGTGTCTCGAAACGGCACTCGCGTGACAGGTGATCGTTTCGTTATGGGGCATGGTGCGATGACCACGATGACCAAGTGGCGGAAAACGGGGATTGGCGTGATGTTTGCTGTGGTGATGGACGATGGGCCCGCCTCTCTCCGTGGTTCGCCCGTCGATGGTCCGTGGTCGCGCCGCGCATCATCCAGGCTGAGGGGCGGCAAGCACAACCTTGCCGCCCCCACGCTCGTATGAGCTTGCCCATCGTTCTCGACGGCGCGCCCGGCGGCATCCTGCTGATCTGCGATCACGCCTCGAATGCTGTGCCCGCGGGGATCGATCTTGGGATCGACGCGGCGCTGCTCGACAAGCATATCGGCGTGGATATCGGGACGGCACCGCTCACGCAGGCGCTGGCGACCGCGCTGGGCGCACCTGCGGTGCTTGCGACGGTTTCGCGGCTGGTGATCGACCTCCACCGGCAACCGGATCATCCCGGACTGATTCCCGCTGTGAGCGATGGCCATGCCATTCCCGGCAATGTGGAAGCTGACCGCTTGGACCGCATCGCGCGCTTCTACCGGCCGTATCACACGGCACTCGGGGATGTGATTCGGAGGGGCCGCCCTGCGCTGCTCGCTTCGATCCACAGTTTCACGCCACGGCTCGAAACCGCCGACGGTGAGGCGCGGCCGTGGGAAATCGGTATCCTCTCGAACCGCGATCGTCGCGCTGCCGATCTCGCATTGGCCCTGCTGCGAGAGCGCGGACTGGGGGTAGGCGACAACGAGCCCTATTCGGGGCGCCTGCTGAACGCGACGCTCAACCGCCACGGCGAAGCGCGGGGGATCCCCAGCATCGCGATCGAGGTTCGCAACGACCTGCTGGCGGACGATGCAGGCGTCGCGCGGTGGCGCGACATTCTCGCCCCGATTTTGATCGAGATACGTAATAGACTTGCGCAAACGGGTCCTGTCGCGACATAGGCGCGCGCATGACACGCACTTTCGACAAATCGAAGCTCCCCAGCCGTCACGTTTCGGTCGGGCCCGAGCGAAGCCCGCACCGCAGCTATTATTACGCGATGGGGATCGCCGAGGAGGACATCGCCAAGCCGTTCGTCGCCCTGGCGAGCGCCGGAAATAACTCCGCGCCATGCAACACCACGCTCGATTCGCAGGCGGATGCCGCGCAGGAAGGCGTCATCACGGGCGGTGGCATGCCCCGCCGCTTCAACACGATCACCGTGACCGACGGGATCGCGATGGGGCATCAGGGGATGAAATCCTCGCTCGTCAGCCGCGAAGTGATCGCCGATTCGGTCGAGCTGTCGGTCCGCGGGCATTGCTACGACGCGCTGGTCGGCTTCGCTGGCTGCGACAAGTCGCTGCCGGGAATGATGATGGCGATGCTGCGGCTCAACGTGCCGAGCATCTTCGTGTATGGCGGGTCGATCCTGCCCGGGCGGTTCCACGACAAGGACGTCACCGTCGTCGACGTGTTCGAGGCGGTCGGCAAATATGCCGCGGGCGGATGCCCGCTGCAGGAGTTGATCGAGCTCGAGAAAGTCGCATGCCCCGGCCACGGCGCGTGCGGTGGCCAGTTCACCGCGAACACGATGGCGTGCGTCGGCGAGGCGATCGGCCTTTCGCTCCCCAATTCGAACATGATGCCCGCACCGTATCGCGGCCGTGACGAGATCGCGATCGCGGCGGGCAATCAGGTGATGGAGCTCATCGCCCGCAACATCCGCCCGCGCGATATCTGCACGCGCGAGGCGTTCATCAACGCCGCCCGCGTCGTCGCGGCAACCGGCGGGTCGACCAATGCGGCATTGCACTTGCCCGCGATGGCGAGCGAAGCGGGGATCGAATTCGATCTGTTCGATGTTGCTGAAGCTTTCAAATCAACACCTTACATCGCCGACCTCAAGCCCGGCGGGAAGTATGTCGCGAAGGATATGTACGAGGCTGGCGGCGTCTACATGCTGATGAAGACGATGCTGGCGGGCGGGTTCCTCGACGGAAACTGCATGACGGTGACGGGCAAGACGCTCGGCGAGAACATCGATCAGGTGACGTGGAACCCCGACCAGAAGGTGATCTACGACGTCAAGACGCCGTTGTCCGCGACT
>Ga0265780_10006293_pt1 | contig 14762 bp, 18 predicted proteins | sample P1T30metagenome_FD_192432 | JGI IMG/M metagenome (GOLD analysis project Ga0265780, IMG submission 192432) | Plant litter microbial communities from East Loma Ridge, Irvine, California - P1 T30 | ecosystem: Environmental > Terrestrial > Plant litter > Unclassified | place: USA: California... | reverse complement strand
GATGTGCTTTGTCTCTTGTTTCAACGCTGCTCATGGCGTACTACTCTCTGTATATTGCACGTGAAAGCATCTCGCAAACAGCTTGTGTAACAATGTCCCCATATTCACCATGTACCCTGATATTCCCTGTTCCTACTCGCGGGTTCCACATACCATGCTTTTTCATCCTCGTATCGTTTCAGTCGTCATCTTGTTTTGTTCGTCCATCCCCTCCTCTCCTAAGAGCGCTCAATCTTCATGCAGAACTGGTAAAGTTCTGCGCGAACCTCTTCAACTTCCCTTTCATGCCACGCCGCTGCGCCGCTCGCTGCTGACTGACTTGCCGCTGTGCTGGATTCATGCCGTCGATGCACCCGAAGGACGATGTGCTGAGTATCGAAGCGGGCCGCGAATGGTACGAAGGCGGGCTTGGTCCAGTCAAGTACGTCGGTGCATCGGAAAGGTCGCCCATAGAGCCCTCCCGTTGCATGTGCGCCGCTGTAGATAGGCAAGTGCTGTCACCACTTCTGGTGCTACGCCCAAGGAGAGCGTGCGTGCGCCGCTCGATGCTGCTCTCTGCCTCACTGGTTCTGGTACTGGTAGAGCCGCCGTAGCGGAACCTTGGCTGCTCCAGGAGCGGCTCATCACTGGCTGGTCTCGAACCAGGTGATCTTGACGAAACCGAAGAAAGCAAATGTATGGTAGGGCTGCGCCGTCGCGTCATGAGTACGGGCGGAGTGCCTTCTTCTACCGCCTCGTAAGGGATACCGAGCACCGGGGTTGAGTTCGATCGCGCGTTGGCCTGCATCCCATCTGCTTGCCTCAGCGACTTGTTTTGCACCAGAGATATCTGCCCTTGTATCTTCTTGGCCCTCTTTCGAAAAGAACTCGCTTGCTGGCTGTGGGAGGTCGAGGGTCTTTTGCAATCTGCCTCTCGCTCTTGCACAATTGGCGTCGCATGTTGAATGCCAGCGGTGTTCTTGACGTCGCTCGTCATAGCCATTCTCCAGTACGATACACCGCCCATGAGCGGGGGCGACGGTGTGTTGCTAGCATCCAGCCATGCGTTGATGTCCCGGGCGACATCCGAGTCGGGTCTTGATGGTCGAACGGGAGGCTGGATAGAAGAGCTCTGCTTACCGCGCTGGATATTGATCGGGATTCGCGGTACAGCAGGTATTTCATCCGCTCCTATATCAGTCGCAACGACAGACGATGGACCAGTCCTCGGCCGCTGCAGCGATGCCGCATCACGGAGTCCGCCATCTCCTTGGTCACCGCTGGGTTGTATAGACGGCAGCTTTCGAAGGCGGTGCTGCAGCCACTGCTTCGCCATTTCGCGCTTGCTAGGGGCAGAAAATGTGTTATAGGTATTCGGTGTTGTCATGTTCAATGTCGCTGAAGGAGCTGTTGGCGAGGATATCGGACACTGATGGATGCACTGCGATAATGGTGATGCTGGCGGAGTGGAGGAAGAGGAGGAGAAGGTTGAGACGCATGCCGATGCCTTTCTTCGTGTTGCTTTTGTCAAGTGCTATTGAAGTGCTATTGTTGTGGTCTGACGAGGTGAGGTCATTGTGATTTGGGACACCGAGACTGGCAGTCACGTCGAGTTGGGAAGGCACACTTGAGGTGAAGCAGATAATATTGTCCCAGCTTCACCCGAGTTCTAAATAGCGTCGGAAGATTGTAATTGGTGTGGTTGCGCATGATGTCCTGGTTTTGTTGGGTCTGCCTGTAAGTTGTTGTCTTGGTGTTTGGTAGCAACGGGAAGGCACGCCTAGACATTTCGGCAGATGCGTCTGAACCTTCACTGCAACTTGCATTCTGATTTCTTCGTGTTAGATAATAATCGCCATCACCTCAACATGAGACCATTCAGCCAAACGTGTTATCACAACATCACTAGGTGCTGGTGGTGATACTCGAGGTCGTGCGCGCGGTAGCCGATCTCGACGCGCTTTCAGAGAGCAAGAGAAGTGCTAAAGGGTCCATAGAGGTATACAGCCTTTCCAACTACTCTACGGTTAGCAGGTACTTCCAAAAAGGTATATCAATTGCTACACCATCTCGAGCAGTTCCCTCTGCAATGATGCAGGTGGCGCTTCACACAACACCCGTCACATGCTTTCCCAAATCACTAAACCCACACGCGCCGATTCGAACGTATCCCAAATACGCTCTCCTAGACTAATATTCGCAGGTGGCAAACCGTCCTCTGCAATCCAAAAATTAGTCTACGCTTGTACGTCGTGCCCGACGAATCGGATTAGCTCCATTCGACTCATCCTGACTTCCCCTCTTGGCGTCGCAACTCGCTCCTGGCGCATTACATCGAGGTAGTCGGCATCGCACTTGTATAATTAAATGCGGTTTCCTTTCAATCCATTTACCTGACTTCTGATTGCACACTCGCTGTTTCGGTACAATTCCTTTGACCCAAGCCTATATCACGGTTCACCACCATGGTCCGTAAAACCAAAGACGCTGCTGCGGCCGTCGAAGAGCATCCAGGCGGAGGTCACATTGCAGTCACGGCGCAGCAGTCACGATATGCGCTTGATGCAGTTGACGCGCCGGCTTCGAAAGAGGTGAGTTGCATGTATGACCGAATGCCCTCTCTTACTAACGGAACAAGATCATGGTCAAGGACTTATCGATTTCAGTGTCTAATCGGGAACTACTCTCGCGCACTACACTTCACTTGGTCGAGGATCGGCATTACGTTCTCGTTGGCCGTAATGGCACCGGCAAGTCGACATTGTTGAAGGCAATGGGTGATGGACTTGTGCCGGGTATTCCATGGAGTACGCGCATTTTATTGCTGGGTCAGACGAGAGAGTCGCATCTTGAAGATGGTATGGAGAAGCTGGATCTCAAAGGCGAGACGGTGCTTCAACACGTGATACGAAGTGACCGCGTTCGAGAGCAATATACGCGCGAGGCGAAGATTTTGAGTGAAGCTATTGACAACTCGACTGATTCGATGGCCCCTGTGCGAGCATACCGGTATATCAGACACGAGCGACTGTTACTGCAGCTGAAGGAGGGTCACCGCATCGCGGAGCGGAGAAGTGGGGCCAGAGGCAAGCAAGCAAGGAAAGAGCTCGTCAAGCTTGAAGAGCGTGTGGAAGAGTCACAGAGACAACTCGAAGAGACGGAGAGTGACGTCGACCCAATAAAGCTGAGTGAAGAGACACAAGCGGTCGCCGACATGCTCTCACAGGTTCAGGCCTCACTGGAGCTCATGGACGCTGCAGGAGCTGAAGCAAAAGCGCGAATCGTCTTGCTCGGTCTGGGGTTCAAAGAAGATCGCATCGATAAGCCCATGTCAGAGCTCTCCGGTGGTTGGAAGACTCGCAGCGATCTCGCATGCGCACTTACGCAATATGCTGATGTGCTTTTGCTTGACGAGCCAACCAACTTCCTCGACCTGCCGTCCATCATCTGGTTGCAAGACTACATCCGCAACCTCAAAGGTACCACTGTTTTGATCACTACCCATGATCGCGACTTTGGCGATGCAGTGGCGGAGGAGCTCATCGTCCTACGTAATCAGACACTCGAGGTGTTCCGAGGCAATCTCAGTCTGTACGAGCGAGAGAGGTGGAAAAAAGCAAGATGGTTGACCAAGATGAAGGACGCACAGGAGAAACAAAAGAAGCACATGGAGAAATCTATTGCCGGCAATATCAAAGCAGCGAAAGACAAGGGCGACGACAAAAAGCTCAAGCAAGCTGCGTCACGTAAGAAGAAGCTAGACGAACGCATGGGCTTACAAGTCGGTCTTAAGGGCGGTCGTTTCAAGCTCAACCGTGATCTTGGTGGGTACCATCTCTCAAATCGCGCGGAGATTGAGGTGCCCGACTTCGATCCACCAGCTCAGCTGTCTTTGCCCCAGCAGCCTCCAGATCTCAGGTTCCCAGGAGCGCTGGTGAATCTGGAGAAGGTGTCATTTGCGTATCCTGGCAGGAAGAAGATACCAGTTTTGACTGATATCGATCTCACTATTCATCCGGGAACCCGAATCGGGCTCGCGGGTCTCAATGGCTCCGGAAAAACGACCTTGGTGTCTCTGATTATGGGTAGCGGTGACAGCGAAGGACTTGTGCCATCGTCGGGCACAATAACACGTCATGCAAGAGCGAGAATCGGCCGCTTTTCGCAACAATCGGTGGAAGACATATCGGGCACTGCATCATCCAATCCGCAATTGACAGCGTTGCGTCACCTGATGGAGGTCGCGGGGCCTGAGATGCAAGAAAAAGACGCGCGGGGACTCCTGGGCGGTCTGGGACTACACGGCCAAACAGTGTCTGACGTACCTTTGCTATTATTGTCTGGCGGTCAGAAGGTCAGGGTGGCGCTGGCGAAGCTACTCTGGCCGCCTCCGCAGCTACTAATCCTCGACGAAGTTACCACGCACCTGGACTTTGATACTATTATGAGCATGGTGCTGGCGCTGCGGGAGTACGACGGCGCTATTCTCGTAGTCACTCACGACAGGTTCTTCATGAGGTATGTCCACGATGGCGGAACGCTCGCCACGCCGGGAAAATGCTGACGGCAGCCAGAACTGTGATTGAAGGAGAATCACCGCACAAGCTAGCGCCAGGGGTCCGGGGCGATGAGGACGAGGCTGGTGAGGGGAGCGAGTCGGAGGAAGAGCAGACAGGGGTAGCATCAGGAACCGTTTTTCGCTTAGTCAAGGGGCAGCTGAAAAAGCTCGACGGGGGTATGGACCAGTACGAAGAGATTGCAGCCAGATCTGCGGCGAGACTGGGAAAAGCCCAAGTTTGATAGGACGCGGGCGATGTGAGACGAGTAATTTAATTGTGAGATGCGCAGCGTGAGTGGATGATTTTTCGCGGTATGCTCGGGCAAACAGTTCGCATCTGACAGGGGGCACGTGCTGACGCCCGCTTCCGCTTGTTGTACCCGTGCGGCGGATCATGGAGCGCTCCCTCCTGAGCTGCTCCAGGCCGACTCGTTAGGGGCAGCTTTTGGCGCGCCAAGCTGCCCTCCAGCCATATTGTTTAACGCGTCGCTCCTTTAGACTGCAGTCTCCAACTGTTGGTCTTTCATGTGCAGTGTTCAATGTTGGTTGCATGACATGCCACTCTCTTTTTGCGTCCCTTCACCGTCCGCATTGATCATGTGGTAGCCGTGAGCAATTGACGCCTGCGGAGTGCATGAATTTGCTGCCAAATCCGACGTTTCGAAACGAAGCACGAGCGTAACACGACGGGTACCTGCATCATGGGAGAACCTGAGAGCTCGACACCCCGCTCCACCACGGAAACGCCCCAATTGAAGGCTGCAAAGGACAAGAACTGCCCGTTCTGCGGCCAGGCCTTCACCTCGTCGAGCTTGGGACGACATCTCGATCTGTATATACGACCAAAGAACCCAAAGACGGCTGATGGCATCCATCTTGTCGACGAAATTCGCAAGCTGCGAGGCGGCATCACCCGGCGGCAAGCCAAAGGCAGTGTGTCGCTGTCCAGGAGAGACGACAGAGGGACCAGCACGCCGGCAAACAAGAAGCAGAGCATAACGAGCGAGGGCTCTTCTACGCTAGCACATAGTCCCGAGGAGGATGACGATGACGATCTTCATGTGGAAAAGACGCGGTCGCACTTCAAGGATGTGAGCTGGAGCCACAGAAAGCGCCAGCCATCGCGGGCAATGGGCGTCAAAACACCAGACATGCGGCGGGATGCATCGCGGCTGATGCAAAAGGCGGATCAGGACCAGCGCTTCAAGTCGAGCGAGGAGGTTGAGATTGCGAGTGCGACGGAAATGGCGCTGAGGGAGCTGTTGAAGAGCATGCGGGATGCCAGGTGAGTCGCTCCTTCCCAACACGTCAAGATATGACGCTCCTTCCCAACCCGTCTTGATATGACTAAGCTCACACAACACAGCACCAAATCGTCTGGCTCGACACTGTTCGATTTCGATCCGTACACGCTCAACTTCCCCTCGCTCTGCCTCCAGATCCTGCCCCCGCCATCTACCCTCTTCTCGCCGACCCCTTTCCCCACCGCTGAGTCGTGGTCCATAATCCCGCCAGGACAGAAACAGCTCGATGCGCTGAACAAGCAAGTCCGCGAGAGATTGCTGGCACAGCAGAGGCAGCGGCAGATCAATCAAGTCTACCCGCCTGGCGCCAATTCGAACCCCGCCTCCGCCAACAACTCGCCATTACCCACCCCGCCCCTCTTTGATCCTGACCCGCAGAAGCTGTTCTGCCACATCGCGGATGCATTCACTCATTGGATGCAGCAGAGTGAGCGGACACGACTCGAGTACTGGCAGATTGAGATACTTCGATGCTATGCACGGGCTGACGAGAGGCGGCGGGAAGCTGAAGTGCAGCTGGAAAATGCCCGCAGAGAAATTGAGTACCTGAAGGCGAACCGCTGGACGTCGGGGGCAACGGACGTTTCTCCCATCACCATCAATTTGAGCACGGACACCACGAAAGAACTTGGCAAATACGGCATGGACTTTCGTAACTGGGACTACGATCGCCTGATAGAGAAGTGCAGAGGCGCCATACGAGAAGGCAAAGCCATAACTTCGGGCATGGCAGCGCAAAGGCCGCTGCCCGGTGGTCCCACGAGCACGAGAAGCTGTTCAATGGTCAGCGTGACGCCCCACGCATTTGTTCCCATCAACCAGACTAGGCAAGGCAGCCCAGTAAAGGTGGAGGGACTGCCATTTACCGCGCCACCCACGATTTCCGATGAGCCTGGCAACGATCAGCTCGATGCAGAAGGCGATGACGACGAAGACCTCGATCTCGATCAGCACGCCGGCCACGAAGATGAGCCCATGATCGAGCACCAGCCGCAGCCAATGCGGCCCCACCAACAGCAGCAACACCACATGTCTCTCCAGTCAACATCCCTCCACCACAGCCAGCAGGTTCAGCAACACATGCAAGCACAAATGCATGCGTCACAAGCCCAAGCTCAAGCACATATGCAAGCCCAGGCGAACGCTCAGGCACAGGCCCACGCACAGGCTCAAGCATGGGCTGCCGCACGACAGCACATGAATCAGTCCCGCAGCCAGAACTATTCGCCTCACCAACATCAGCAACTCTCGCCGCATGTTCAGCACGTGTCACAAATGGGCTCGGCTGCCAGTAGCCGCCGGCCAAGTGTCCAGATGATGGACCAGCATTCTATGAATCAAAACATGCAAGGTGCGATGAGTATGGCCACTGGCATGGATGGAATTTCCAGCCACCAAGATCAGTTCCTCAACATGGACATGGGCCTAACAGCCGGCTTCGTCGGATCGAATGACGGCGGTGTCGGCATGGGCCACTGACCAATCAAATAGTACCTAATAATTAGAAAGAGGAGGAAAGCCTCACGGCGAGGAAACTTCAAAAACCCAGATGATACCCTGTCAATCACTTTTCCCTTTACTTCTCCTGTGTTTATATACCCGGCGGTCGTTACATTGTGGTTTCCATATACCCGGTCTCGCATTCTGGACCATCTTCTTTGTTAGCTCCAGGCATTACAGAGATACATAAATATTTATCTAATTAATGCGCATAGATTTTGCTTCTGTCAATTCCGGCTTCTTACCATTTCTTCCTCTCTACCCTGACCTACTACCTTCTCGAACTGTGATGGAATCTTCCTCGCTGACTCTTTCTGTCCTGCTAGCAAACATGTATACTCATATATCATGCCGCTGTGGCAAGCATGGCCACATTCATTACAGGCTCACCACATACTTTCCAACATGAGCAACAACAATAATGCGCAAGCACAGCAGCCCCGGGGCCCCAGGAAGCCCAAAAATCTGTCGAGTCCCAACAAAACACCTTTGGGAAGACCCAGAGATCACAGTCAATCAGGGCGCGAGACGCAGCGGGCATCACATAGTGGTGTCTTCCAAGGCCATCTGGATGATGATAGGAACGAGTTGCACGTCGGCACAAACAGACACAATGACGAGCACACTACACCAACACAAGCATCAAGTGCTCATACAACATCCGAGGAGAATGATCAGCCACTTCCGATGGACGCGGGAGTTCCTAGAACAGACTCAACTCCACCATCACCACCACAGCAACCACCATCTTCGCCGTACGCCCTTTCACCACCTCGTACACCGCCCCCTCCGCCGACGCCATCGGAGCAATACCGAGCCCAGCGGGCTCAAGAGGCTCGGGAGAGAAATGAGCGGGCCGAGCTTCGAAAGCGTCAAGCGGAGGAGTGGCGTGAGGCTCGTGCGCGTGAAACGCCAGAAGAGCGAGAGAAGAGGGAGCGTAAAGAAAAGGAGCACCAAAAGAACAGGAACATGGGAGATGGGGCGGCAGCAGGCTTCATAGATGTCAAAGCGTGGGACAATACCGCTTAGATAGATGGGATTGGCGAGTGTAGATTGGGTGCGAAGGAGATTAGATAGATTGACACAGAATGCATGAATGTATATATATTCTTGATGGAGCTCCTAGTGAGTATGTCGGGTAGGTGTTCTACTCGGAATTGGGAATCTTTGGCGAGTTGGTAGTTATTGTATCAAACGCTTTAACGCCTCCCAGACAACCTTTTAAGTTCGTGGTTTTGAGCTTTGGAGAGCCGCTTTTAATCACACCATATATGTTAAGACAAGCTGTAGCCGCGCCTGAAAGTAGTTGTGACGCAAGGCGTCGTATCGTTTTTGACATACTTACAGATATCAAAGTAGTCTTTTAAAAACGGAATAGAGTGGATGCAATGTCTCTGTAGTCGAATCTAAATCATTGGAGTCCTTTCAAAGCGTGGTGTTCATTTAGGCATAGGTCCGTGCTCCTGTACGGCACGGTGACGCGTTGGGAAGGAAGACTAATGATGCGCAACACATCCACCAAATACCTGCGCAACTCAACCCACCTTCCCAGGCTCAACCCACGTTGAAGCGCGGTGGCCAGCACATAATCAGCACCAATTCTTGGAAAGATTGGCATTTCGACGATTCTCGGCCCGTGCTGGTCAAGGCGTGCTTGGTCAAGCTTGATATACCAAAGAGACAATACTATGTAGCTAGTTTGCAGGGCATAGCTATTTTGCGGAAGATCGCAGACGACCTCGACAGAGTCCCTTCGCAAGGCGTCTTCTTGCTTGAGATGAACATACCAAAGATATCGAACAGCGGTACGAGCTGGAGAGAAGATATCATGTATACTGCAGTAGGGAACTAGCTTGGCAATTTGTATGGGTAAATAGTCGTCGCACACGCGAAGCACTTACGGGGGAGAATAGAGACAACATTTTAATCAGATTTTGTCCTGTGTAATAGCCATCTTCGCTATTAGGACGCAGTCACAAGCCATCGCTAGCTCGATCCAAGTAAGTTCTCAACATGCGCTGCAATCGCCAACATCTTCTCCTCCTGCAGTCTCTTCCCAACAATCTGCAAGCTCACATGCGCGCCTTCGTATATTTCCGGATCATCTATCGCATGATTAGCACCATAAAACCCCACAACGATTCCGGAAACTTACAATCATCCTGTATCTGCTGATCCAGGTCGCTCAGCGCCTTGAACGCCTTATCCTTAACATCCACCCCCGTATCCACATTCGTAACCGGCACTACCACACTCGTGTAATCAAGCAAGTTCACCCACGTCGAGTACCCATAGTATGAGTACTTCTTCGGCCGAGCTGCTGGAAACGGAGCCAGCGGGGAAATTACTGCATCGACCGAGCGCCCCGTACTCGTCTGCGCACTCGTACCAGTCCAGTAGTCCAGATACTCCTTCTTCAGCGTCCGCAACTCGACGTTCGTCTCTGCAATCTCACTCGCCGATGCCTCCTTCTCCAAGGATTTGTAGAACTTGACCTGATCGCTCATCGGCTCGCCCGAGAGCGCGAAAGCGCCTTTGACGTCTTTGCCGCCGTCAAAGACCCAAGATTTGAATCCCGTGTCGACGAGGTTTTTGTGCGAAGGAGGCGTCCAGGGAATGACTTGATGCCCCGCAGCTTCTAGTTTCTTCACCAGGATATCTACCGCGCGCTTCACGGGCGGCGTAGCCTGCACAACGCCATCGCTCTTCAACACGCCGAAACACAGCTTTCCACCTTTCTTGTCCATGCCCCGGCCGTCGTGGATGTTTTCGTTGATGCTGTTTTCTTCGGTGTAGCGCCACGGAATCTCGTGCACCATGGGGTCGACTTCCCAGGGTTTCTGGTCGAGGAAGGTTTGGGTGATTAGGCGTAGGGAGGAGGCGGTGGTGCCGAGCGGGCCGACGACGGAGAGGATGCTGTTCTGGCCGTCCATGGAGTTGGCCATGCCGTGGTAGGGGAGACGGCCGGTAGAGGGGCGCAGGCCGTAGAGGCCGTTGAAGGCGGCGGGGATGCGGATGCTGCCGCCTATGTCTGTGCCGAGACCGAGGGGTGCTACAATTCATCAACACTTGCCCACCCTAATCCTGAAGAATTGTCCAGAGGAGAAACAAGATGACTTACACCCCCTTATCCCAATCAGCGCGCCCTCACCACCCGAACTCCCACCCGCTGTCAACCGCCTGTTCTTCGGGTTGAGCGTGTATCCAATGATGTTATTCACCGTCTCCCCACTCATCAACGTATGCGGCACGCTCGTTTTAACATACAGCACGGCGCCTGCATTCCTCAACATCGTCACCATCTCGCTCTCATACACCTTCTCTTTCCCCGTGCCCTTCTGCCCTTCAAACGTCCCGATCCAGCCCACATACCCCATACACGTCTCCACACCTTTCACATGAAACTGATCCTTGAGCGACACCGGAACACCATGAAGAGGGCCCTTTGTACGTTTATGTTCGGCGTAGTATGCATCCAGGGCCTTTGCGTCTTCAATCGCCGCGTCGAAGAATATCTCATGCAGGCAGTTGAGCAATTGGTGAGCGAGAGCTGCGCGGTGGCAGAAGGCGCGTGTGACTGCTTCGGCGGACCATTCCCCTGAGCCGCATTTCTGCGCAATTTGCTCGGCGCTACAAGCTGTGATCGCTAGCTCTTCTTTGGAGAGAAATTGTTCGACGTAGGTTGTTACATCTGGCTGGTCTTCTACTGAGGGCGGGTTTGAGATGCGCCATTCCTCAGGGATAGCAGCGAGGATAGAGTCGCGCTTCTGCTTAGCGATGGATTCCCAATTCGATGCCATGGTTGTAGTGTTTTTAAAAAAGCAAGAACTGGGTGTATTACACCAAGCTTTATCTATCGATCGGCAAGTGGAGGTGTTGGAGGCGTTGGAGTAGACTCGATATCGAACATGTTGGATTGGCCTTCGCGTCATGTATGTTATTCAGCGATAACGAGGTCGAAGAGGGGTAGCTCTTCGTAGCTCGGGTAGATGGACCTTCCCCATTGGAACAGCTTGCGTGCGTCGAAACGTCTTCGGGATGAGATGTACGTCATGCGGGAACAAGGGTTCACGCTAGAGACGCCAACGCGACAACACATTTAGTGCAACGGTTTTACAATGATCGCAGGAGGCTATGTCATCTTTGACTTCTGCAATGTTTCGCACGAACGCTCGATCTGCCATAACAACTATCGAAAGTTTGCTGTGCTCTCCGTCCATATGTCAGTGATGGCCCTGCATGTTGTTGTACGGTAGGTCTCACACGGGTGCCAATTTGGAGCACGCGGCTTGTACTTGGATTCCCTCGTAGTGGGCGCGGGCGCGCAAATGGTTAGTTGCAATTGAGAACCAATCTCGACCCTGCCTGGCAGAGTATAGATGCTGCACCAAGTGCGGTCTTCAAGCAACTACCATGATCATCAGCTGAAAATTCACTCCTCGCTATACCCTTCAAGTCCTGGAATCGTCCAGCATGAAGGCATTGGCCTTCTTCCTCGGTCCATTCGCCCTCCTAGCCCTCGCTGTAAGGACCGCTATCCTCCAGGCCAGCGCCGTCACATTTCCCACCACATTCATGCTGTAAACCATCTCTGAGATAGAGTGTTCTAGCTTGAATACATCATGAGTTGACTGGAGAGACAGGGATGCACTGACTAGAGGCGATTGCTTCAAGGGGACCTGTACAAGTCTCGAGAGTGGGATGTTCTGTGGACCGCTGTGTTGGCCGCATTACTGAGTATTGAACACTCGGGCTTGGCGAAGGAGATAATGAGATGGATGGGATGGAATCGGAGACAGTACAACGATGACGTCGTGAGAGCGCGCTCACCAACGGCTACCTGGGTAGTGCAAACGGTGCCAGGCGCATGATTCGACCATAGTCCCTCCCGATAGCATATAAGTCTTACCGAGCGTGTTCTCAGGAGACTACTACCACCGTCAACGAGCTCAAGATCAACCAATCTCAACTTTACCAAACCACCAAATCAAGTCCCTAAGTCTTACAACATGTTCAACATGAAGGCCTTCACCTTCCTCCTTGGTCTCTTCGCTCTCTTCGCCCTCGCCATGGGCACTGCCATTCCGCAGGTCGACGACTCAACCTCTGCGGCCCCCATCTCAGTCTTGGTACACGCTCCTGACATGATCGCTTCCGCTCGTTGCTAACTCGGCTCTAGGAAGCCAACAAGTACAACTGCGGAGAGTGCTCTGCGCTCCTTCGCAAGTGCCACGAGGTGAGTGAAATATATCAGGTTTCACCGGGCACAAACTAACAGGAGCAATAGGCCTGCACGAACGACCAGTGCTGGAACGACTGCAAGCCGCTGATCTGCAAGGCTGTTGTGGATGGGAAGTGGTGTGGGCCGATGTGTCTGTGGCACTGCTGAGTGCTCAACATTCGGGATATGGAAGACAGACAGGTGAATGATGAGCTTGGAGGCTTCTAAAGCACAGACACTTAATCTACCAATGTTCTCGATGATGCGCGGCTGTGCTGCGGCGTCAAATATGACGTCATGCCGGTATTGTTCGACGAATTCATGACAATGTAGAAGGCGGCCGGGCGCGTGACAGTGAGAGTGGTGGTGGCTGCGGACCTTCGACTTGCGCGTCGGCGGCGAGCCAAGCACGCGTCGTGTCGGCTGAACAGCACGCTTGTCACGCCCGAAGCTGTACCCAACACCCCCGCCTACCCGCTGCATAAGCACCTCACCCGGCGCTTTTCCTTGCGCATAAACATAACATTGTTCCCGAAATTCCTAGTAGCAACTTTCCCCCCATTCCTGCAAGATGCCGCTTGGTCTCAACAACCCGCTGCCCTCTTCTATGAGGAGTAAGTTGTCTCATTCCGCCGCCGACGCCAATGACGTCGACTGACAGCTGAAACCAAACAGGCGAGTGCAGAAAGACGGGCAAGATTCTGGCCTCGTTTGTCGATCCGAGACAGGCTTTTGGGCCGGACAAGATTATTCCTCCACAGGTTCTTGCCAATGCAAAGGTAAGGAATGTTTTTTTGTTGCTTCCGGCTGTCCGTGGTGTTGGCCCGGTTTGCCCAGCTTCATCTCAGGTGCGTCGCGATGATAGTTGCTGACGGAAATGTTTGCAGGGCCTCGCAATCCTCACAGTATTCAAAGCAGGCTTCCTCGGCACTGCGCGATTCGGTTCCGGTGTTGTAGTCGCCCGTCTCGCCGACGGGTCGTGGTCCGCGCCCTCAGCGATCGGAACCGTCGGCGGAGGTTTCGGCGGACAGATTGGCTTCGAGCTCACAGACTTTGTCTTCATTCTCAATGATGCGTCAGCGGTGAGAACATTTGCACAGGCTGGGTCGTTGACACTGGGCGGCAATGTCTCCATCGCAGCAGGACCTGTCGGCCGGAACGCGGAAGCAGCCGGAGCGGCGAGTTTGAAGGGCGTGGCGGGCATATTCAGCTACAGCAAGACAAAGGGCTTGTTTGCAGGTGTCAGTTTGGAAGGCAGCGGCATCATTGAGCGAAGAGACGCCAATGAGAAGCTGTACGGGCGCCGATGGACAGCACGCGAGCTGCTCAGCGGACAGGTTCCCCCACCACCAGCCGCCGAACCCCTCCTTCGCGTTCTCAACTCGAGAGTCTTTTCGGGCATAGGAGGCGCAGCTGCCGCAAACGACAGCGCCATGTACAACGACATCCCTGTCTACGACGACTCGCACGACAATGTCGTGTGGCAAGGCCGACAGGGAGATGCAATGGGCGAGGGCGTGCGACGAGACCGCACAGGCTCCTTGGGCACCGCAAACGACGACTACCAATACCGCGACCGTCCCCAGCGCTCATCAACATGGGCAGATGACGTGTACGACCGCCAGCCGCAGTCTGCAGGGGTTAGTCGCTCCTTCTCCACACGCGCAAACCCCAACGAGACATTCGATCGCCTGGATGGTAGGACCCGTGCATCGACGTTTGGCGACGACTACTCATACAGCGACTCAAAACCTGGCCGACCGACAGCACCGAAGCCAGTCTTCGGCGCGAAGAAGGCTGGTCTAGGAAACGATCAGGCGATTGCGAAATTCACATTCGACGCGGACCAGCCGGGCGACCTGGGTTTTAAGAAGGGCGAGGTCATTACTATCTTGAAGAAGACGGATAACGAGACTGATTGGTGGACTGGAAGAATAGGCTCGAGGGAAGGCATTTTCCCAAGGTATGTCCAAGCACGACCCCGGCCCACCCCAATGAGCACGTGACTAACACCAACAGCAACTACGTCGAGACTGTATAGATACTGCCGCGTCCGAGTACATGATCTATCAATACCCTTTACGATTTTCCTTGAGCCGCATGCTTGACTTGTCGCACTGTTCATGGAAAGATACCACAAGTTCTGCGTATTTTTTAGACCAGCGAAAAATCGATCATTTGCCAGGCGGCGTAAAAGGCT
>Ga0265780_10006292_pt1 | contig 14764 bp, 16 predicted proteins | sample P1T30metagenome_FD_192432 | JGI IMG/M metagenome (GOLD analysis project Ga0265780, IMG submission 192432) | Plant litter microbial communities from East Loma Ridge, Irvine, California - P1 T30 | ecosystem: Environmental > Terrestrial > Plant litter > Unclassified | place: USA: California... | reverse complement strand
TAGATGGATATCATCGAGATATGAATGTCTTTGCGGATGATATTACTATTGAGGATGATATGTCTGTTCTGGTTAGGTATGATAATGGGGCCAACATGACTTATCACTTGACTGCCTACTCTGTGAGTCCTGCTTCTCGTTTCTACCCTACCTTGCCCTCCTAATTAACGCTCTTTCCGGCTCTGAAAGACTGACTCATCTCTTATACTCTCCGACCCTGCTTTCTCCTGTCACATCCCCCTTCCCATCATCATCCCTCCTTTCACCCACCTCCCCACCACCTATCCCCACCAACCTTACGCACTATCGCTGACAACAGCCATGGGAAGGATACAGGGTCATGTTCAACGGTGACCAAGGTCGACTCGAACTTGAAGTAGTTGAATCATCCCACCGAACCCCCATCGTCAAAGGCGGCGATACAACCGGAGCGACCCACGGTGAAAAGGCTCTCCCAAATGAGGGTCATCAGAAGATCACCTTACAACAGCTCTGGAAGACGAAAGAGGATGTGCCCTTCAAGTCAGGTACAGGTGGTCACGGTAAGCTTCCACTCCCACGTTCGGAAGTAAGCTGATAAGTAGGTGGTGGAGACGATGCTATGCTTGACCAGATCTTCGGCCCTCGACCCGGGCAGGAAGAAAAGTCGACTGCTGTTACCAGGTTGAGCGCAAATCAAGTTGATGGAGCACTTGCTATGGCTGTTGGTCTTGCTGCTAATGAGAGTTTCAAGACTGGTAAACTTGTTCATATTGAAGAGTTGCTCGGTGTCAAGTTGTAGTCCGTTGTACTCTAGTCTTATGTGATATATCTAAATAACCCCTCCCTTTACATCCCGCGTGTCCAGGTCCGAGCGCGACTGAGTGACTGTGAATACGTAGCACAGCGTATAGAGTCGACTCCTTTGTCTATTACTTACATACAAGTGTAAATAGATAAGAGGGAAGAGGTACACTCCCCCTCTACTTCCCCATATACTCCCACCATGTCGGCGACACGGAGGAACGTACCCTCCCAGCCCCTCTCCGCCCCACTTCCCCCACTAGCTACTAAACTCAATGTCGAATCCGAAGCCGACACTCGACTGCGTGACCGGGATGCATCCCCACCTAAAGCATTCGGTGGAAAGAGAAGAAACTCAAATCTGAGGGCAGGGACGATAGGAGGATTGAAGAAGAGGGAATGGTATATCCTAGCTGCCATTACTACTCTCGGGGCTCTGGTGAGGTTCTGGAATATCTCTTGGCCTGATAGTGTTGTGTAAGTCAGCTGGGTGGTTCGGGCAGACAACGAGCTGATGATAGGTTCGATGAAGTACACTTTGGTGGTTTCGCTGCCAAGTACATCAAGCAAAAGTTCTTTATGGACGTACATCCACCTCTTGCCAAGATGTTGATTACGCTTGCTGCATTCATTGGGGGCTTTGACGGGAACTTTGACTTCAAGGATATCGGAAAGTGAGTCAGCTGAGGACCATAGGTGTTGCAAGCTGATGTCCAGGGACTACATCTCCAACAACGTCCCCTATGTGATCATGCGATCCTTCCCCGCCATTCTCGGACTCGCCCTCATCCCAATCGCTTTCCTCACACTGATTGCCCTTCGATTATCACTAGCCACCGCCATCCTCGGTGCTCTCTTGATCACATTCGAGAACGCTTTGATAGCTCAATCCCGATTAATCCTACTCGACTCGTTCCTCCTCTTCTTTACCGGTTTAACCATGTATTTCTGGGTCAAATTCGCCAACCTCGATAGTGACGGTGCAGCATTCACCCGAAAGTGGTGGATCAACCTCACTCTCACTGGTCTAGGTCTGGGGGCAGTGGTATCATGTAAATGGGTTGGACTATTTACGATCGCAGCAGTAGGATGTGGGACATTGAGGCAATTATGGTTGTTACTTGGGAATTTGAAGGTTACACCCAAGATGTGGACCAAGCATTTCCTCGCTAGGGGATTATGTTTGATTGTGGTACCTGGGGTATTCTACATGTTCATGTTCCAGATTCATTTCTGGATCTTGACCCAATCTGGGGATGGAGATGGATTCATGAGCTCCGAATTCCAACACACACTCAGCGGACACGGAATGGACGACACCTATGCTGGTAAGCTATCTCATTCTTGACTGAAACGCAAAGCTGACAGGTAGATGTCGGATTCGGTTCAATCGTTTCCATCCGACACGTCAACACCCAGGGAGGATACCTCCATTCCCATTCTCACGCCTACCCAACCGGATCAAAACGTAAGCTGGTTCTCCCAAGTGATCCTTGAGCTGATGGGCAGAACAACAGATCACCCTCTATCCCCATAAAGACGACAACAACAATTGGCGGATCGTCAACGGATCCGAACCGGACGCACCACCTTCCTATCCATGGGATACATTGCCTTTTGAAGAGATCCTACAGGGCTCCAAGATCCGACTTGAACATGTTTCTTCGCAAAAGAGGCTTCACTCGCACGATATCAGACCGCCAGTCAGTGAGGTCGATTTCCAGAATGAGGTCTCGGGTTATGGGTTCGACGGGTAAGCTGTTTGGTTCTTGGCTTCGACATGAGCTGATGGTAGATTCGCCGGAGACGCTAATGACGATTTCATCGTCGAGATTACTTCTAGAACAAGGGGAAGAAGGGATAGACAAGCTCGACATCGACTCAAGACCCTTCGAAGTGAATTCAGGTTAAGGCATGCGTTGAGTGGATGTTATCTATTCTCGCACAAGGTCAAGCTACCCGAGTGGGGATTCGAACAACAAGAGGTCAGCTGTTCTTCCTCAAGTGACGAGTCCAGCTGATGATTAGGTCACATGCAATAAGAATCCTACTTATGACAACTCGTTATGGTACATCGAAACCAATAACCATGCTCAACGGAAGCTACTTTGTCCAGCACTGGAATGAGCTAATATGTAGTCGCATTCGACGCGCCAAAAGTCAACTATGAACGACCAAGCTTCTTCGCCAAGTTCTGGGAATTGCAGGCTGTCATGTGGAGGACCAACGCCGGATTGACCGATAGGCACGCCTACGATTCCAGACCACCTTCATGGCCTGTCATGAGGAGAGGTATCGTAAGCTATTGGCTGCTTTCTATGGCGGACGAGTAGCTGATGACAGAACTTCTGGGTCAAGGATCATCGACAGGTTTACCTTATTGGAAATCCTGTTATTTGGTGGAGTAGTACCCTCGCTGTTGGACTTTACATCGCCATCAGGGGTCTACTCATCCTCCGGGAAAAGCGAGGGTTCAGGGATTTATACCAACGTATTTAGCTTCCGGCTTCTGCTCGGGTCAAGCTAATGGACAGCAAAGACATCATTTTACGACGAAGTATGCGGATTCCTCGTCATCTCATGGGCACTCCACTATCTCCCCTTCTTCCTCATGCAACGTCAACTCTTCCTACACCACTACCTACCCGCTCTATACTTCGCCATCCTATGTTTCTGCGCTGTATTCGACTTTATCACTTCATGGCTCCGCCCTAGGGTCCGAATCCAAATCGCAGCTATTATACTGGTATTAGCAGTCTGGAATTGGAATCATCTCTCTCCTCTTACGTATGCTGCTCCATGGACTAGGGGACAGTGTGAAAAGGCGAAATGGTTAAGGTCTTGGGACTTTTCATGGTAAGCTTTCTGAGACCTATCGTACTAAAAAGCTGACACGTAGTTCCGACTTCTACGAGAATGTCGGTCGATATGAGTCATCAGCTGCTAAAGCTGTGGTCAGCCATAAGGTTGATGAGACGGAAGCTGGGCAGATTACTACTACCATGGTCGTAAGCTGTCTTTTCATGACCGGACGTGATGAGAGCTGACCAACAGGAGGAACAACCCGAACCCATCAAGAACGCATTCGAAGATGCCGATGCTCCACCAGAGGAAAAGACAATAGAAGTAGGACCATTCAACGACATCCCAATGCTCGATACGACAGCTCTACCACCCAACCCTGATGCTCCTCAAGCTTCAGCCGAGCCTATTGAAGATACTCGTGCCCCCGTTGGGAAAGATGCGGGTGCACCTCAAGTCACTGCCGAGGCAGAGATGGAAGGATGGCATGGGGATGCTGAGGATGATGGGAAGGGTGCTGAGGTTCCTGGAGAGGCTGAGCCTGTAGCAGCTCCTGTGGGAGCTAGAGTTGATGAAGTACCGGAATTGGAGATGGATTCGGAAGCTAGGAAATTGGTTGATGAGGTAATGAGAGATTCAGAGTAGTAAAACTATACGCATTACATGCATTTCTGATCTTGAGCACCTATCAGGTCTCTTCATATTCGCTACTGCCCGTGTCCTCTCGTTCCCAATGTCTAGCGGCGGCTTCTACTAGGTGCGGCTTCCTTCGAGTACGCATAAAAGGTGTTGCTACCGCAAGTTGTTTTCCCAGCTCCGTTCGAGCTCATGGCACAATAACAATTGTATCCACCAGCACTTGGGAAGATGTATGTCACTGGATAATCCTCACACTCCTCGAAACAGGTCGTTGAAGAGTTGGAGGTGGAGGTATATTGAGCAGTGGTACTTGCCGCATAAGAGCAGGACTCAAACTGAAAGGAAGGGGAGAGGTATGTGCCCTGATCATGAGCTCGGTCGGGTATGATAACGTACAGTAAGATCGTCAGGTGAGCAGGATGATGGTCCGCTTGCTTTGACTAGTGCGGATGAAGGTGGTGAGGTGGAGGAACAGGCGCATGAGGAATTCGAAGCGGTGAAGAATGACATGGTGGAGTTCGTAGTCGAGCAGTATGACTACTTGTCAGTTCAGATAAGTATTGAATACATACCGAGCATTCGACATTGCTTGATATTCCACTCGCAGAATCCACGACCAAGTCGTCGAAGGCGGAGGGACCATAACATCCAGCCCAAGTCGCCCGAGTTAGAGGTAGAACAGCTACAGCGAGGAGCGATATTCGAGCAAACATCTCGAGAGTCTATGAGCAATAGTTGAGCAATAGTGAAGATGAATTAGCTCGGCGGCTCCGTCATTCTGTCAGATAAACATCCATTAAGGGCAAGGTAATTAGTGTTAGGGTAAGAGGTGTATTGCGCTAGTTCAATTTGAATCAGGAACAACGGTAAAAAGGTGTGGCATAGCGGGTGGAGTGGCGACGTGATTATCAACAAATATGTATGAAAGTGGTGGGGTCCTTGTGGGGCGTAAGGGTAAGAACATCATGTACTGCCTTAGTCTCTCCAAGCATCTGAGGAGTTCTCGTATGTATCATCATCGAAAGCCGGTGAGAGGCTTTTGCCGGTACTGAGTGGAGATACGAAAGGCTCTTCCCAGGGACTTTTCTCGAATGACGGCTTTCGATCGGGGTGTCGATGTTCAAGATGGGAAGAACCGCCATCGGAATCTTTCGGGTCCGGTCCCTTGATTGAATCGCTCCCTTTGATCGAGAGGCTTTTTTTCCCCGAAGGACTCTCCTCGTGATTTCCTTGAGAATCTTTCCAAGGACGTTCGGTAAGGCCTTGCTCCTCTTCGGTCATGTGACTGGATGTCGTTGGGGGCACGTATGGTAGTCCGTCTACCATCCACGCGGCCGACGTTCTTGATAGGGCCGCCGTCTGAGCGGCATCCATATCGAGATGCTGAGTCATTTGATAGCCCTGCAATGGCCAGAGCTCGCATGGGGCAGCTGGCTTGAGGAATCCTCCCAAGGTTCCTTGGATATCTGACTTTCGATTATCGTCAGGAATGGGGGATATCCAAGCGACAGCTTGGTGTATTAGCAAGGCTGATGCCATCGTGAAGGAGAGAAGTGACGTACCTATACCAGGTCTTATTATCGCCCAATCCACTGTTGTCTGGGTGGGTCTAGCCGATATGATCGGGCTGACACTGACAGAGTGGTTCGAGCCGGAACTGTTGGATCTGCTGAGACGCTTGCTTAGTCCTTGTAGGGATTTGGGGACTTGTAATTTTGGTCTAGTGAAATTCATTATGATACTGATGAGTCAGCTCTAGGTTTCTTAGCCACATACGATCTGCGGAAACGATCCGCAGAGGGGATGAGCGCTTACAAAGTTTTGTGGGGTATGTGACAGTATGTGAGTGGCAACAGAGAATGAAGGGATATAAAAACGTTCATATAGGTAAATCGAGACAAAGGGAAAGCAGTGCACATCAGTCAGACCACGTATCAAAGGTATAACTCTGTCGTAGTATACGGTGTGAGGTCATAGCTCCACTACTTTGAGAAATGAAAGCGCTGTGAATGACATGAACTCGAGTTAGGCGTTCCATATGGAAGGACGTGGAAGGAAGTTCGACGCAGGATCTGTGGTCTTGCCTGGGCACATTGCTGAATTGAGCGGCATAAAGTTTCAGTATATAGCCAGTAATGGTCGGCGGTGTTCGCAAGGGTTAAGGTCAGTCCGAGGCCTTCGCAAGGCTTGTTAAGAGTATGAGACAGTTTGCCTAAGGCTAGAACATGTCTTCAAGTGGCATGCTGCCGGGGTAGTGTCCCAAAGCATGCTATCGCTGAATATACATAACTCAAGACGTAGAAGACGAGCAGGAGGCACAATGACTAGTGTACAGGCGCAAGTGACCTTACCCCCGGTCGTGGTCTCAAAGATCCGCTTGCCAGCTGTGAGAATGCTTCGAATTGTTTCTTCTTTCTAAAGTCAATGATCTCCGTCTTCTCCCGACCTGCTTGACTCTGGTTTTTTGGCGTTACAGATCGGTTAAGGACCTGGATGCGAATAGATCAGTAGTTGACGGTGTAGAAGTAACGGCTGCACATAGGCACTGGCTACAACAGCCGTCTCGCCATCCAGCCGAAGCCGTCACGCACAAACGTCTATCGAGGGCGTTTCGACCTTCTATTTCCGCTGGGCTGAGAAGGATACAGTCCCCACGAGGACCGAGCAGGCACTCAGGACATCTCTTCATTCGCCCAATCTGTGTCTTAACTACCTTGAGTCCCAGTTTGGAATGGGGCAAGAGACTTGGTGCTTAAACACGCCTGTCAAAGTCTCTCAGATTCTATGGCAGGTTCCACACCGGTCTGTGTATCGGCCATTTTCAACTGCACAATCGTGACTGAGAAGTGGTGTGAATAGAAACAAGTACGGCATCACAGAGTGGCTCTTCAGGCGGGTGCCCTTCTCTTGGGGACCACAGTGGACATTCCGCTCATTTGTTGTTAGCCATACATGGGCTTAGGGGGTGCTTGGTTATCAGGTAGAGATCACTGCAGACAAGTGACTGGTTTCACTGCTGTACTTATACGTGTACATATATGGCAAAGATAGGCATCAATGTAACTGTATTGAGAGACAACAACGGGAAACGCTTTGGCTGTAGGATAAATGTCCACAGGCGAATACAATGTGCTACACTTAGATTTCCTGGAGCCTGCTATAAATCAGCTTGTTATTTAAGAGAGTGAAGCACGATTGGATCAATGTCGATGTCCATCTGAACACTGAAATTGGCCTATTCACCGGGAGCCATCGTCACGATAGGGTTGTGGACACGGAGTCGCCAATACAGCAAAGAAGGAAGCGATTAGGTGTTTATATGGTTGGTCAAAGGGGAGGTCTCGCTGCACAATGTATTGGTACATATCATCTCGTATGAAATATCGCTTCAGTCGCGAGTAATATAATCGCCCGCCCTGGCCGACAGCAAAATGGACAATGCCACTTAGGTTTCCTCGCTCCCTGGCTCTCTCTCTTTCATTTCTTCCTCCAAAAGGGCAAAATCGGAAGGTGACAAGTTGGGATAGGTATACAGCATATTAGTGATCAGGGCTGTATTGCCCTTGTTCCTCGCAGCGGTATGCGCGGTGCGGAAACTAGAACCAAGATCGTCATGATGAATATAGGAGTATTCTGGTAGGTGCAGCGAGTGGTCATCTTGCAGGCCGTGGTGGCGCATGGCGGTACGTGTGCTGAGATCCATTGCATACGTTGGTGACTTGTACTGTGGAGGAGTCGGCGGGCGAATCACCACGACTGCTCGTTCAGGAGTCTCGTAGAGTACAACACAAAACCACTTACAATGTTCGCTCCCATTTTCCTTCTGTTCGACCGAGTAATGAACTTCTGAAAGCTCAGGCTGATCTGCTGTATCTTGTTGGACTTGATATGCTGTATCTTGTCGGAACTGAGAGAATTCAAGACCACTAAATAAGCGAAACTTGATAGACCAGCCAGTGATCGACCTCCTTGTCGACACCTGATTGGCCTGAGACGGTGATGAGTCAGGAAACGTGCTCAGTATACCCTGTATGGAAGCAGCGGTGGTAGGAGTGGAATTTTGTGGCATGGTATGGGTAATTGGTGGTGCAGTCTGCTCTGATGGTATGGCGAGTGCGGGTGTGTTGGAGAGGCGAGGTGTCTGTGAAGCCTAATGCCAGACAAGCTACCTCGGAGGAGGCTACCTATGTATGTGTACAAAGAAAGGGAGCGCTGTGCTCCGGGAAAACCAATTCTCCAAGAAAGGATGTTCAGCCTCGGCCGTGCCCAGCTCCACATCACAAAAGAGGATCGTCATAGCGGCCGACACTCGAGACCATAGCGCTGAGGTATGGCAGAAAGGAGCAGAGGCCAGAGCCGCTGGAGCCAAGTTCTCCTGAATGGTTGAGCGGTGCTGAAAGGTAAACTGCTTACTGATGTGAGAACCCTTAGTGTGAAAGGTGGTGTGGGAAAAGCAGTGAACAAGGGATTTCCCTCACTTTGTTGCTTTTAAGGACTGCCGTAATCTGGACTGTGCTTGGTGCATGGCCACTGCGATTATTATGCTTGGGGACCTGTCTGCAGATTACACCCGGTGCAGAGGCTTTGACACACACATTGCACACATCTATTGATCCTGAGGATGCCCAAAAGGTTTCACAGCGCATCTCGAAAGATCAAATCGACTTACACTGTCCTCCTTATGCATGCCCGTCTTCAAAAAGACAAAAGAAAATGGTCGAGTGTGAAAAGGGCAATTATTATGCGCATGGAGTCACTTTGGGCGTAAAAGCTCGCTCAATTTCACGAGTGGTGCCGTAGGACCGACGCCTGATTGGTAACTTCTGGCCAACGTGTATGGAGTGAGGCGCCGAGAATAGGCTCCAGCAATATAGAGCGAATGTTCATCGAGCCTGAGACTGCCGGGAAAGGGAACACTTGACGGCGTGTAAGTCAATCTCAGAGGCTTGTTGCGCTGTCTATTCCCCGCATCACTTCGTAGGCATAATCCGTGAGAAGACCTTAGCGGGATAATTCAGCTTTGGTTCAGATCACGTGCCCTGTGCAGTACACCGCAGACATACGCCCAGTGTCAAGGATGCCTGGATGTGATTATCGTGACGGGCCCTTGGGGGAATCTGAATAGGTATGACAGGCTTTACTCTTACGAGCAAGACATATGACTGTGAACATCGACCTCGTACAATTTTAGCATATGTACTTAATACTGGACACAAGGTACAGCTTACAGTAGCTTAGCAAACTTTCCCGTTTGGGTATATGCAGTCTTTGCTTGCGAGACGTTATCGCACGTAGCTAGTGTAAATATAGATCTCCCAGCCTCAGCGATGTTGCCACTCGGCAAATAATGGAGCAGAGTATCAGCCAGTCACCGGATCATAAAATTGGATACATAATTGAGAAGGGGAGATATAGTTAGGCGATGGAAGGGCTGGGACAATGGTGGTAAAGGGAATTGGTGAAGACATATTTAATGGAAACTGTACTGTGGTTAACACTGTATACAGGATAAAAACTGGTGATAGATCGTATCACGGTGGCATGGAAGACCCAGAAAGCAGAACCTCGTGGATCCCCAGGCCAGCTATACGAGACCCCCCTCTCTACAGCTCCGCTTCCCGCTGCAGACGTAGAGTGCCGTCACACCTCGTCAAGCGTGCTGATCCTCGTCTTTGATTGTTGTGGTGAGCGACGGAGCCTCGATTTCAGGTTCCTTGAAACCGACAGTCTTCTGACCCTCTGACTTCACTTGGTCGTTCTTGGTAGATGGTCTTTGGGATACCGAGGGCAAAGAATCTTTCCATAGCCACAGTTCCGGCTGTAGAGATGTCTTGCGAACATCAGCTTCCGACTTTGCTGCTGTGTACGCCTCGTATCTCGAACGGTTTCCATAGTATTCCACAAATGTAGCGCCAGTCAAGACACCTGACTTGTGTTTGGCTGTGAGAATTTCGGCGCGCGACAGACCGGCGTTGGTGTTGGAGTAGTCGGTGTTGTAAAAGCATCGCCCAATTTCTTTCCTCAATATGCTCCTGTCAGGTTCATCATCGGGATAAGGCGTGACTGCCACAGCGACTGTACGCGTCAGCCCTTTGGCCATGTGAGGCAGCAGTAGACTCACGTCCCCGCTGGTCCACAGCATAATGAACAGTCCTGGAGACCGGAAAAGCTTCGGTAGTGCTCGGTGTGCTTCGCAATCGCAATGGGAGGGTAAATTGTGTGCTAGACTGTTGAGAAGCCATATCGATGAGGCTTGGAAGGGGATGGTGTTATAAGTGCAAGGGCTAATGCGAAATGTGAGCAGTGGGACAGACTTTTGATGTTGATAAGGGATCAATACAGGATATGTAGAGCTTAAAGTATGAACGAAGAAGGTGTTGAAGTAGAATGACGTGAAGAAGAAGAGTTTTCGGGATGGTTGTCGACCTTTCGTACACAAATGGACAAACGGAAGGCTGTGCTGCGAAGTTGCCAAAGGAAGTTCCAGACGTTGCTATCAAAGAGGGCGAGGCCGAGCTTTGGTGTAAAAGGATCACGGGCGAGACCTGCTGGAGCCAGATTCTCCTGAGTGGTGGAGCAATGTTGAAAGGTGGACTATTTACTGATGTGAGAACTCCTTAGGTGAAAGGTGGAGCGCTCTGAAAGGTTGTCCCGGAGAAGCGGTGAACAAGGGAGGTCTCCTCACTTTGGTGGGCTTGTGGACTGGCGTAATCGGGCGTATGTATGGTATATGGCACTATGATCAGACACTGTAAATATACTGCTAGGCGGTCTATCTGTAAGTCAGGTCTAGTACGTAGGCTTTGGCATACGCAATGATTACATTGGTTGTTCCCGAATGCGCTCAGGCGATTTAATAGCGCATCTTGAACGATGAAAAGAGCGCCTGGCTGCGACTCGCTCGCACCATCATCGCCGGTATACCTCGGTGCTGGTTGAAAGGAGCGATAGATCTGGTGTGAGTGATATAAGCCAAGGGTAAAAGCCGCTGAAGCAAATTTCCTGCTGTGATGAATGGATGGACGAGTAAATCTCCCCTTTCTGCCGATTTGCAAGAGTTCGAGCTCGAATGGAAGACCAGCTTGAGCGTCAGAGCTCCTGGCGTGCATGACGTGTGGTGACTAAGCCTGGATAGTGAGCTGACGACCGAAGTAACAGCCCCTTGTGTTGAAAGGAACCGTGAGGACAGGCTCGGCGATGTGCAGCAGAGGTGAGACGGGAGCTGAACTGCTGGGAAAGGTACGTCATGATTAGGATGGTGAAATCGCAGAGTAGTGCCGGTAATCCTGCACGCGGGTCGTGGTAAGCTCTACCGTTTTGTTTGGCATAGTCGGTAGCTAGTAGCACGGATGGTGAAGAACCTCAGCGGGATGTCCCAATTCCAGGATCAGTCTCGCGGCACCTGACAATTCCTTATATTGGCCACCCCTTTAAGTTAGCCTATTCTATTGCATCATAGCTCGTTCACATAGCAAGCAAAGTTACTTGTGCGTTCTCCCTATCAATAGTATATCAGTGGTACAGGTTGTCGATGGATTGCATTCCCCATATAGCATCCTCACCTGGCACGCATCTCCCGGCTCAGCTACTTTCGACACCAGATCAGCTCCTCTCGTTGGAGGAAATGAAGAATGGTCCATATCTTCGCTGTCGACTTTGCGTTCCAGCTGCGGAAGCCTCCGCCCAAACATCTTCTCTAGCGGGCGCATGCATGCTTGCGACTGCTATCATGCGATCTGATGACCAGCATGGAACGTCAACGGAGAATTCATCGGTATCAGGGAGCTATGAGGTCCACACTTCTCAATCTTCCTAATCTCCCGAATATCCGGTGTCGACGTCTTTCAGCCACAGAGGGATCGATGTCGCGGGAATCGAAACCAAGCGATCCGAGTCCCTAATTGCCCTGGACCCTGCTCCAGTTCCAGTACCTCTAGATACTGATCCGCCTGGAGATATGACCCATCGCTTGTCCTTGCAATTTCCAGCGAAGAGGGAAGTGTTCACAGGCTGCAGGTGCGAAGAGACAGTCGTATCCTTGTGAGCGCGGTAAACATCATCGAACTTATCGGACGGATCACGGAAGACGATCGAGACGCCTGGTGTAGGGCTGTGACGAGTGGCACCTTTGTGAAGAGCTTCCGTGGTTTGTCTTTCCCACGCTTGTGTGTGATTTCGGGAGAGGTAGCCTGATTCGGGGTGATTCGACTTGATTGTCTCACTGACCAAGTCAACAAGAAGGTCCTGATTGGATTCGAAGAATGTTTTATTCCTTTTCTCGACAGTGATCGCTGCCCATACTGGAGATGTCAGACCGCTGTCTCATCGGGCTGGTGGTAGCGGTAGGCGCAAGACTTACCACGATTCCTGCTATTCGCGCCTCTTGGTTTCACCGTCTCCGCCCATGAGTAGACTGTGATCGGGATAACTGTACCTTGAGCAGTGAGTGCCATGATGGTGATCAAAGATACTTATGAGATCGCAGGACAGATTACAGGCCGACGGGTAGATTTATATCTTGCCAAGATGAAGCCAGAAGGGCTACATTTCAGCACCATCTAACCTGATGCCAACAAGCTCAGAAGTGGAGCTCTCGTCAATGGAGGTTAGCAGACGCCAAGGTATAGTGTTATCGAATCTTGTGGGAGCGAGAAAGGAGGGAAGTTGGGAACAGAATAGACATGGAGTGTCGCCTTCTGCAAGGGTATCCTGAGAAGCCTCAACGGATTACAGGCCTGGGTGTATATCTGTGGAGCATCACGAAGTGGATCAACGCTTAAGGGGGTGTGGAGTGTGGTCTTTATACTGCTGCAGTTCGAAAGTCCATTAATGTGGAGCTGCAGGATGAGACCGGTAGATTGGTATGAATCCACTCCTGATCCGGGGTTACTGTAGCTAGGTTTAGCATTCTGGATTAGTGTTGTGCTTGAAGCATAAATCGATCAAATCACTGGAGACAAGCTGCGAACCCTGTTTGCCCGCAAGGTAGCACCGTGTTTCTCGGGCTACCAGTCACGAACGTGCGTCAGCATATACATGGATGCTGCGAGCAGGAAGTGGCCAATTCCTTTCATCATCGACAGAAGTCGACAAAAGGCTCAAACAAGGCAAAAGGCCGAGTCAGACTTATCGGATCTCGTTCTTTAGGGAAAGTCGGAGTAGCGTTCAGACAGGACCCGAGCTTGATGTGAAAGGAGACTGCGATCCTAGTAGCTGCGGGTGGAGCCGCCTTCTCGTGAAGTCAACGTCAAGCTTCTAGCACTTATCACTTTACCTTAGCGTTTGTGCCTTTCCACGAAGTCACGCCTTCTCAGCCTTGCAACTCTCAGTCTCCAGCCAGAAAGCGCCAAAAATGAGTCACCCATCTCGCGCCAGACGACCTTCGCGATATCCACCTACTGAGAGCGATCGTCCGTACTCCCACACCATTAAATCAGATTCAGTACGTCCCGAAGACTCCATCAGCAATCATCCACCACGTCATGCCTCGAGACGGGGTCCGGGGTCAAATCGTTACGGTCACAACGTCTTTCACCCATCAAGCGGTGCCAAAACAAAGCCTCTTGGTCGATCGAGAGAGCAGAGTAATCCTGATGACAGCCTGTGCATGGCGGTACTTGCGGCTCCGCGACGATCACCATCCACACGCTGGCCACCCGACAACAAGCGATTGTCGGTACGCCTGAGGTATCGGTCAGACCAGGGTGACTATTCTTGCCATGTAGCTATCACTAAGCTGCCGGATCAGCCATCTACGAAATCGACACTACAGCCTCGCTATCGAAACGAGAGACCTCAAGGAAGGAGTATCGAATCCCAGTCAAGGCCGCGGAAGTCCGACAGAGATTATCGGGGACGCCACCACACGACCCGTCACAGTGGTGGCGAGAAGGCGAGAGATCAAGGGGGAAATCACAACGGGTCTACTCGTCGTCATCGAAGTGGTGATGGATCAATGATGACCGTCCACAATACGAAGAGTATGCGGGGAGAATACGAAACGGATTTTCGAGAGACTATGGTGTCTCCAGTCATGGTATCTCCATCAGCGACCGAAGCGGCAGCGACCAGACGGATGAGAAGCTCAAGATCGAAGAATGAGTCAAGCTTGCCGAAGACGTCTGGAGCTCCGATTCATGGAGCCTACGACGGTCCCACAAGAATGGAGAGCGACTCGGTATCGCATGGGAATGCTGGTCGAAGTAGGCGCCAGAGTGATTTACCGACTCACGAGACGGCAACCCAGACAAACTCTGGTGTTGGTGGTATCGACTCAGCCTTCAACGATCATTTCCGTTCACACGCATCGACGTCGGAGCCGACAGACGAGAAGCGATCCAGACCGGAACAGACCACAAGGCGTTCAAGCAATAAGCATCCATCACGACCAGAAAGGACGGAACTTGGAGGTCATCCGACAAGACACCATTCCAGACCTGATGATGGTAGTCATTACGCTTACGAAAAGTCGAAGAAGACCACCACGTATCGATCAGGCTGCTGTACTATCCTGTGATCAGTGGACGTGACAATGTCTAGC
>Ga0265780_10006291_pt1 | contig 14768 bp, 10 predicted proteins | sample P1T30metagenome_FD_192432 | JGI IMG/M metagenome (GOLD analysis project Ga0265780, IMG submission 192432) | Plant litter microbial communities from East Loma Ridge, Irvine, California - P1 T30 | ecosystem: Environmental > Terrestrial > Plant litter > Unclassified | place: USA: California... | reverse complement strand
CCCCGCCCGTGCCGACGTCGCCCTCGTAGTAGTAGTAGCTGCCGCCGAAGTAGCCGTACTCGCGGGCGTCGCGGCCCTTGGTGGGCACGCGGTTGAGCACGACGCCGAGCACGTCGCCGCCGCCTCGCGTGACGAGCTGCAGCGCCCGGTCGAGCTGGTCGAAGGTGGTGCGCGCGGCCGAGGCGGTCATCAGCACGCCGTCGGCCTTGGCCGCCAGCACGACGGCGTCGGTGACGGCGAGCACCGGGGGAGCGTCGAGGATGACGGTCGCGTGCTCGGCGAGGGTCGAGACGAGGTCCTGGAAGGTCTGCGACCCGAGCAGCTCGCTCGGGTTCGGGGGGATGCGCCCCGCCCCGACCACCCAGAGGTTCGACGCGGCCTCGGTCTGCTGCATGACCTGGTGCAGCTGCGCCCGGCCGGAGAGCACGTCGGTGAGGCCCGCGCCCTCGGAGACCCCGAGCACCTTCGAGAGGGTCGGCCGGCGCAGGTCGCAGTCGATGACGACGACGCGCTGGTCCGACGAGACGGCGAGCGACTCCGCGAGGTTGGCCGCCAGCGTCGACTTGCCGTCGCCCGGCTGCGGGCTGGTCATCACGATCACCCGCGGCTGCGCGTCGACCTTGACGTAGGCGAGGTTGGTGCGGAGCTCGCGCAGCGCCTCCGACATGGCGAAGTTCACGTGGCGGTCGTCGGCGGTGGCGTTCGGCAGGGCCGCGACGAGGCCGCCGTGCTGGGCCAGCGCGTCGTTCTGCGGGATGGTGCCGATCACGCCCACGCCGAACCGCGACTCCACCTCGGCCGCGGAGCGGATGCGGCGGTCGAGCGTGTTGCGGACGAGCAGGTAGACGGCCGCGAGCATGAGGCCGGAGAGCCCGCCGAGCAGGAGGGCGACCTCCACGTTCGGCGACGCGGGAGAGGTCGGCACCGACGCCGACGAGAGCGGGACGAACGAGGTGGCCGAGCCGCCCGTGTCGGTGCTCTCCTCCTGCATCGCGGCGATCTGCTCGCCCATCGCGGCGAGCCAGGCGTCGGTCAGCGCCGCGGCCTCGGCCGGGCTCGCGCCGCGGGAGGTCACGCTGATGATGGCGGTGTCCTCCGGCAGCGCCGTGGTCACCCGCCCGAGCAGCGACGTCGGCGACGCCGACCCGCCGAGCGTCGTCGCGGCCGACTCGGCCACGGCGAGCGAGCCGCCGAGCTCGACGTACGACAGGGCCTGCGACTTGGCCAGCTGGTCGGCGGCGAAGGCGAGGTTGGCGTCGCCGCCGGCCGCGACCTGCACGACGCCGGACGCGCTCGACTCGTAGACGCGGGTCTGGGTGAGGGTCCAGCCGGCGCCGGCGGTCACGCCGAGCAGCACGATGAGGAAGGCGCCCAGCCAGTACGACCGCACGATGCGCAGGTAGTCCTGCAGGTCGAGGGTCCTGGGGCGGGGCTCGGTGTCGGGTCGGTCCACGGGCTTCTCCTGTCGCGGTGGCGGTGCTGCTGGTGTCGCGGGGGGCGGGTGCCGGCCGGGGGCCGGAGGGCGTCCGGAGGCGGGCGCCGGGTCGTTCCTACCGCGCGCGGCGCGGGGCTCCGGGGGCTGGCCGCGCGCCGATCCCCGGGGGCACGGGGCAGACGGGCCCCGGGGCCGACGGGGCTTTCACCCCGGGTCTCACCCCGGGTGGACCGCGCGGCGTGCCGGCGCGGCGGGCCCGCGCCGGAGCCCGGAGCGGAGCCGGACCCGGCCCCTCGCGTCGTGCGCGGCGTAGAGCACGCGGAGCGCGGCGGTCGTCGCGGCGGGCGCCACGAGGGCGCCCCGGAGCACGCCCCAGGCCAGCGGGTCGCGGCGTCGCACCGCCGCGAGGTCGACGCCGCCGAGGGCCCGGCGGGCTCGTCGGAGCCCCTCCCGCCGCACCTCCGCGGGGGCACCGAGGCGCACGGGCAGGGCGACGAGCGCGAGGCAGAGGAAGGTCGTGGTGAAGCGCTGGCGCACGTGCTCGTCCGCGGCCGCGCCGCCCCGGGCCCCGGCCGCCGCCAGCACGAGGTCGTGGGCCCGCTCGAGGTTGGCGAGGCGCGGGGTCGAGACGCGGGTGATCGACCCCGGGCGGTGGGTCCAGTGGTAGAGCACCTCGGGCACGAACCGCACCCGGGAGGCGCGGGCCAGCACCGCCGCCGCCCCCGCCACGTCGCTCTGCGAGGTGAGCTCGGGGAAGGGCGCGTCGCCGAGCAGGCGGCGTCGCAGCAGCTTCGACCAGAGGAACCCGTCGACCCGGCGGTCGAGGAGGAGCGCGAGGGCGACGTCGCCGGGCACCGTGCGGCGCTCGGCGAGGCCGTCGACGACCTTGCCCGGCACCCCGGCGGCCCGTCGGTGGTCGGCCCGGCACCACACGACGTCGACGGGGTCGTCGTCGTCGTCGCCCGTGGCGGCGGTGAGGACGGCGAGCGCGTCGTCCTCCCACTCGTCGTCGTGGTCGACGAACCACACGTAGTCGCCGACGGCGTGGCGGAGCGCCCGGTTGCGGCTGCGGGCGACGCCCGCGTTCTCGTCGGCGACGACCACGACGGCGGACGGGCGCGACGCGGCCCAGGCGACCAGCGCCTCCCCGGTGCCGTCGCCGGAGGCGTCGTCGACGACGACGACCTGCGCACCCGCCGCGAGGCAGGCGTCGAGGCGGGAGAGGAAGGCGGGCAGGTGGGCGCCCGGCCGGTGCACGGCGGAGACGACGGTGACCCGGGGCGCGCTCACGGGCGCCGCCCGCCGGCCGCGGCGAGCGACCCCAGCACGACCCCGACGAACGCGGGCCCGCGGACGAGGTAGCGGTGCGCCAGGCGGCGCGGCTCCTGGGCGAGGCGCCAGAGCCACTCCCCGCCGAGGCGCTGCACGAGGCGGGGCGCCCGCGCCCGGGCGCCGGCCGCGAACTCGACGGCGGCGCCGGCGCCGACGTAGACGCCCGGGGGGAGGCGGTCGCGCCACTCGAGGAACCAGGCCTCCTGCTTCGGCGAGCCGAGGCACACGAAGACGACGTCGGGTCGCTCGGCGCGGAGGGCGTCGGCGACGGCGGCGCACCCGGCGTCGTCGACCGAGTGCACGAACGGGAAGGGCACGGTGACGAGGCGAACGCCCGGCGACCCGGCCCTCAGCCGCGCCGCCGCGTCGTCGCTGACGCCCTCGGCGCCCCCGACGATCGCGACGCGCCAGCCGTTCCGTGCCGCCCGGGCGACGACGTCGCCGAGGAGGTCGGCGCCCGTGAGCCGCTGGATGCGCTGGTCGCCGAGCAGACGGGCGAGGCCGACGAGGGGGGCGCCGTCGGCGATCAGCAGGGAGGCGGCGCGGTGCGCCGCGGCCGTGCGCGGATCGGTGCGGAGGGCCAGCACCTGGTCGACGTTGGGGGTCATGACCAGGTGGCGGCCGCCCGAGGCGACCAGCGCCTCCATCTCGTCGAGGAGCTCGTCGGGGCCGCCGCGGAAGAGCGGCCGGCCGTCGAGGTGCGTGCCCCGCGCGCCGACGCGCAGCAGGGGGGCGGTGAGGAGCGACATCAGTAGGCCCCCCGTGCGCGGAGGACGGCGCCGACGGTGCGGCCGAGGATGGCGAGGTCGCCCGCGAGGGTCCAGTTCTCGACGTAGAGGAGGTCGATCACGAGCCCCTCCTCCCAGTCGAGGTCGGCGCGGCCGCTGACCTGCCAGGCCCCGGTCAGGCCGGGGCGGGTCAGCAGGCGACGGTGGGCCGTCCGGTCGTAGGCGGCGACCTCGCGCGGCAGCGGCGGGCGGGGGCCCACGAGGCTCATGTCGCCGCGCAGCACGTTGACCAGCTGCGGCAGCTCGTCGACCGAGAAGCGGCGGATGACGCGGCCGACCCGCGTCACCCGGGGGTCGTCGCGCATCTTGAAGAGCGGGCCCCTGGCGTCGTCGTCGTCGGAGACGAGGTCGGTGACGAGGGCGTCCGCCCCGGTCACCATGCTGCGGAACTTGTAGAGGGTGAACTCGGCGCCGTCGACGCCGACGCGGGTCTGGCGGAACACCGCGGGGCCGGGCGACGTCAGGCGGATCGCGGCGGCCACCCCGGCGAGCAGCGGCGCCAGCACCACGAGGCCCACGGCGGAGAGCGCCACGTCCATCAGGCGCTTGAGCACCGACTGGCGCCCGCCGAGCTGCACGCGGTCGACGCGGATGAGCTGGTGCCCGCCGACGGCGACGGGCTGCAGGCGCCGGCTCGACACCGGGCCGACCTGCGGCGACACGATCAGCTGCACGTCGGTGCCCTCGAGCGCCCACGACAGGCGGCGCACGAACTCGTCGCCGACGAGCCCGCTGCCGACGACGACGACGCCCTCGGCTCCCTCGACGGCCAGCCGTCGCTCGACGAGGGCGACGAGCTCCGCCGTGCGGGCGACGTGGGCCACCGGCGCGTCGTCGAGGTCGTCCAGGACGACCTCGGCGACGACGTCCAGCCCCGACGACGCGTCGCGGGCGAGGACCTGGCGGAGGCCGGCCACGCCGGCGGCCGTGCCGACGACCACGGTGCGGGTGCCGATGCGCCGGGCGGCCCGCAGCGACCGGACGTGCGCCCGCCACGCGAGCCGGTTCAGCAGCAGCACGGCCAGCCCGGCGGGCACGGCGACGAGCAGCCAGCCGCGGGAGATCTGCGTCTGGGTCGCCGCGGAGAAGAGGCTCACGCCGACCGCCACGACGACCGTCGCGCGCAGCACGTCGCGGAACGCCGCGGCGCCGGTCGCGAAGAGGTCGTCGGGTCGGACGTCGGCCCTGACGACGAGGAGGAGCACCGTCCAGGCCGCGGTGAGCGCGACCGAGACGGTGCCGTAGCCCACGCCGCCGTCGCCGATCGCGAGCCCCTGGGGGCCGCGCCCGAACCAGGCGAGCTGCGCGGCGGACGTCGCGACGAGCAGGGCGGCCGCCTCGGTGACGGCCATCGGGACGACGGGCAGCGCACGCCGGGGGAGGCGCGGTGCCGGCCCCCGGGGCGCGGTGCGGTCGTCGGGGCGCCCGGCCGGTCGCTCGGCGGGCCGGTCGGCGGGCCGGGCCCGGGCCGTGGTGGTCGCGTCGGTCGTGGCGGGGCCCGTGGTGGTCGGGCCCGGGAGGGTGCTGGTCATGGTCGCTCCGGGGTCAGGTCGGCCGCGTCGCTCCAGCGACGCAGGTCGTCGTCGGCGAGGGCCTCGGCGACGGCGGTCGTCGCCGCCTCGTCGGGCAGGACGACGGACTGGCCGCCGCCCCGCACTCCGCCGCCGGCGGTGGGGAGGGTGAAGAAGGCGACGTCGTCGGCCCGGACGCCGCGCAGCTCGTAGCCGAGGCGGGTCGTCTCGGCGGGGCCGAGCCCGGCGTCGACGGTCACCCAGCGGCTCGTCGTGCTGACGAAGGAGGCCAGGCGACCCGGGTCGGCGAGGCCGTCGCGGAGCAGCCCGTCGACGACGCCGCGGAGGAACGCCTGCTGGTTCCGCACGCGCTGGTGGTCGGCGTCGGCGAACGCGTAGCGCTCGCGGACGAAGGCCAGGGCCCGCTCGCCGGCGACCGTGTTCGGCCCGGCGCTGAAGTCGTGGCCCGGCACGTTGCGGCTGCTGAACGCGACGGGGGAGTCGACCTCGACGCCGCCGAGCGCGGTCGACATCGACGAGAAGCCCTCGAAGTCGACCAGGGCCACGTGGGCGACGCGGGTGTCGAGCAGCTGCTCGACCGTCTGCACGAGCAGCGGGGCGCCGCCCCAGGCGTAGGCCGCGTTCACCTTCGCCTCGCCGTGCCCCGGCACGTCCACCCAGAGGTCGCGCATGATCGAGACGACCGTCACCTCGCGGCGGTCGCCCGACACGTTGACGAGCATCATCGTGTCGGAGCGCTGGCCCGTGGGGCCGGCCTCGTCGACCGGGTCGAGGTCGCCGTCGCGGCTGTCGGAGCCGATGAGCAGCACGTTCAGGGCCCCGTCGGCCGGAGGCGCGGGTCGGCTGCCGGACGGGAAGGGATCGGCCTCGAAGGTGGTCACCCCCGATCGCCAGCCGAGCTGCACGAGAGCCCCGGCGAGCAGCGGCAGCCCGACGAGGACGACGAGCACGGCGGACAGGCGGCGGAGGGCGCGTCGGCGACGGGGGCCGCGTGCGGCCGACCGGCCGCGCGGCCCGGCGGCGCGGGAGCCCCCGGCGGCGCGGGAGGCGCTGCGCGACGACGAGGCGTGCGGCTGGTGGCTGCGCCGACGCCGCGGCGGCAGCGACACGGGCTCCCCGGCGTTCTCCGGGAAGACGATCGCCAGCCCGTCCGTCACGGGGGCGGCGTCGTCGCGGGGCGGCACGGTGCCGGTCACGACGCACCCGCGAGGGCCCGGGCGATGACGAACACCGCGTCCTGCGTGCGCAGGTCGAGCAGCTCGAACGCGCCGGGGACCGTCGAGACCGGGTCGTCGAGGTCGGCACGGTGGCCGTCGACGTCGGCGAGGCCGGCGCGGAGGGCGGCGGCCCGCTCGACGAACGCCCGGCCCTCGAGGGCGCCGGTCTCGGCGTGCACGGCGAGGCCGGCCAGCTCGAGGAAGGTGAAGGTGCGCTTGAGGAGCCCGGGCGCGAGGTCCAGCACGCGGTCGGAGTGGCTCCGCTCCGCCGTGACGACGAGGTCGACGTCGTCGAGCTCGGCCGGGGTCAGCTGCCGGGCGCGGTGGTCGGCCGCGTCGATGCCGTGCGACCGGAGCAGCTCGAGGGTGCCGTGCGCGGCGCCGGCGCCGACCCGCGCCCGGGTGCCGCAGCTCGTGACCCGGAAGTCGCCGGGGGCGAGGCGCTCGAGCTCCGCGCCGAGCAGCCTCTCGATCAGGGGCGAGCGGGCCTCGTTGGCCCGGCAGACGACGACGATCGCGAACGGGCCGTCCGCCCGGGCGGGCTCGGCGGGCTCGGTCGCGGTGGCCCAGGGCAGGCGGTGGGCGGCGGGTCGGGTCTCGGGGCGTGGCACCGTGATCAGCTCCTCGGGGTCGGTGTCAGAGGCGTGCACCGTAGGCAGCGTCGTCACCCCCGGGAGTCGCGGGTCGGGCGGCGCGACGGGCCCCGGCCCCCGAGATGTCACCCCGTCCTTCACCGGGGTGACATGTCGCATGACACCCCGGGTGCCCCGGCCGGGACGGCGTGGGAGGATGACCGGATGACCGACGGCGAGGGGACCGGCCGAGGGCCGGGCGAGGGGCGTGGGACACCGCCCGGCGGAGGTCCCGGAGGCCCCGGGGGCTCGGGGGTCGACGGCGGCCTCGTCGTCCGTGTGTCGCCGCGCGCGGCGGTCGCCCGTGACGGCGACGCGCTCGTCGTGGCGCAGCTCGACCGCAGCACGCTCCGTCGGCTCGAGGGCACGGCGGCCGAGCTCTGGGGGCGGCTCGACGGCGTCGCCGCGGTCGACGACCTCGTCGACGCGTCGCTCCGCGACCACCCCGGGGCCGACCCCGCGGCGGTGCGCGAGCAGGTCTCGGCCTTCGTCGCGCAGCTGGTGGCCGAGGGGCTCGTCGAGCGGGCGGAACGGGCCTAGGAGGCGGTGGCCGCCTGCTCGCGGCTGACGGGGGCCAGGAGCCGCCACTCGTAGGCGACGCGGAGGGCCGCCGGCCGCGTGCTCACGCCGAGCTTGCGGTAGAGGCTCCGCACCTGGCTCTTGACGGTGTTGTGGGAGACCCCGAGGGTGCGGGCGATGTCCTCGACGGAGCCGGCGCCGCGCAGCTGCGCGAGCACGACGGCCTCGCGTCGCGTGAGCTTCGGCACGGTGAGGCCGCTCGAGTAGATGCGCGGAGCGTCGGCGAGCACCGGGTCGAGGTCGACGCCCGCCTGCCGGGCGAGGGAGCGGAGCTCCTCGGCGGGGACGAGCCACCACGGCAGGCGGAGGTCGTGGCGGGCCGACACCGAGACGGCCTGCTCGAGCGCCGTCCGTGCGACGTCGAGGTCGCCGACGCGGCCGCTGGCGACCGCCCGCACGAGCTGCAGCTCGAGCTGCGGACGGGGCGCGAGCCGGCCCCGCCAGACCATGCGGTCGGCCACGACCCGGGCGTCGGCCGCGGCGCCCGCGAAGAGCAGGGCCCGGGCGTGGGCGCCGGCGACCGACTCGCGGCCGTCGACGAAGGGCCTCAGGGCGCCGAGGGCCGAGCGCGCCTGCTTCGAGAGCAGGAGGAAGTCGGACTTCAGGGCGGTCAGGAGCCCGTGCAGGTGGTTGCTCGCCACGCCCTGCGGGTGGGCGGCCTCGGCGTCGCGGATGACGCTGAAGCCCGTGGCGCCGTCGCCGTGGGCCAGGTGCCGCAGGGCCGTGAGCCAGGCGACGACGGGCCACTCCTCGACCGAGGCCGGCATGCTCGTCGCCGTGCGGATGCGGCGCCGGGCCTCCCGGTCGTCGCCCGCGTCGAGGGCGGCGACGCCGGCCGCGAGGTGGGCGGGCAGGGCCCAGACCGTGTGCCGCCAGTCCGACCAGCGCTCGTCGCCCTCCGCCGCGGCGATCAGCCCGCGGGCCTCTCCGAGCCGGCCGTCCAGGGCGTGCACCAGGGCCGCCGTGCCGAGGGCCCGCAGGCGCACGGGGTCGGTCGCGTCGTCGAGGCGGCCGACGGCGCCGAACTCGAGCAGCGCCTCGTCGTACGCGCCCTCGTGGAAGAGCGAGAGGCCGATCTGGAGGTGGGCGTCGGCCAGTCGCCGCGCGAGCGCGGGGGTGCGGGGGACGCGGAGCTGGGCCATCGACTCCCGGGTGCGCCGGGCGAGGGCCGCGGCCCGCCCGACGCTGCCGGCGCGCCGGAGCGCGGCGATGCGCACCGCGGCGAGCCGGAGGGCGCCGGTGGGCCCTGCGTCCTTCTGCAGCTCGCGCGCGGCCGTGTCGGCGGCGGCGAGGGTGCCCGCGGCGGCCAGCCAGCTGCGACCGCGGAACGCCGAGAGCTTGCCGAGCAGGCAGAGCAGCCACGGGTCGGCGCGCAGGGGCGCCTCCGGCACGGTCTCGAGCACGGCGAGGACCTCGTCGGCGTGGTCGCGGGTCAGCTCGGCGTGGTGCCGCTCGAGCACCTCGCCGAGCAGGGGCCAGTCGTGGGCCGCGGCGGCGAGCCCCAGGGCCTCCCGGGCGTCGCCGTCGTCGAGCAGCTGACGGGCGCCCGCCACCTGGACGCGCCGGGCCTCCTGCCGCTGGGCCTCGTCGACCCGGCGCTCGAGCAGGATGCGCCGGACGACCGGCACGAGCACGAGGTGACGGGTGCTGCCGACGACCGTCCAGCCGCCGACGCCCGACCGCTCGACGACGTCGAGGAGCGCCGCCGCGGCGTCGCGGTCGCCGGTGACGGCCTCGAGCAGCTCGGGCGAGAGGAAGGGGAGCTCGGCGGCGGCCCGGAGCGCGTCGGCCCCGACGAGGGCCTCAGCCTCGGCCGACACGTCGCGGGCCAGCTCGCCCTCGAGCCGGGCCACCAGCGGGGCGAGGTCACGGCGTCGCCAGAGGCGCCGCGGCTGCAGGGCCAGCTCGTGCGCCAGGCGCTGCACGGCGACGGCCCAGCCGCCGAGCGCCTCGTCGACGAGCGAGAGCGCGGCGTCGTCGAAGCAGACCCCGCGGGCCGTGAGCAGCGCCGCGACCTCGCCGCGGTCGAGCTCGAAGACGTCGGGGGCGACGAGCTCGACGTCGAGGTCGGCCCCGGCGGCGCGCTCGAAGGCCGTCCGCACGCGGCCGACCAGCACGACGTGGAGGTGGTCGTGGCGCAGCACGAGGCGTTCGACGTCGGCCGCGAGCCGGGGGTCGTCGAGGCGGTCGACGTCGTCGAGCACCACCGTGACCGGGGCGGCCAGGCCGCCCAGCACCTCGTCGAGCGCGGCCAGAGGGGCGGCGTCGACGTCGTCGGCCGTCGGGTCGAGCAGGCGGGCCACGCCGGCCCAGACGTCGTCGACGGCCTGGTCGGCCCTCACCGTCCACCAGGCGCCGCCGACCGGCGCCTCGTCGAGCCAGGCCGCGACCGCGGTCGTCTTGCCGACGCCGGCGGGCCCGCGCACCACGACGACCGAGGCCTCCGCCGCACGGCCGAGGGCCTCCGAGACGCCGTCGCGGCGCAGCACGTGGCGGCGGGTGCGAGGGCGACCGCGGAGGCCCTGGTCGGGGGAGCGGTGCTCGGCGAGCGTGGACGTGGGTGACATGGGGGCCTCTCGAGTGGAAGATATCCAGTGCAGGAACACAAAATATCACACTCATCACGCCGGAGGTGAGATCTCCTCCTCACCGACGTGAGACCGGTCGACGGGCAGGGTGGAGGCGGAGGTGGCATCGCGGGGCGGGACGGCGACGGCGACGGGGCCCGCCCGCCCGCGGGCCGCGCGGCACGGCCTACGGTGCGGCACGACCCGGGACCTCCGGGGCGCCCACGACCCAAGGAGTCCCCATGCTCGCCAACCTCGGCGGAATGCACCTGCTGATCATCCTCGGCATCGTCCTGCTGCTCTTCGGCTCGACGAAGCTGCCCGCCCTCGCCAAGGGCCTCGGCCAGTCGATCAGCATCTTCAAGAAAGAGACCGAGAAGGGCGCCGAGGTCGACGCCGCGTCGGCGGCCGCTCCGACGGTCGCCGCCCCCGCGACGGCGACCACGGTGTCGCCGGCCCCGGCCGACCCGGCGCGCTAGGCGCCGCGGCGCGCTCGGCAGCCCGGCGCGCTAGGCGGCTCGGCGCCAGAGCTCCCGCTCGATGTCGAGGGCCAGCTCCCGCAGCGCGTCGAGGGGCAGCCCCCGCACGTCGCGCGGCCTCGGGTCGAAGACGCAGAGCGCCCCGATGCGGACGCCCTCCGCCGTGTGCACCGGGTAGCCCGCGTAGAACCGGATGTCGTTGCGGGGCACCGCCAGGGTGGTCTGCCACGCGTCCGCCACGACGAAGGGCTCGTCGGCGTCGACCGTCGTCGCGCAGAACGACTCGCTGAGCGGCACGGCCGTGCTCGAGCCGAGGGTGCTCACGACGTTCCACTGGTGGTCGTCGAGCACGAGGTTGAACGCGGCGCCGTCGGTCTCGAACAGGGCCCTGGCCTGGTCGGTGATCTGCTGGAAGGCCGCCTCCGGCTCGGGCTGCACGACGCCCGACGCGGCGATCGCCTCGAGCCGCGTCGGCTCGGGCTGCGGGCGGCTGCGGGCCCGCTGCGGAGAGTCGATCCGCGCCCGCTGCGCGTGCAGCAGGGGCGCGACGTGCTCGCTGAGCGCCTCCGCCCAGCTCTCGTAGAGCTCGGCCGTGGCCTCGGCACGCCCGGGCGACCGGTCGTCGTCGGCGGCCTCCGCGCCTCCCCCCGTCGGCAGCGTCAGGTGGGTGACCCGGGCGTGCTCGGCACAGACCCCCGCCGAGACCTCCGCCAGCAGGGCCGAGTGGCGCTCGGCGACGGCCGTCGGCTGCACCCCGAACGTGCCGAGCGCGTCGGCGAGGGGCGTGGAGGCGACGACCACCCGCGCGCACGGCCTCGTCCGCTCGAGCAGCGTCGACACGAGGCCGTCGAGGTCGCGGGCGCAGGCGCGCGGCGACCGCAGGGTCATCGCCTCGGCGGCCCCGAGCGTCACCACCACGACGTCCCAGTTCTCGAGGAAGGCGTCGGCCAGCACCGCGTGCAGCGACGGCACCCGGTGCGTCGGGTCGGCGAGGGCCGCGACGTGCGAGCCCCGGCCGGTGCGGCGGGCCAGGCGCCGCGCCAGGCGGCCCGGCAGGGCGACCGAGTGCGAGCTCGTGCCCCAGCCCACGGCCGGCCCGGCGCCCACGATGAGGACCCGGTCGGGGTCGAGGCCCGCCCCGGCGCCGAAGGGCACGTCACGGGGCCGCGGCGTCGTCGTCGACCGGGCGCAGAGCCACGCGTACCGGGCCGCGAGGGCGGGGGAGAGGAGGAGGCGCGCGGCCGGGTTCACGACGTCGCCCCGGCGGCCCGTGCGGTCGTCCGCCCGCTGCGGCCCCGTGCCGTCGTCCGCCCCGGGCAGCCCTGCGTCGTCTCCGCCATCGTGCCGTCTCCCTGATCCGGTGTCGCCGGCGACGAGTCGGTGTGCAGCGGTGCTGCCTCGCGCCCCGACGCCCCCCGGGCGTCGTCCCCCCACGCTAGCCACGCTCGCCCGGGCAGACAAGGAGGTCTGCCCGGGAGCGTCCCCGGCCCCGCCGCTGGCTCGCCGCCTACCATCGACCGGATGCCTGCCGACCGCACCCGCGCCTCCTCGTCCGCCCCCGACCCGGTCGACGGCTTCGTGCGGGTGCGGGGCGCCCGCGAGAACAACCTGAGGGCCGTCGACGTCGACGTGCCCCGCGACCGCATCGTCGCGTTCACCGGGGTCTCCGGGTCGGGCAAGTCGTCGCTCGCCTTCGGCACCGTCTTCGCCGAGGCGCAGCGGAGGTTCCTCGAGTCGGTGGCCCCCTACGCCCGCCGGCTGATCGCGCAGGGGTCGACGCCCCGGGTCGACTCGATCACGGGCCTGCCGCCCGCCGTCGCGCTGCAGCAGCGCCGCGGCGCTCCCAGCTCGCGCTCGTCGGTCGGCACGGTGACGACGCTGTCGAACTCCGTCCGCATGCTGTGGTCGCGCGCGGGCACCTACCCCGAGGGCGCCGACCGCCTCGAGTCCGACTCGTTCTCGCCCAACACCGTGGCCGGCGCGTGCCCGCGCTGCCACGGCCTCGGCGTCGCGCACGAGGTGACCGAGGCCTCGGCCGTCCGCGACGGGTCGCTGAGCATCCGCGACGGCGCGATCGCGGCGTGGCCGGGCGCCTGGCAGGGCAAGAACCTCCGCGACGTCACCGCCGTGCTGGGCTACGACATCGACCGGCCGTGGCGGGAGCTGTCACGCGAGGACCGCGACTGGCTGCTCTTCACCGAGGAGCAGCCGGTGGTCGAGGTGCAGCCCCAGCGCGACCGCGTCGCCAAGCCGTACAAGGGCCGCTTCTGGAGCGCACGGCAGTTCGTGCTGCACACCCTCGCCGACTCGCAGAGCGAGGCGCAGCGCACGAAGGTGCTGCAGTTCGTCGAGTCGGGGCCGTGCTCGCTCTGCGGCGGCACCGGCCTCACCCGGGCGGCGCTCGCCGTGACGGTCGCCGGCCGCACGGTCGCCGAGCTGAACGCGCTGCCGCTCACCGAGGTCGCCGAGCTGCTGCGGCCGATCGCGGAGATCACCGACGCCGGCGTCGCGACCTCGCGCGCGTCGTCGGGCGAGCGCACCGAGGTCGCGGTCGCGATCAGCCGCGACCTGCTCGCCCGGGTCGAGGTGCTGACCGAGCTCGGCCTCGGCTACCTCAGCCTCGGCCGCGCGACCCCGACCCTCTCGCCCGGCGAGATGCAGCGGCTGCGCATCGCGACGCAGCTGCGCTCGGGCCTGTTCGGCGTCGTCTACGTGCTCGACGAGCCGAGCGCCGGGCTGCACCCGGCCGACGCCGAGCCCCTCGTCGAGGTGCTCGAGCAGCTCGTCGCGAGCGGCAACAGCGTCTTCGTCGTCGAGCACGACATGGACGTCGTGCGCCGCGCCGACTGGATCGTCGACGTCGGGCCCGCCGCCGGGGCCGGGGGCGGCGAGGTGCTCTACAGCGGCCCGGTCGCCGGGCTGGCCGACGTCGAGGCGTCGGTGACCCGCCGCTTCCTGGGAGCCGAGGAGGCGCGCCCCGCCGACCGCGAGCCGCGCACGCCGACCGCGTGGCTGGAGCTCCGCGACGTCACCCGGCACAACCTCCGCGCCCTCGACGTCGACGTGCCCCTCGGCGTGCTGACCGCGGTCACCGGCGTCTCCGGCTCCGGCAAGTCGACCCTGGTCGGCCACGTCGTCGCGGAGCGGGCGGTCGAGCACCCCGGCGTCGACCGCGTCGTGCAGGTCGACCAGAAGCCGATCGGGCGGACGCCGCGGTCGAACCTCGCGACGTACACCGGTCTCTTCGACGCGGTCCGCGCCTCCTTCGCGTCCACCGACGAGGCGCGGGCCCGCGGCTGGGGCGCCGGCCGCTTCTCGTTCAACGTCGTGGGCGGCCGGTGCGAGGTCTGCCAGGGCGAGGGGTCGGTCTCGGTCGAGCTGCTCTTCCTGCCCGGCTCGTACGCGCCGTGCCCCGAGTGCCACGGGTCGCGCTACGCGCCCGAGACGCTCGAGGTCACCTGGCACGGCGCCACCGTCGCCGACGTGCTCGGCATGACCGTCGAGGAGGCCGCGGGGTTCCTCGCCGAGGTGCCCGCCGCCGCCCGGGCGCTCGAGGCCCTGCGGCAGGTGGGCCTCGGCTACCTGCGCCTCGGGCAGCCGGCCCCCGAGCTGTCGGGCGGCGAGGCGCAGCGCATCAAGCTGGCCACCGAGCTGCAGCGCGCCCGCGGCGGCCGCACCCTCTACCTCCTCGACGAGCCGACGACGGGGCTGCACCCGGCCGACGTCGAGCTGCTCGTCGCCCAGCTGCAGCGGCTCGTCGACGCCGGCGGCACCGTGGTGCTCGTCGAGCACGCGATGGACGTCGTCGCGGCGGCCGACCACGTGATCGACCTCGGGCCGGGCGGCGGCGACGCGGGCGGGCAGGTCGTGGCGAGCGGCACGCCGCGCGAGGTGGCCGCGAGCCCGGCGAGCCGGACGGCGCCCTACCTCGCGCGGCGCCTGCGCTGAGGGAGCGGCCTGGGAATGCACCCAGAACTGGGTGCACCGAGTGCGTGGGTGCACTTAGTGTAAGCACCGTGACCGCCGCTCCCGCCCTCGACCGACGTGCCGCGCTGAAGGCGCGGCACCGGCAGGCGATCCTCGACGCGGCCGACGCCCTCATCGCCGAGCGGGGCGCCCCGAGGTTCAGCGTCGACGAGCTGGCAGAGCGCGCCGATGTGTCGCGCCGCACCATCTTCAACCACTTCTCCGGCCTCGACCAGGTCGT
>Ga0265780_10006289_pt1 | contig 14770 bp, 11 predicted proteins | sample P1T30metagenome_FD_192432 | JGI IMG/M metagenome (GOLD analysis project Ga0265780, IMG submission 192432) | Plant litter microbial communities from East Loma Ridge, Irvine, California - P1 T30 | ecosystem: Environmental > Terrestrial > Plant litter > Unclassified | place: USA: California... | reverse complement strand
CCTGGAGACGTGGGTGAGTGGCTGAAACCAACGCTTTGCTAAAGCGTCGTACGGGAAACCGTACCGAGAGTTCGAATCTCTCCGTCTCCGCCAGTCCGCTGCATTTTCCGAAACCGATACTCTAACGCATTGGCATTCCCACTTAGGGAGTGTGGAAGCGATGGGATTGTGATCGCTCGCGTCGTCGCCCCGATGGGGCCACGCGATCAGTGGCCTTTCGCTGTGCGCGACGGGCTGCGGCATTCGTCCCCAACGTGTCGTCGCGTGTGCGCGGCGACCTCCGTCGGCCCCCCCGCAAGACCTACGTCAAACACCCCATTGGCCAGTTTTGCCCCGCCCCCATACGTCTTGCTGGTTGGGGTGATAAAAACCGAAGCCGGCATGTGCTTGGGAGGGGATCAGAACGTCTCGCATTTCTGAGGCCACAAGGGGGAATGATGTCCGCTACGTTCAAGATCAAGGCACTTCTGCTTACTGCGAGCACGCTTGGTGGCGTGTTCGGCGTTGTTCCTGCATTCGCCCAGACCGAAACACCCACGATTGCCCCCGAGCCTGTCGGCGACGACACCGATTCGATCATTGTCACCGGAACGCGGCGCGCGACGTCGCTGTCGGACGTTCCGATCAACATCACCGCCGTTGGGAGCGCGCAGCTCGAAACGCAGCGGATCTACGACATTCGCGGGCTCGCCGATTTCACCCCCGGCGTGACGATCAACCAGACCGGGCCGCGCGCGACGGGCACCGTCGTGCTCCGTGGGCTTTCGGCCAACGACACCAGCGATTTCGGCAACAACCGCGACAATGCCGTCGCGATCTATCTCGGCGAAGTTCCGCTGTACCAGGATTTCAAGCTGCTCGATCTCGAGCGCGTGGAAGTGCTGCTCGGGCCGCAGGGGACGCTGTATGGCGCGGGAACGCTCGCCGGGGCGATCCGCTATATTCCGCGGCGGCCGGACACGAATGATTTCAGCGTCGACGCGCATGTCCGCGGATCGACCGTTGCGCAGGGCAGCCAGTTCGGGTTCCAGGGCGACTTCACCGTCAACCTGCCGATTATCCGCGATCACGTCGCGCTGCGCAGCACCGCGGGCTATTATTATGAGCCGGGCTTCATCGATTACCCGTTCCTACTGCAGACCCCCGGCACCTCGCTGCCGCAGCCGAGCGGCGCGTTCGACGAGACGGTGACGCAGCAACAATATCAGGACAATTTCAAGCGCGCGAAGGACGTCAATTTCGAACGGACCTGGACGACGCGCAACACGCTGCTGCTCGAGGCGAACGAGAACCTCAAAGGCTATCTGACCTTCGGTTTCCAGCAGACCAAGACCAATGGCCGCCAGTCGAACGGTGCTTCGACGTTCAACACCGGCAAATATGAGGGGCCGTGGCGCTACCTCGAACCGTCGGATCGGCGCGCCTATCTCTATGCGTTCGAGCTGCAGGCCAATCTCGGCCATATCGCGCAGCTCGTCTCCTCGACGGCGTACACGTTGCAGCGGACCAACGGCGTGTCGGACAACACCGATCTGCTGCTCGATCTCAATTACAGCTACGAGTCGTTCCCGGCCTTCTCGTCCTACGCCAACAATGCGACGCGCAACGAACAGTTCACCCAGGAACTACGGCTGGTGTCGACGCATGGCGGGCCGTTCAGCTGGACGCTGGGGGGCTTCTACAACCACCTAAAGAACGCGGGCGACCGTCAGGAATATACGCCGGGCTTCGCCAATTTCATCGATTCACCGCGCGTCGACGATCTCGAATACATCTCCTTCTTCGACAATTCGAACAAGGAGAAGGCGGTCTTCGGCGAAGCGACGCTCAAGCTGACCCCGGCGTTCCAGGTCACCGGCGGCGTACGCTATTACAAATATGATGCGACCGCGCGCGGCGGGACCGACTTGCCGCTGTTCGGCGGCGGGCTGACGCGGACGCCCTATCCGCTGATCCAGTTCGCGCCGTCGCGGATCGGTTCGGGGAAATCGAGTTCGGACGGCGTCGTGTACAAGGCCAATGCGTCGTACAAATTCCGCCCGGGGCTGATGGTCTATGGCACTTACTCGACCGGCTACCGCATCGGTGGGCCGAACACGGTCGCGCCGTGCATCCTGCCGCTGCAACCCGGCCAGAATGTCTGCGCGCTCGCCAACGAGCAATTCTACGGGCCGGACAAGACCTATAACAAGGAAATTGGCGTCCGCGGGACCTTCTTCGACGGACGGCTGGTGCTCAACCTCGACGCCTATCATATCGCATGGCGGGGCTTGCAGGTCGCCAGCCAGACGATCAACGGCGCGGTCGGCATCACCACCAACGCAGGGGCGGCCGTGTCCAAGGGCGTCGAGTTCAACGGCACTGCGAGCCTGACCGACCGGCTCAAGCTGAGCGCGACCTATGCCTATACCGATGCGCATCTGACGGAGGATGCGCCTGGGCTGATCGTCGTCAACAACGACACGTTCGACGCGCTGAAAGGGGATCGCCTGCCCGGATCGCAGAAACATTCGGGGAGCGTCGCGGCGACCTATACGATCCCGCTGGCTAACGATGCGGACATCGCGCTCAACTGGGCGCTGACCTATCATGGCGACGTGTTCACCAAGACCGGCAACCGCGGGTACGGCGAGGTCATCCCCGATTATGTGCTCAACCGGGCGTCGCTCACCTATCGCACCAAGCGGTATGATTTCAGCCTCTACGCGCTCAACATGTTCGATGTGTATGCGGTGAGCTCGGTCGGCAACGACTTCAGCAAGATCGGTGCGCTCAACCAGGATTACGGCATTTCGCGGCGGTTCTACAGCTATTCGGTCGTCACGCCGCGGACGGTCGGGTTCGAAGTGCGCCTGCATATGTAGCGGGCGGGGTCCGTCTGAGGCGTGTCGCGGGCACGCCTCAGACGCTGATCCCCGCTTCGTCGAAAAAAGCGCGCACCGACGCCAGCGCGGTTTCGTGTGCGCGCCAGCGTTCGACCGAATCGCGATAGATCGGGCGGCGCACCTGCGCGGCGCTCGGGGTCGCGACTGCTGCTTGATTGGTGTGGAACGCTAGCGCGGAATCGGTCCAGTCGATCCCGCAATGCGCGAACAGGCGGCGGCTCTCGCCTTCCTGATCCGCGACCAGATCCTCATAGCCGAGCTGCAATACCCGCCCGGGCAGCAGCGTTTCCCACAAGGCCATCAATCGATCGAACCGCGCGAAATAGCGGGCGGTGTCGAGCAGGTCGTGGCTGTAGGCATAATAGCTGGAGGTGGTCGCGAACAGATTCTTGTAGTTGCCCCACACGGTGTCCATCGGATTGCGGCGCAGGCACACGATCCGCGCTTTGGGCAGCGCGTGCGCGATGTGACCGATGTAGAGGAAGTTCGCGGGCAGCTTGTCGATGAAGCGCCCGTCGCTGCGCCGACGATGCTGGATCGCGTGCGCCATATAAGCGCGACCGACCACATCGGGGGAGAGCGCCCCGGACGCGGCGATCGTCTCGGGATCGGTGATCAGCCGCGACCGCGTACCGCCGAGTTGCTTGACCGCCAGCGGCATCGCCTGGAGTTCGCCCGCGCTGTGGATGTCGGGGTGCGACGACAGGATCCGGTCGACCAGCGTCGTCCCGGTCCGCGGCATGCCCGTGATGAAAATGGGCGAGTCCTCGACCGCACTCGACCCGTCAAAGAAACCAGGCTTGCGGAACGCCGCCTCGATCGCATCGAAGATCGCCGCATCGCTCGCAAAATCATAGGCGATCCGCGCCTTGTGCGCGGCATTGGCGGCGGACAGGTGGCGGAAAGCGGGTTCCGCCGCGCCGATATCGTCATATTCCTTGGCCAGCGCATAGCGGATGCGCAGCGTGTCGTCCGCGGGCGGCCCACTTGCGAGCACCGTTTCCATCCGATCGATATGGTTCGCCTCCGGGGTCGCCTTAGCCAGCCCCGACAGCGCGTAATGCGCGCGCCCGTCGCGCGGAGCTTGGCGCAACAGGACTTCATACTGTGCCGCCGCCTCTGCAGCCCGCCCGAGAAACCCGAGCGCCAGCGCGAGATTGTAACGATAGTCGAAACTGCCGCCGTCCAGCGCGACCGCGGGTTCGAAGCAGCGCAACGCGGCGTGATGATCCCCGAGCCGCGCATGGATGCAGCCGATCGTGTCATAGGTCAGCGCATCTTCCGGCCCCGCGGCGAGCGCCGTTTCCGCCGCCACGCGCGCATCGCCATCGCGCCGCACGAGGATCAGCAAGCGCGCCTGCTGCGCCAAATACTCCGCACGCGGCGAAACGGCGATCGCAGCCTCCAGCCGCGCGATCCCCGCGCTGACGCGCCCCTGCACCGCATCCGCAAGCCCGAGCAGGAACGCCACTTCGGCCGGGTCCGCGATCCCTGCGGCGATCTGCCGCGCGCGGTCGGCATTTCCCGTGCCGATCGCCTGGCGCGCAGCGGCGCTTCTGGGGTCTTTCATACCGCCGTCCGATTCACCGGTCAGCTCGCCAGCGTCTTGACCGCGGCGGCGGCGGCGGAGGCGCGATTCTCGATCCCCATCTTCTCGAACACCTGTTCGAGATGCTTGTTGACCGTCCGCGGGCTGATCCCGAGGATTTCGCTGATCTCGCGGTTCGCCTTGCCGCGGCTGATCCACAACAGCACCTCGGCTTCGCGATCGGTCAGCCCGTGGCGCGTGGCGAGCAGGCGTTCCTCGGCCCCGTCGAGCGTCTCGGCGAGGCGGAACAGCCATTCGTCTGGCCCGGTGCGGGTGAGCAGGGTGAATTCGAGCTCGCCCCCCGGAATTGCGTGCCGGAACGGGCGAAGGTCTTCGCTCTCCATCAGTCGCAACAGCGCGGCGACCACGACGGGCGGCAGCGCCTCGTCCTCGAGATGCGCCGCGAGGATCGTGATCGTGCGCGGCGTCGACCACAGAATCCGGCCCGCTCCGTCCAGCGCGAGCAGCGAGCGCCCGCTCTGGTCGAGCGCGGCCTGGCTGCGCTGGGTGATCCGCGCATTGCCGAGATGGACCTGGATGCGGGCGAGCAGCTCCTCCACCACCACCGGTTTCTGGACATAATCGACCCCGCCCGCGGCCAGCCCGCGGAGCACGTCCTTGGTTTCGGTCAGCCCGGTCATGAAGATGACGGGCACGCCTGCGAGCCGGGGATCGGCCTTGATCCGCTGTGTCGTCGCGAACCCGTCCATTCCGGGCATCATCGCGTCCATCAGGATCAGATCCGGCACGACCAGCGCGAGCGTCTGCAGCGCGGCGGCCCCGTCGCCCGCGACCAGCACGGTCATCCCCGCCGCCTCCAGCGTTGCCGTGACGAAGCTCAACGATTCGAGCGTATCGTCGACGACGAGGACGGTTGCACCCGTCTGCGGGGGGATCGGATCAGCCAAGCGAGTTCAACAGACCGAGATAGGATTTTAGATCGAACCGGCGAAGATGGTCGCGCAGCCGATCGACCGTCGCGGCGCTTTCCGGGAAATCGGACGCAAACGAGTCCAGCGCAACCTCGCTGTCGCGGACATGCCCGATCTGCCCGAGATAGCGCAATCGCGCGATGGTCGCACTGGCGGCGCTAAGGTCGGGCATTGCAATGGGGGCAGGGGGCGGCGCGACGCTGGTTGGCTCGCCCGATTGCCACTCGATCCCGAGTTGCGCGGCGATCGCGTCGAGCAGCGCTTCCAGCTCGACCGGCTTGAGGACGAACCCATCGTGCGCCGCCGCCCCGTCGCCACCGGCGGCGAATTCGTGCGCGTTGGCCGACACCAGCAGGATCTTGAGCCGACCCACAGCCGCAAGCGGTATCCCGCCATCCTCGATCGCGCGGAGCCGGCGTGCGACGTCCCACCCGCTCAGGTCGCGCATCTGGATGTCGAGCAGCACCAGATCGGGCTGACAGCGCAGCGCGAGATCGATCCCCTCGGCACCACCCGACGCGGCATAGACGCTGAAACCGAGCGGCCGGAGCAAGCCTTGCAGCACCGCCAACTGGGCGGGGTCGTCGTCGATCGCGAGGATCGTGCGGGGCGCGCCACGATAGCCGGTGATCGACCGGCGTCGTGCGGTCGCGACCGACACGTCGCGCGCTTCGCTCAACATCACGCGCAACCGGAACCGGCTTCCGACGTCGGCGGTGCTGGTCACCGAGACGTCGCCCCCCATCAACTGCGCGAGCACGCGCGTGATGGCGAGGCCGAGACCGGTGCCGGGCTGCCCCTGCGCAACGTCCGAACTGCCACGGTCGAACGGTTCGAAGATGCGCTCGAGGTCGGCTGGCGGAATGCCGATCCCGGTATCCGCGATATCGAACGTCGCGATCATCCCGCTATAGCGGACCGACAAGGTGATCGTCCCCGCGGGCGTATATTTGATCGCGTTGGACAGCAGGTTGACGAGGATCTGGCGCAGTCGCTTCTCGTCGGCGCGGACGTAGACGGGGAGATTGCGCGGTGCCGCATAATCGAGCCGCAGCCCCTTGGCCTCCGCCTGCACGCGGAACATCGCGACGATCGCGTCGAGAAATTCGGGAAGCGGCACGACATCACGGGCAAGCGTCATCACCCCGCTTTCGATCCGCGAGATATCGAGCAGCCCGTCGACGATGTTGGTCAGATGTTCGGCCGAGCGCCGGATGACGCGGGCCGCCTCGGCGGGATCGATCGCGCCTGCCCGTTCGAGCAACTGGCCGTAGCCGTAGATCGCGTTGAGCGGTGCGCGGATTTCGTGGCTGACCCCGACCAGATAGCGGGTCTTGGCGAGGTTCGCGGCTTCGGCGGCGTCCCTGGCTTTTTGCAACGCGGCCTCCGTGTCGTGCAGGCGGGCGACTTCGTCGGTCAGCTCCCGGATCTGCGCGGCGCGATCTTCCGCGTCGCGCCGCTGCTTGCGCCCGCGGACGAACAGCATGGCAATCAGCCCCGCCAGCACGACGACCGCGACCAACGCGACCGGTCCCCAGGAGATGCCCGAGACGGTCAAGCGCATTGCTCGCTGAACATGCCAGATCCGGGCGATGGGATCATGGCGCGGGTTTCGACGGGCGTGGATAGACGATGAAATCGCCCTGGCTGGCGATCGCCGGGGATTTCGCCATGCCGTGGACCGCCGCCTGCAACCGCGTGATGGCGGATGCCGGCAGTTCCAGCGGATGCTCGTTAGGGTGCGTGGCGGCTTCCATCGGATAGTCCTTGCCCGCGACATTGGTCATTTCGATGTGCGTCCCCAGCAGCATAGCGACCGGATGGGTGCGGGCGAAGGTGGCGACGCGGTCAGCGCTTGTCACGAAAGTGGGGAATTGGTCGATGGGTACATACAGCCTGCCCGCGTATAGCATGTCGCCCGAGAAAAGCAGACGGGTGCGCGGGTCGTACACCATTATATGGGCAGGCTCGTGTCCCGGCGTGGGAAGGATCGACAGCGCACGTCCGCCGAGGTCGAAGGCCGCGATATCGTCAGGCCAGTGCGCCACGCCGAAGAAGCTGGCGACGGCTTCCGGCTTGAGGCCGACGACAACGGTGTCGGGACGGCCAGCAAATTCGGTGTCGCCCTGATGATGGTCGCCGTGGCCGTGCGAATGCGCGACGACCAACGGGATCGACGTGCGCTTGTGATCGGCAAGCCAGCGCGCGATCACCGCGTCGACCGTCGGCCGAATCGCCACCCCGCCCGCGCCCGTATCGAGCAGCAGCGCGCGATCGCGACCGAACAGCAGATACAGGAACGGTGCCTCGAAATTGGTGCGGACCGACTGGCGGATGACGAACGTGTCCGCATCGTACCGCTGGACCTGCGTCTCGGGTTCGGACTGCGTCGTCCCGTCGATCCAGTGCGCGAACCGGTGCGTGCCCGCAGCGGCGGGGGCGGGGGGAAGCGCGATCGTCGCAGCCAGCATCGGCGCGGTGAACAGGGCTGCGATGCGATAACCAACCGACATGCTTCGATCTCCTGCCCCTATGTCGCCCCCCCGCGTCGATCCAATGTGTCGACAAGATGCACGAAAGGGATGGCGCTCCGTGTGCGACATAACTATGGTTTATTACGGATCGGATCAAACGTAATATTGCCGGCAGCAAAGATTGGCCGGGTGTTTTGCGCTAACCTACTGTGGAGACTTGATAATGCCTCACTGGTTCCACAAAGCACGAATCGCTGCCCTGGTCGGGCTATCGGTTTTGGTGACGTCCTGCGGGCAGCAGGCCGCCGCGCCCAAGGCGCGCACCGAGTTCAACATCGGCTGGTCGATCTATGCCGGATGGATGCCCTGGCCCTATGCGCAGCGCGCCGGGATCGTGAAGAAATGGGCCGATAAATACGGCATCAAGATCAACATCGTGCAGGTCAACGATTACGTCGAATCGGTGAACCAATATACCGCGGGCAAGCTCGACGGCGTGACCGTAACCAACATGGACGCGCTCACCATTCCCGCAGCGGGCGGTAAAGACACCAGCGCGGTCATCATCGGCGATTATTCGAACGGCAATGACGGCATCGTCCTCAAGAACGCCCGGTCGATTGCGGACATCAAGGGCCGCAGCATCAATCTGGTCGAGTTGTCGGTGTCGCATTATTTGCTCGCACGCGCGCTCAGCACCGCCAACCTCGCGCTGACCGACGTGAAGACCGTCAACACGACCGATGCCGACATCGTCGGCGCGTTCGCGTCGCAGGGCGTCACCGCAGCGGTCGCATGGAACCCGCAGCTCAACGAGATGAAGGCGGCGCCCGGCGCGACGCTCGCGTTCGATTCGTCTAAGATCCCGGGCGAGATCCTCGATCTGCTCGTCGTCGACAAGGCAACGCTCGCGGCCAACCCCAATCTCGGCAAGGCGCTCGTCGGGATCTGGTACGAGACGATCACGCTGATGCAGCGGCAGGACGCACAGGGCAAGGCGGCGCGCGCGGCGATGGCGAAGCTCGCCGGATCGACGCCCGCGTCGTTCGATGCGCAGCTCTCGACCACGCATCTGTATGCAACGCCGGGCGAAGGCGTTGCGGCGGCAACCGCGCCGGACCTGATCACGACGATGACGCGGGTGCGCGACTTCAGCTTTTCCAAGGGGTTGTTCGGCCCGGGCGCGACATCGAAGGATGCGGTGGGGATCGCGTTTCCCGCAGGGAAAACGCTCGGCGATCCGGCGCGCGTGACGCTGCGGTTCGACCCGACGTTCATGAAGCTCGCCGCCGACGGCAAGCTGTAAGGGCGCGCTGATGGTGCGACTGGTCAACATCCGCCCGAGCCGACGAGTCGCGGCGATGCTCGGCGCGGCCCCGCTGGTGTTGCTCGTGCTGGCCTATCTGCTCGCCTCGGCCAGCCGCCACGCGCTCAACCCCGCCGACAAGATCCTGCCGACGCCGGACGCGATGATCGCGGCGATGCGGTCGCTGGTGTTGCTCCCCGATGCGATGACGGGGCAACTGCTGTTCTGGTCGGATACCTTCGCCAGCCTCCAGCGGCTCGGGATTGGCCTCGCGATCTCGACGCTGTCGGCGTTGCTGGCGGGGCTGGTGCTCGGGTTGCTCCCGGCAGTGCGCGCGACGCTCAGCCCGCTCGTCACGACGATCGCGGTGATCCCGCCGATCGCGCTGCTGCCGATCCTGTTCATCGCGCTTGGCCTCGGCGAGACCGCCAAGGTCGCGCTGATCGTGATCGGCATCCTGCCCTTGATGCTGCGCGACATTGCCTCGCACGTCGAAGCGCTGCCGGTCGAGCAGATGATCAAGGCGCAGACGCTGGGCGCGAGCAGCTGGCAGCTCGCGCTGCGCGTCGCCTTGCCGCAGGCGATGCCGCGGTTGATTCATGCGATCCGTTTGTCGCTCGGGCCGGCGTGGGTGTTCCTGATCTCGGCGGAGGCGATCGCGTCGGATGTCGGGCTCGGCTACCGCATCTTCCTCGTCCGGCGCTATCTGTCGATGGACATCATCCTTCCCTATGTCGCGTGGATCGCTTTGCTCGCGATAGCGATGGACTGGGTGCTGCGGCAGATCAGCACGCGCGGGTTTCCCTGGGCGCATGGGGCGCGATGAGCATGCTGTCTCTGCGCAACATATGGGTCGAATATGGCGACAAGGTCGTACTCGAACGCGTCAATCTGGACATCGCTGAGCACTCGTTCGTCTCGATCGTCGGTCCTTCGGGGGCCGGGAAGAGCACGTTCCTGCGATTGTTGCTCGGGCAGGAAACGCCGACGCGCGGGCAGATCCTGCTCGACGGCGTGCCGCTCCGCCCCGAATGCGGCCCCGATCGCGGCGTCGTGTTCCAGCGCTATTCGGTGTTCCCGCATCTGGATGCGCGCCGCAACGTATTGTTCGGGCTGGAATGCGCAGGGGCGCCGCTGATCGGGCGCCTGTTCGGGCGCGCGCGGCGCGTGGCGATGGACGAGGCCGATGCAATGCTCGGCGCGGTCGGGCTCGGCGACAGCGGGCATGTCTTCCCCGCGCAAATGTCGGGCGGGATGCAGCAACGGCTCGCGATCGCGCAGGCGCTGGTGAAGCGCCCGCGCCTCCTGTTGCTCGATGAGCCGTTCGGCGCGCTCGATCCGGGGATTCGCGCCGACATGCACCGGCTGATCACGCGGCTGTGGCGCGAACAGGGGCTCACGATCGCCATGGTAACGCACGATATCAGTGAGGCGTTCGCGCTCGCGACCCGCGTGCTGACGCTCGACAAGCGCCGCCACGATCCGCACGCGCCGCACCGCTACGGCGCGACCGCAGTCTACGATCTCGCGCTCGATCGTCGGGTCGCCGCAGAAAAACTCGCAGCCGACAGTATTACGATTGACGATAATGATAATAACTGAAACGGTTTGGGCATGAGCGAAGAGACCCCCGGAACCGGGCTTTCCAGACTGAGCATGAGCTTGCCGACGGAACTGTACCATCAGCTCGACGTGATGGTGCAGGAGCGCGGCCTGCCCTCCCGGTCGCAGATGATCGCGGAGCTGATTCGCCATGCGCTTGCCGAACATGGCGAGGCGACGCATCCCGATGCGCTGCTCGCGGGGACGATCACGCTGGTCTATCGCTCCAACATGGGGCGGGTCCGCGAATTGCTCGCACAGACTCAGCAAGCGTTTCTGAAGGAAGTCATTTCCGCGCAGCACGTCTTTCTGGAGGACGACCAGTCGCTGGAAGTGCTGCTGGTGCAGGGCCCCGCGACGCGGCTGCGCGACCTGTGCGACGCTTTGCGCAAGGTGCGCGGCGTCCAACAGATCAGCCTGTTCACCACCACCGCCTTGCTGCCGCCGCTCCACGAGCAGGTCAGCTTCAAGGGCGCCAAGTCGAGGAAAACCGCCTGATGGTCGCGCTCAACGATCCGCTCGCCGCGCGCGCACATGCCCGCGCGATGGAAGGCAGCGTCGCCGATGCGATGCCGATCCTGCCCCCGGTTGCGGACGATCTGCCGGACGGCGTCGCGGCGGGTGATCTGTTGTGGGAGGAGCGGATCGCGGCGGGTGGTTATGCCTCGCGGCGGCTCGCCCGCGGGTCGCGCGTCCGGCTGATCGATCTGCAAGGCGATGCCTGCGCATCGCTGCAACTATTTAACGCGGAAATGCCGACCGAGCGGCTGAATATCGCGGATACGCTCAAAATCCAGTGGAATGCGTACCTCGGTGTGGGAAAATTCCTCCTGTCCGACATGGGCCGGGTGCTGATGAGCATCGTCGCGGACGATGCGCAGACGCATGACGCGCTGTGTGGCGCGTCCAATGCCGCCTCCAATGCGCGCGCTTATGGCGACGGGAGCAACGCCGGGCCGTTCCCCAACGCGCGCGACCGGCTGATGCTGGGTGTGGCGAAGCACGGGCTCGGTCGCCGCGACGTCCATCCCTGCCTCACTCTGTTCAAGGGCGTGACGGTCGCCGCCGATGGGGCGACCGTTCCCGAACTGGGGCCGTTTGCGCCGGGGCGGGCGGTGACGCTGCGCGCCGAAATGGACCTGATCCTCGTCGTCGCCAATTGCCCGCACGTGCTCGACACCCGCCCGTGGAGCATCACGCCGCTGCGCGCGACCGCGTGGCGCGGGCCCATCGCGGGGGAAGACGATCCGATCCGCACCGCGACGCCGGAGGGCCGCCGCGCCTTCCTCAACGTCGACGATTATTACCGCCGCTAAGGAGACGATATAGTGGCCGATCTTTCGCTCGAAGGCCTGGAAGGCGCGGTGGTGCACGACGAAGTCGTCGCCGCGCGCGCACCCTGGCTGCACACCGTCCGCGCGGGCCAGTCGCTCCGGATCGTCTATCTGGAAGGCAATCAGGCGGTCGATTTCCTGCTCTACGCCGCCGCCGACGATGCCGAACGCTACAGCGCGCAGGACACGATCGCCGCGCAGCGCAACATCTTCCTGCGCACCGGTGCCGCGCTGCTGTCGAACGAGGGCCGCGTGATGATGACGATCACGGCCACGTCGGTCGACTATCACGACACGATTGGCGGTGCCTGCTCGTGCGAGTCCAACACGCTGCGCTACGGCCATCACACCAAGGCGCAACATGCCTGTGTCGACAATTTCCTCGACGCCAACGTCCGCGCCGGGCGCGGCAAGCGCGACATGGTGTCGAACATCAATTTCTTCATGAACGTGCCGGTCGAAGCGGATGGCGCGCTCGGGATCGTCGACGGGATTTCGGCGCCCGGCCTGACGGTCGACTTGCGCGCGGAGATGGACGTGGTGGTGGTCGTGTCCAACTGCCCGCAGATCAACAACCCCTGCAACGGCTTCAACCCGACCCCCGTCCGCATGATCGTGACGGCATGAGCTTCGACACGGTTCTGATCGCCAACCGCGGCGCGATCGCCTGCCGCATCATTCGGACGCTGCGGCAGATGGGGTTGCGCTCGGTCGCGGTCTATTCGGATGCGGATGCGGGATCGCTCCACGTCGCCGAGGCGGATCTCGCGATCCGGATCGGCGCGGGACCGCCGGGCGAAAGCTATCTCGACGTGGAAAAGATCCTTGCGGCGGCGCGCGAAGCGGGCGCGGGGGCGATCCATCCGGGCTATGGTTTTCTGGCCGAGAATGCGGGCTTCGCAGAGGCCTGCGCGGCGGCGGGGATCGTCTTCATCGGGCCGACGACCGACAATATCCGCGCGTTCGGCCTCAAGCACAGCGCGCGTGCGCTGGCGGTGGCGCATGGCGTGCCGCTGGCACCGGGGTCGGACCTGCTGGTCGATGTCGAGGCGGCCTCGGTCGCGGCGGCGGAGATCGGCTTTCCGGTCATGCTCAAGGCGACCGCGGGCGGCGGCGGGATCGGGATGCGGATTTGCCGCGACGATGCCGAGATCCGCGACGGGTTCGCCGCGGTCGCGCGGCTGGGGTCCGCGAATTTCGGCGATTCCGGCGTTTTCCTCGAACGCTATGTCGAGCGCGCGCGCCATATCGAGGTTCAGATCTTCGGCGACGGCAAGGGCAAGGTCGTCGCGCTGGGCGAGCGCGATTGCTCGCTCCAGCGGCGCAACCAGAAGGTCGTCGAGGAAGCCCCCGCCCCCAACCTGCCCCCCGAAGTTCGCGCCGGGCTGATCGCGGCGGCGGTACGCCTCGGCGAAGCGGCGGCCTATCGCTCGGCCGGGACGGTCGAATTCCTGTACGACGCGGTGCGCGGCGATTTCTTCTTTCTCGAGGTCAACACGCGGCTCCAGGTCGAGCATGGCGTGACCGAGCAAGTGCTCGGGATCGATCTGGTCGAGTGGATGATCCGCGCGGCGGCCGGCGACACTGCGTTCCTCGACGCGCCGCTGCGCGTGCCCGAAGGGGCTTCGATCCAGGTTCGGCTGTACGCCGAGGACCCCGCGCTCGACTATCGCCCGACCTCGGGCAAGCTAACCGACGTGGCGTTCCCCGACGTGCGCGTCGAGACGTGGGTCGCGAGCGGCACCGAGGTCAGCAGCTTCTACGATCCGATGCTCGCAAAGCTGATCGTCACCGCACCCGACCGCGCGCAAGCGGTGCAGGCGATGCAGGCGGCGCTCGACGAGGCGCGGATCGCGGGGATCGAGACCAATGTCCGATGGTTGCGCGATGTCGTGCGGACCGCGGCGTTCGTCTCGGGCGACGTGTCGACTCGCGCGCTCGATACCGTGGTCTACCAGCCGCGCAGCCTGCGCGTGCTGTCCGGCGGCACCGCCACCAGCGTGCAGGATTATCCGGGGCGCGAGGGCTATTGGGCGATCGGCGTGCCGCCGTCGGGGCCGATGGATGCGCTGTCGTTCCGGCTCGGCAACCGGCTGCTCGGCAATGCCGAGGGGATGGCGGGGCTGGAGATCACCGCGACCGGGCCGACGATCCTGTTCAACACCGCGGCGCGGGTGTGCCTAACCGGCGCGGATTTCGGGGCGACGCTGGACGGCACGCCCGTCGCGCGCAACGAAGCGCTCGAGATCGCCGCCGGGCAGACGCTCGCGCTGGGCCGGGTCCGGGGCGGCGGCGTGCGCGGGTATCTGCTGGTCGCGGGCGGGCTCGACATTCCGGCGTATCTCGGCAGCCGCAGCACCTTCGACCTCGGCGAATTCGGCGGCAATGCCGCGCGGCGCGTGGTCGCGGGCGATACGCTGCACCTCGGCGATGCGCCCACGGACGCGGCACCGACGGTCGCACAGGTCCCCGCGATCGGCACCGACTGGACGATCCGCGTGCTGTACGGCCCGCACGGGGCACCCGATTTCTTCACGCCCGACGACATCGCGACGTTCACCGCGTCCCTGTGGAAGGTCCATTACAATTCGAACCGCACCGGCGTCCGCCTGATCGGCCCCAAGCCGCATTGGGCGCGGCAGGATGGCG
>Ga0265780_10006288_pt1 | contig 14772 bp, 13 predicted proteins | sample P1T30metagenome_FD_192432 | JGI IMG/M metagenome (GOLD analysis project Ga0265780, IMG submission 192432) | Plant litter microbial communities from East Loma Ridge, Irvine, California - P1 T30 | ecosystem: Environmental > Terrestrial > Plant litter > Unclassified | place: USA: California... | reverse complement strand
GCCCCAAGATGCCTCGGAGACGCCCGGAAGTGCCTCGCGAACGCCCCAAAGTGCCTCGCGGAGGGGTGGGGTCGGGCGCGGGGTCGCGTGGGCGGTCGCCGTCGTGGTGCCGCTCGCGTTCCTCGGGTTGTTCTTCGCGTATCCCGTCGCGACGCTCGTCGGGCGCGGTTTCGTCACCGACGGCGCGCTCGACCTGGGCGGCTTCGCCGAGGTCCTCGGCGCACCGCGCACGTGGCGCGTCGTGTGGCACACGCTCAGCCAGGCAGTGCTGGCCACCGTGATCGCCGTCGTGCTCGGCGTCCCCGGCGCGTACGTCCTCTACCGGCGCACGTTCCCGGGGCGCCGGGCCGTCCGAGCCCTCGTGGCGGTGCCGTTCGTGCTCCCCAGCGTGGTCGTGGGTGTCGCGTTCCGGGCGCTGCTCGCGCCGTCGGGACCCCTGGGGCCCCTCGGCCTGGACCGGACGTTCCCGGCGATCGTCGCGGCGCTCGTCTTCTTCAACTACGGGCTCGTGGTGCGCATGGTCGGCACCGTCTGGGAGCGGCTCGACCCCCGCACCGAGCAGGCCGCCCGCGCGCTCGGAGCGTCCCCGCTGCGCGCCGCGCTGACGGTGACGCTCCCCGCGCTCGTGCCCGCCGTCGCGTCGGCGGCCGCCCTGGTCTTCCTGTTCTGCGCGACGGCGTTCGCCCTCGTCCTGGTGCTCGGCGGATCCCGGTACGCCACCGTCGAGGTCGAGATCTGGCTGCAGACCACGCAGTTCCTCGACCTGCGCACGGCCTCGGTGCTGAGCGTCGTCCAGCTCGTCGTCGTCGCTCTCGCGCTGGTCGTCTCGGGGCGCGCCCGGCGCGGGCGGGAGCGCGCCCTGCGACTCGTCGAGGCCTCGCGAGCGAGCGCACCTCTCCGGCTCGTTCGTCGCCGAGGCCACGAGGCCTCGGCCCTGGACGTCGGTGCGAGCGCCGTGACGGCGGTCGTGGTCGCCCTCCTCGCGCTGCCGCTCGCGACCATGCTCGTGCGCTCGCTGCGCCACGACGGCGCGTGGACCCTTCGGCACTACGCGAACCTCGCCACCACGGGCGACCGTGCGCTGACCGTGAGCGTGTGGGAGGCGACCGCCAACTCGCTGCGCATCGCCGTCGACGCCACGATCATCGCCGTCGTGATCGGGATGACGCTCGCACTGGTGCTGTCGCGGCGGCCCGCCTCGCGCCCGGGTCGGCGCGCGCTGGGGGCGCTCGACGCCGTGGTGATGCTGCCGCTCGGCGTCTCGGCCGTGACGGTCGGGTTCGGCTTCCTCATCGCGCTCGACCGACCGCCGCTGGACCTGCGCAGCTCGCTCGTCCTGGTGCCGATCGCGCAGGCGATGGTCGCGATCCCGCTCGTGGTGCGCGCCGTGCTGCCCGTGCTGCGCGCGATCGACCCGCGGCTGCGGCAGGCGGCCGCGACGCTCGGTGCCGGGCCCGGACGCGTGCTGCTGACCGTCGACGGACCGCTCGTGCTGCGCTCGCTCGGGCTCGCGGTCGGATTCGCGTTCGCCGTCTCGCTGGGGGAGTTCGGGGCGACGTCGTTCCTGTCCCGGCCCGACCGGCCCACGCTGCCCGTGGTCATCTTCCGGCTGCTCGGCCGACCCGGGGACGGGAACTACGGCATGGCGCTCGCGGCGTCGGTGGTGCTGGCCGTGATGGTCGGTGCGGTGATGACGACGGCGGAGCGGCTGCGGCCGCTCGGATCGGGTGAGGTGTGAAGGTGGCCGACATGAGCGACGTGAGCGACGTGAGTGGCGTGGGTGCTGAGGTCGGCGACGGGCTGCGGGTGCGGGGCGCCGTCGTGCGCTACGCCTCGGGAACGCGCGGCGCCGTCGGGACCACGGCGGTCGACGGCGTCGACCTGGACGTCGCCCGCAGTGAGGTGCTGGCGCTGCTGGGGCCGTCCGGCTGCGGCAAGTCGAGCCTGCTGCGCGCGATCGCCGGGCTCGAACCGCTCACCGCGGGGTCGGTGGCCTGGGGCGAGGAGCTCCTGACCGACGTGCCGACCCATCGCCGCGGCTTCGGCCTGATGTTCCAGGACGGGCAGCTGTTCCCGCACCGCGACGTCGGCCGGAACGTGGCGTACGGACTGCGTGGGACGACGTGGGGCGCCTCGCGCGCGGCCGGCGAGGCGCGCGTGAGCGAGATGCTCGAGCTCGTGGGCCTGGCCGGCTACGAGCGGCGCGCGGTCGCGACGCTGTCGGGCGGTCAGGCGCAGCGGGTCGCGCTGGCGCGGTCGCTCGCGCCGTCGCCGCGGCTGCTGCTGCTCGACGAGCCGCTGTCCTCCCTCGACCGGCGGCTGCGCGAGGACCTGGTGGGCGAGCTCGGGCGCGTGCTGCGGACGGCCGGTACGACCGCGCTGTACGTCACGCACGACCACGACGAGGCGTTCACGGTCGCCGATCGCGTGGCGGTGATGCTGGCCGGCCGGCTGGCGCAGGTCGCGACGCCGGAGGTCCTCCGTGAGGCGCCCGCGACGCCCGAGGTCGCGGACTTCCTCGGGCGCTGAGGCCGGTGGACCGACCCCCACGGGAGGACCGGGCATCTCCTAGGCTGCAGGCATGACTTTCGGGGGACACCTTCCGCACGCCGTCTTCACGGGCGCACTCGGCGACAACGCGACCGGGGGCTACCTCCCCGCCCACGCGGAGGTGGGCAACGGCGTCGTGACGCTCCGGGTCGCCTCCCCCCAGGGGTGGGTGGAGTACTTCAGCGTCCCCGCGACGGAGGTCGTCGTGAAGTCGTCGGCGCAGCGCATCACCCTGGAGGTGCGGGGCCAGAAGTACCCGATCCTCGCCGATCCCGGTGCGGTCAACCGTGCGCTCGGCCTCGGCGTGACCGGTCTCGCGGCCAGCGCGTTCGACCGGCCGGGTCTCGGAGTCGGCGCCGACGTCGGCCGCGCCGCGAACCAGGTCTCTGCGGCGCGGTCGTTCGCCGCCGGAGGTGGCCCGGCGTTCATCGCCGCCGCCTCGCAGTCGGGCGCGCGCGTCTCACGCCTGGGGTACGGCGCGATCGCTGCGATCGGGTGCGGCGGCGCGGTCGTGGCCGTCGTCCTCGCCCTCTTCCTCGCGGTTCTCCTGACCCGCTGACGAGGGCGCCGGGCGGGTCACGCCGGTCACACCCGCCGGCGGGCCGGTGCTCAGACGTGCATCGGCAGCGCCGGTCGGATGACCCGCAGGGCCGCGAACGTCGGTCCCAGGGCGTCGAAGAGACCGGCGTACACGGGGCGGAGCTGACGGTAGACGGCGGCGTCGGGCGCCGATGGTCGGACGGTCTCCTCGACGACGGCGTTCGCGGCCGCCACCTCGAGCGAGTCGACCAGACCCAGCGCGACCATCCCGAGGACGGCCGCGCCGAACCCCGACCCCTCCTGCCCGCTGGTCAGGTCGATGGGCACGTCGAGAGCGTCGGCGAGCATCTGCCGCCAGAGCTCCGAGCGCATGACACCGCCCGTGGCCCTGACCGACGTGATCTCCAGACCGGCGCTGCGCATGGACTCCAGGACGAGCGAGAGCTGCAGGCAGACACCCTCCAGCAGGGCCCGGACCATGTGCTCGCGCCCGTGGGCGCGGGTCAGGCCGACGTAGGCGCCGTGGGGCAGCGACGACCACCGTGGTGCCCGCTCCGAGAGCAGGTACGGGATCATCAGGAGACCTCCCGAGCCGGTGGGCGCGGTGGCCGCCAGGGCGAGGAGGGCGTCCTCGCCGTCGGGGCCGAGGTCGGGCACGAGGGACTCCAGCGCCCAGCGCATCACGACCCCGCCGTTGTTGATGGCGCCGCCCACGACCCAGAGGTCCTCGGCGAGGTTGTAGCAGAAGACCCGGCCGAGCGGATCGACCACGGGTCGGTCCACGACCACCCGCAGCGCCCCCGAGGTGCCCAGCGAGGCCGCCACCATCCCGGGCGCGACCGCCCCGACGCCCAGGTTGGCGAGCGGTCCGTCACCGGCCCCGACCACCACGGGGGTCCCGGGCGGGAGTCCGAGGTCGCGGGCCGCACCGCCCTCCAGCGCGAGGACGTGACCGGTGGCCACGAGCTCCGGCAGCTGTTCCGGCAGCACCCCCGCCAGCGCGAGCGCCTCGCCGTCCCAGGTCAGGGATTCGAGGTTCAGCAGCCCGCTGGCGGAGGCGATCGAGTGATCCATCACCAGGGCGCCCGTGAGCCGGAGCACGACGAACTCCTTGACCCCGCACCAGTGACCCACGCGCTCGCAGAGCTTGGGCTCCTGCTCGTGGAACCAGACCAGCCGCACCATGGGCGACATGGGGTGCACGGGCGTCCCCGTGCGTCGGTGCAGCGCGAGCCCCTGGGCCGACGCTCGGATGCGCTCCGCCTGCGTCGTGGCCCTGGTGTCACCCCACGACGTCAGCGGCGTCAGCACCTCACCGGTCGGTGAGAGCCCGAGCAGCGTGTGCATGGCCGAGCTGAAGGCCAGACCCGCCACCCGGTCCGCACCCACCTCGTCGACGACCTGCGCGGTCGCGGACGTCACGGCGGCGAGGATCTCCTGCGGGTCCTGCTCGGCGTAGCCGGGGTACGGGATGTCCAGGGGGTAGGCGACGGAGGCGCTGGCCAGCAGGACGCCACCGGGCAGGTAGGCGACCACCTTCGTCGCCGTCGTCCCGATGTCGACGCCGAGGACGACGTTCCGCACCTGCTCCGACACCCGCCCCGACGCGCCCTCAGTCATCCCCGGAGCCTGCCAGGGTCAGCAGCACCTTGCCGGACGCGTTCCCGTCCCGGGCCGTGGCGAAGGCCCCCCGCAGCTCGTCGACGTCGTCGATGCCGAACTCGTGCGTGATGACCGCCTCGAGCTCGGGGTGGTCGGCGAGCATCGCGATGGCGTCGTCGATCTCGCCCGCGAACCGGAAGGTGCCGACCATGGTCAGCTCCTTGGCCAGCATGGGGGCGAGGTTGACCGGGCGCTCCTCGTTCGCGAGCATTCCGAGCTGGACCACCGTGCCACGCCGGCGAGCCGCGCGGACCGCCGTCGAGACGGCCACCGCCGCTCCTGAGCACTCCAGCACGACGTCGAACTCCGCGCTCGGCACCTCGACCTCGCCCAGCAGCACGGTGCTCGCCGCACCGAGCGCGCCGGCACGCTCGAGCGGGGTTGCCAGGACGTCGGCCGCGACCACCTCGCTCGCCCCCTGGACGACGGCGGCCGCGACGGCGAGCAGGCCGATCGGGCCGGCCCCCGAGACGAGGACCCTGCGTCCGGCGACGCCGCCGCCCAGGGCGATGCCGTGCAGCGCCACCGCGAGCGGCTCGGCCAGCGCGGCGCGCCGCAGCGAGAGGCCCGGGGGGAGGACGCGCACCATCGAGCCCTCCACGACGAGCAGGTCGCTGGCCGCGCCCTGCGTGTGCGGCCAGGTGGCGGCACTGCCGAGGTAGGAGCCCCCCGGCCACAGGTGGGGGGCGTCCTCGAGGCCCTCGACGGGCGTCCCGAAGCGAGCCGGGTGCACCGTGACGGGGGTGCCGGGGGCCCACCGGCCCGACGGGTCGTGCTCGACGGTCGCGGACATCTCGTGCCCCGGCACCAGGGGCTCGCGGATGGTGTACTCCCCGGTGGCGCCCCGGTGGTAGTAGTTCAGGTCGGAACCGCAGATGCCGACGTAGGCGACGCGCAGGAGGACCTGCCCCTCGCCCGGGACCGGGTCGGCGACCTCGGTCGTGGCGATCTGCTGTGCTGCTGAGATGACGACGGACCTCATGATGCTCCTTCGGGTCAGACGACGGCGGTCATGCCGCCGTCGACGAAGACGTTCTGGCCCGAGACGAACGACGAGGCGTCGGAGGCCAGGTACAGCAGGGTGCCGACGAGCTCCTCGACGCGGCCCCAGCGCTGGGCGGGCGTGCGCTGGGTGACCCACGCCGTGAACTGCTCGTCGGCGACGAGCGCCGTGTTCATCTCCGTGGCGAAGTAGCCGGGGGAGATGGCGTTGACCTGGATCCCGTGACGGGCGAGGTCGGCGGCCATGCCCTTGGTCAGCATGACGAGTCCGCCCTTCGAGGCGGAGTAGGGCGCGATGGTCTGGCGGGCGAGCGCCGACTGCACGGAGCCGATGTTGATGACCTTGCCCGAGCCGCGCGTCGCCATGGCGGGCGTGACGTGCCGCGAGACGTAGAACGCGGAGGACAGGTTCGAGGCGATCACGTCGTCCCAGTCGGCCGGGTCGAACTCGTTGAACGGAGCCCGGCGCTGGATGCCCGCGTTGTTGACGAGGATGTCCGGCACGCCGTGGTCGGCGATGAGCCGGGCGACACCGTCGGCCACCGCGGCCGAGTCGGTCACGTCGAACGTGACCCACGCCGGCGCGGTGCCGGTGCGTTCGCGGAGCCGTTCGGCGGTCGCGGCGAGCTGGTCGGTGTCCCGGCCGTGGAGCACCAGGCGCGCGCCGGCCTCGGCCAGGCCGGCGGCCATCGCCGCTCCGAGACCGCGCGAGGAGCCGGTGACGAACGCGAGACGTCCGGTGATGTCGAAGACGGAGGTCATGATCGTCCTTTCGAGAGCATGCGGGTGGGGGTCACACGACGAGGAAGAGGGCGCCGACGAAGAGGAACGCGACGACGGACTCGAGTGCCTGCTGCACCGTCCAGGTCTTCAGCGTGGTCTTGACGTCCATACCCATCAGGCGTCCCACGAGCCAGAAGCCCGAGTCGTTGACGTGTCCGGCGAAGACCGAGCCCGCGGCGGTGGCCAGGGTGATGCAGGCGATCTGCATCGCGGAGAAGTCACCGGCGGCGACGGCAGGGGCCATCAGGCCGGCGGCGGTCACGAGTGCGACGGTGGCCGAGCCCTGGGCGAGGCGCAGGATGACCGAGATCAGGTAGGCCGCGACGATCACGGGCAGGCCGAGGTCGGACAAAGCGTCGGAGAGGGCGTCCCCGATGCCGGACGCCCGCAGGATGCCACCGAACATGCCTCCGGCCCCGGTGATGAGGATGACCGAGCAGACCGGCCCGAGCGAGGAGTCCAGGACCTTCTCCAGCGCGGAGCCGTCCTCGCCGCGGCGCCGACCCAGGGCGATGCTTGCCACGAGCACGGAGATGAGGAGAGCGACCGGCGAGCTGCCGACCATGACGAGGGCCTGGACCCAGGTGGCCTCACCGTCGAGGGTGCCGGCGCTGGCCAGGGCGTTCAGGCCCGTGTTGAGGAAGATCAGGAGCAGCGGGAGCACCATCACGCCGATGACCGTGCCGACCTTGGGCGGGTTGACGGGCTGGTCCTCGTCGATGGTGCCGAACAGTGCGGGCACGGGCAGCTTGATGCGTCCGCCGATGAACCGTCCCCAGAGGTATCCCGTCAGGTACCAGGTCGGGATCACGAGCACGAGACCGATGAGGAGGACGAGTCCGAGGTTGGCGCCGTAGAGCTCCGTCGCGGAGACCGGACCGGGGTGGGGCGGGACGAAGACGTGCATCACGGAGAACGCCGCGGCGGCCGGGATGCCGTACAGGAGCACGTTGTCGCCACCCATGCGGCGCGCGACGGCGAAGATGACGGGCAGCATCACCACGAGGCCGGCGTCGAAGAAGATCGGGAAGCCCATGATGAGGCTGGCGACGCCGAGTGCGAGCACCGCCCGCTTCTCCCCGAACAGGTTGACCAGGGCGTCCGAGAGCACCTTGGCGCCGCCGGAGTGCTCGACGAGCTTGCCGAGCATCGCGCCCAGGCCCACCAGCAGGGCGACGCTTCCGAGGGTGCCGCCGAAGCCGCCGGTCAGCTCGCCGACGATCGCACCGAGCGGCACGCCCGTCGCGATGGCGGTGAGCAGCGAGACGATGATGAGGGTGAGGAAGGCGTGCACCTTGAACTTGATGACAAGTACGAGGATCGCCGCGATGGCGGCAGCGGCGATGAGCAGCAGCGGACCTGCCGTCAGCGTCTGGGTCCAGTCGTCCATGGGATCTCCGTCGATCGGGACCTCGCGGGTGCGAGGGAGGTGATGGGTGAGGCGGTGGCCGCGGCCGGTTCAGGGGGGTGGTCGGCGGCTGTGCCGGACTCGGTGGCACGACCTTGGCAGACAAGTACGACTTTTGCAACGGCCGGGGGCGGCTGATGTCGCGACCTATGATCGGGGCTGGCCTCGTCGAAGGAGATCCTTGTGCTGCACCACGGCGTGCTCGACGACCTGGGGCTGCGGATCGCCACCGGCGCACTCGCCTCCGGCACCGTCCTGACGACCGCGGGACTGCAGGAGTCCTACGGGGTCTCGCGCACGGTGGTGCGGGAGATCCTCCGGGTGCTGGAGTCGATGGGAATGGTCTCGCAGCGGCGCCGCGTCGGCATCACGGTCCGGCCTCGCCACGAGTGGAACGCGCTGGACCGTCGCCTGATCACGTGGAACCTCGCCGGACCGGGTCGGCGCGCCGAGCTGGGGTCGCTGATGGAGCTGCGGGTGGCGATCGAACCCGTCGCGGCGCGGCTGGCCGCCACGCGCGCCACCCCCGAGGACCGTGCCGAGCTGTTGCGCCTCGCGGTCCTGCTGCGCGAGCTCGGGTCGCGCGGTCTCGGCGAGGACGAGGAGTACCTCGCCGTCGACATGGCCTTCCACCGGTTGATGCTGGGAGCGAGCGGCAACGCGATGTTCTCCGGGATGCTCGGGGACGTCATCGGCGAGGTTCTCGTCGGACGGACGCGACTCGGACTCTCACCCTCCGTCCCCGTCGCCGAGGCCCTGGACCTGCACGAGGAGGCCGCCCGCGCGGTCATCGACGGCGACGGCGAAGCCGCGGAGCGGGCGATCCGCGGCGTGGTCGAGGAGGCGCACCGGGCCGCCCTCGCCGAGGCGACGGCGGCGCGCCTCCCGGAGTGAGGGCACGCTCGCGTCGCGAGGACAGCGTGGAACCGACGCTCGCGATGACCACCACCGCCACGGCCGCAGCCTGGACGCCGGTGAGGGTCTGTGACAGCAGCAACCATCCCGCGAGGCACGCGACGGCCGGTTCGAGGCTGAGAAGGATGCTGAAGGCGCGTGCCGGCAGTCGCCGCAGCGCCGCGAGCTCGAGCGTGTACGGGACGACCGAGGCCAGCAGCGCCGTCCCCACCGCGAGCACGATCAGGTGGGGATCTGCCACGAGGGCGACGGCCCCGCTCCCGGACGGCGCGACCACGAGCGCGGCGATCGCCATGGCCGCGGCGAGCCCACCCATCCCCGGCACCTGCCCGCTGACCCTCGCGTTCGCGAGGATGTAGCCCGCCCAGAACGCGCCGGCGACCAGTGCGAGCACGACGCCCACCGGGTCGAGACCCGTCGCTGCGCCGTGCCCGTTCGCGAGCCCGAGCACCGCGATCCCGGCCGCCGCCACCAGCACCCACACCGTGTCGCGCCAGCGCCGCGTCAGGGCCGCGGCGAGCACGAGCGGACCGATGAACTCGATCGTGACGGCGATGCCGAGCGGGATGCGCGCGATCGAGGCGTAGAACGCACCGTTCATCCCCGCGAGCGCCAGGCCGAGCATCAGCACCGACGTCCACTGGCCGCGCCGCCACGCCCGCACCGCGGGCCGGAAGGCGATCAGCAGCACGACGGCGGCGATCGCCAGCCGCAGGAACGTCACGCCACCGGGTCCGAGGGCGGGGAAGAGGCGGGCGGCTGACGCGGCCCCGAACTGCAGCGAGACGCAGCTCGCCAGCACCATCGCCGCCCCGACGCCGGTGCCGCCGCTGCGGGCGGGGCCCGCGGCGGGGGCGGGATCGGTCGTCGTCACGACCCCATCGTCGCCCGCGGCCGGGGCGCCGGCCACCGCGGTCCGCGCCTCGGCGCGCCCGGCCCCACCGGGCATCTCGCCCGCCGTCGTGGCTACGCTGACCCGGTGCCGATCGAGCCCGCGTCCCGCACGGCGCAGACGCCCCCCGCCCTCCGCCTGAGCGGGGTGTCGAAGACGTTCGAGGACGGCACGACGGCGCTCACCGGCATCGACCTGTCCGTCGCCCCCGGGGAGCTCGTCACCCTGGTGGGGCCCTCGGGCTGCGGCAAGACCACGATCCTGCGCCTGGCCGCGGGCCTTCTCGCACCGAGCGCGGGCGAGCTCGAGATCAGCGCGGACACCACGTCGTTCGTCTTCCAGGACCCGACCCTTCTCGAGTGGCGCACCGCGCTGCGCAACGTCGAGCTGGTCGGCGAGCTGCGGCACGTGCCGCGCGAGGAGCGGCGGGCGCGCGCGCTGGAGGTGCTCGACGCCGTCGGGCTCGCCGATGCGGCCGCACGGCACCCCCGCCAGCTGTCGGGCGGGATGCGGATGCGCGTCTCGATCGCCCGGGCGCTCGTGGCTCAGCCCGACCTCGCGCTGTTCGACGAACCGTTCGGCGCCCTCGACGAGATCACGCGCCTGAACCTCCAGACGCTGCTGCAGGACCTGTTCGCGCGTGGGAGCTTCGGGGCCCTGTTCATCACGCACTCCGTCAGCGAGGCCGTCTACCTGTCCGACCGCGTGCTCGTCATGGGCCGGGGGCGGATCGCCGCCGAGGTCGTGGTGCCGTGGGAGCACCCGCGGCCGCCCGAGATGCGCTACAGCGCGGAGTTCGTCGCCGTCGCCGGACGCGTCTCGGCCCTCCTGGAGGAGGCCTCGTGACCGGCCCGACGGCGTCGCGCACCTTGCCCGGCTGGCTCACCCAGGCGATCTCGGTCGTGGCGGCGCTGCTCGGGATCGGCCTGGTGTGGACGTTCGTGAGCCTCGTGGTGCTGAGCCCCGAGCGGCGGTTCCTGCTCCCGCCCCCGACCCAGGTCCTCACCACGCTCGGCAACCCGACGATCATGACGCCCATGCTCGCCGCCCTCGGGCGAACCGCCCTGGTGGCCCTGGTGGGACTGGCGATCGCCGTCGTCGTCGGCCTGGTCTGGGCCGTGCTGATGGCGCAGTCGCGGTGGGTCGAGCGGATCCTGTACCCCTACGCGGTCATCCTGCAGACGATCCCGATCCTCGCGCTGACCCCGCTGATCGGCATCTGGTTCGGCTACGGCATCCCCGCGCGCGTGGTGGTCGCGGTGATCATCGCGGTCTTCCCCATGATCTCCAACGCGTTCTTCGGCCTGACGTCGGCGCCCACCGCGGCGTCGCACGACCTGTTCACGCTCTCGCGCGCGTCCCGCTGGCAGCGCCTCGTGAAGCTGCAGGCGCCGGCCGCCGTGCCGTCGGTGTTCACCGGGCTGCGGACGGCGGCCGGGCTGAGCGTGATCGGCGCGATCGTCGGCGACTTCTTCTTCCAGCAGGGCGCGGTCGGGATCGGCGGCCTGCTGCGGGTCTACACGCTCCGGCTGACCATGGAGGCGCTGCTCACCGCCGTCGGGCTGACCGCGCTGTTCGGCGTGCTGGTGTTCTCGGTGTTCGCGGCGCTGGACCGGTTCGTGGTCGGGCGCTGGTACGGACGCTGAGGCACGCCGTCGTCGGCGGTCACCCGTCTCAGCGGACCTGCGTGACCTCGAACTGCATGCGCGGGTGCGCGTAGAACTCCTGGGCCGCGACGAGCTGGAGCTCGCGCTCGCCGGAGTCGTAGGTCGTCTGCAGGAGATCGAACACGGACGACGTCGTGCGCGCGAGCGCGTCGGCGGCGTCGCCGGAGCGGCGGTAGTGCGCGGTGAAGAGCGCGGCCGTGACGTCGCCGGAGCCGTTCGCCTTGAACGGCAGCAGCGGCGTCTGCACGATCCACGCCCCCTCGGGCGTCACGGCGAGCATCTCGATCGTGCCCTCGGGGCGGTCGGGCTGCTCGACGCTCGTGACGAGCACGGTCGACGGACCCATGGCGCGCGCGGTCTCGACCGAGGCCAGCGTGGACTCCAGCGTGTCGGGGTCCGTGCCGGTCAGGAAGCCCAGCTCGAACTGGTTCGGCGTGATGAGGTCGGCGGCCGGCACCACACGCTCGCGCAGCAGCTCGGGGATCGCGGGGGCCACGAAGCAGCCCGACCTCGCGTTGCCCATCACGGGGTCGCACGCGTAGATCGCGTCCGGGTTCGCGGCCTTGACGCGCGCGACGGCGTCGAGGATCACGTCGCCGATGCCCTCCCCGCCCTGGTACCCCGACAGCACCACGTCGACCTTCGCGAGCGCGCCGCGCTCCTCGATGCCGATGATGACGTCGCGCACGTCGTCGGGGGACAGCAGCGGTCCGCGCCAGGCGCCGTAGCCGGTGTGGTTGGAGAAGTGCACGGTGAAGACCGGCAGCACCTCCACGCCGATGCGCTGCAGCGGGAAGACCGCCGCGGAGTTGCCGACGTGGCCGTACGCGACCGAGGACTGGATCGAGAGGATCGTCACGGCACCAGGGTAGGCCTGCCCGGCGGCCACAGGACGCGGCGGTACTCTGGCGCCGCCGCTGAAATCGCCAGGAACCACCGGCTGGTTCCCCAGAGCCCGAAACGGATCCACCATGACTCGACCCACCCTGCTCCGAGGCGTCCCCGCACGCCGGTCGCGCACCGGCGCCCTGCGCTCGCGCGCGGCCGCACCCGCCCTCACGATCGCCGTCGCGCTCGTCCTCGCCCTCGGCGCGTGCAGCGGCGGTGACGACGGCGGCGGCTCCGGATCGGGATCGGGGACCGACGCCGGAACTCCGGTCGGAGAGGCCGCCGGGGCCGGCTCCCCGCTCGACCTCGCCGAGGTCTGCCCCGAGACCGTCGTCATGCAGCAGGACTGGCAGCCCCAGGCCGAGCACGGCGGCATGTACGAGCTCGTGGGCTCCGACTACGAGGTCGACGCCGACACCAAGGCGGTGCGCGGCACGCTCGTGGCGCAGGGCGTCGACACCGGGGTGCAGATCGAGATCCGCACGGGCGGCGCGAGCGTCGGCTTCCAGCGCGTCAGCGACCTGATGTACCTCGACACCGACATCCTCATCGGCGCCGTCAACACCGATCAGGCGATCGGGGCGAACGCCGCCGGCCGTCCCGTCGTCGCGCTCGCGAGCCAGATCACGCTCTCCCCGCAGATCTACATGTGGGACCCGGCCACCTACCCGGACGCCACGACGATCGCGGACGTCGCGGCCACCGGCGCGACGATCGTCACGGGAGGCGAGCTCATCCCGTCGCTGCTCGCGAGCCAGGGCATCGTGAGCATGGACCAGATCGACACGTCCTACGAGGGCACGCCGCAGCGGTTCGTGACCGACCCCTCGATCATGCAGCAGGGCTTCGGCACCAACGAGCCGTACGTGTACGAGAACGAGATCCCGCAGTGGGACGAGCCGGTCGCGTTCCAGTACCTGCACGAGCTCGGGTACTCGATCTACCCCGAGCCGATCACCGTCCGCGAGGCCGACGTCACCGAGCAGGCCGACTGCCTCGCGCGGCTCGTGCCGATCCTGCAGCGCTCGCAGCTGGACTTCCTCGCCGACCCCGAGCGCACCAACGCGCTGATCGTCGACCTCGTCGAGAGGTACCAGACGTCGTGGACCTACACCGACGGTGTCGGGGCGTTCTCGGTCGCCGCCCAGCTCGACGACGGTCTCGTCTCGGACGATCCGGCCTCCGGCGTCTTCGGCCAGATCGACGGCGCCCGCGTGGCCGAGACGGTCGCGACGTTCGTGCCGGTCCTGCAGGAGACGGGGTCGCTGGCCGCGGACGCCGCCGTCGACCCCGAGGATCTCTACACGAACGAGTTCATCGACCCGTCGATCACGATGGCGGACGTCCTGGGGCGCTGAGTCCCTCTCGGCGAGATGGGTCCGGGGCGGGTGCGGGGTGGCACGTACGGTGGGGAGATGACCGAACCGATCGAGCCGGGCGCCCCGGTGGTCTCGCTGGACCACCTCGCGCGGATGTTCCAGCAGATCGACGGCGAGGGCGCCTCCGACGCCGATGCGGCCGAGCTGCGGGAGATCGCGCTCGGCTTCCGGCGGCTGCTGATGACCTACCGGTTCGGGCTCGACGAGATGATGACCAAGGTCACGATCCTGCGCGAGGAGTTCCGCCACATCCACGACTACACGCCGATCGAGCACATCGGTTCGCGCATGAAGTCGTTCGAGTCGATCCTCGCCAAGGCGAACCGGCGCGGGATCCCGCTGCGGCCCGACGCCGTGCGCGACTCCCTGACCGACATCGCCGGGATCCGCATCACGTGCAGCTTCGTCACGGACATCTACCGCATGCGCGATCTCCTGATCGGTCAGCGGGACGTCACGCTGCTCCAGGAGAAGGACTACATCGCGCAGCCCAAGGGGAACGGGTACAAGAGCCTGCACCTCATCCTCTCGGTGCCGGTCTACCTCTCCGACCGGATCGAGCAGGTGGTGGTCGAGGTCCAGCTGCGCACCATCGCGATGGACTTCTGGGCGAGCCTCGAGCACAAGATCTACTACAAGTACGACCGCGAGATCCCGCCGCACCTGACCGCGGCGCTCGCGGCCGCGGCCACGGAGGCCGCGACGCTCGACGCGACCATGCAGCGCATCCACTCCGAGGTGCAGGAGCTGGCGCGCGGCGACGACGCGTCCGGTCGTGGTGGCGGCAGCGGCGCGCCGGTCCGGGCCGGCGCACCGATCATCGCGACGATCGTCGAACCCCCGAGCGACCTGGGCCACCACGCCGTCGCCCTCTGACGTTCGCTCAGTCGGTTCGACGCCGACGACACCCTCTCGGGAGAACGGCCGGTGCGGCTCGGAGCAGGCCTTCGAGCAGCACCCGCCGTTCTCGGCGGAGGGGTGGGGGCGTTGGCCGGCGGTCGGTGCGGGTCAGCCGGCGGTCAGGCGCACGCCCCGGTTCCGACGACGGCGGAGCACCAGTCCGCCCCCGGCCAGCGTCAGCGCCGC
>Ga0265780_10006287_pt1 | contig 14772 bp, 12 predicted proteins | sample P1T30metagenome_FD_192432 | JGI IMG/M metagenome (GOLD analysis project Ga0265780, IMG submission 192432) | Plant litter microbial communities from East Loma Ridge, Irvine, California - P1 T30 | ecosystem: Environmental > Terrestrial > Plant litter > Unclassified | place: USA: California... | reverse complement strand
ACCTCCATAATCTTCTCACCCCCCGCACTCTCAACCACATACGTGGAATGAATATGAAAATGCTCCTTGACAATGCTGCACAGGTGGTTACCCTGCATATCGAACATCTTCTTGCGCCCAGTCAGGCTCATGACTTTGCCTTCGACTTTGAGCACGGGGGTGCCGTTTGCGAGTTTGATGCTGAAGCTGTCGCCGCTGAGGGACATGACTTTTTCTTTCATCACGAGCGTTTCGGGGCCTGCGGCGAAGAATTGCGGGAATACGCCGATGGGCTGGGGGGCTGGTGCGAGGGCCATGGTTGCGTTGGTGTTTGGGGGTTGCGAGGCTGGTGATGGTGATGTTGGGGTTGTTGCTGCTGCTGTTGCTCCTCGTCAGGTGTTAGGGATAGGTGCGCAGATGGTAGGTAATGTCCACGGGTAGGTCAAAGTGACGTTCTGGTGCTGGGAGTCAGATAGTAAGAGCAATAGGTATGAGTCTGGTGTCGGTATTGGCATTTAATCATGTCCATCTGGGAAGCCTTACGTGACGCTAGGCGGTACTACCGTCGATCTTGGGGCGGTGCTTACGGTTAGGCAAGCACGGGTGGGGCTGAGCTGCGGCCGGCCAACCGAGAACGATGTCATGAGGATGCCAAGTACCCTATCAAAAGACCACGGAGGTGATGAACATGACATGGACCGTGTTAAGGAAACGGTAGTGCAGGCTGCGCCGGCTATGACAGGAAATATTGCAGCCATATGTGTGCTAGTATTGCGTATTGTGCTGGAAATAGAAACGTGGTAAGCAGCATGCATACTTACTCAATGCATCACTGAATCAATGAGGTGCACGCAGCTTAGGCTGTGATTTTGTAAGACCAAACTTTTGAGCATTGGGAGAGACCACTATGAACTCCGCCAACCCTATAGTCGAGACCTCTAGTCCGATTGCCCTCGCGCCCCAACATACATGACAAACATAGTGACCATATGCACGAGGCCGGCTTCAAGGAAGCACAGCGTAGAATATATACACGGACCACAGAGCCGATATAAACAAATGGTCTAGACCCAGGGATTTCTCCTTGAGAGCAACAACCAGGGGTATGAAACTAGGTACCGTTCCCGATCCGGCAGTATCGTGAAGAATGGAACTGAAAACGACTATAGTATGACAACAAACAGTAAAGGAAGCCGACAAGACATTAGTTCTGGGCCGCCAGATTGCGGCCGGATTAAGGACAGTATGTGGTGAGTAGTGGAACCTGTCGAGCGGATCCTGGGGTATACAAGACAAGACCGACAAGAGATGCGAGATGGTGGGTACAATGCGAGGTGAGCAATACGCACGTTCATGCGTGTCGTTAGGCAAAACAGATGCTGGAGCGAGAGTAAGAAGGCAACAAAAGACTAGTAGATCATTCAAACGTTCTCTGTAAACCGAGATGACCTGGATCCATCCGCCGAAGGCAGACTTCTTCCAAGAGTGCCTCTGGGTGGGGCATCAGGATTTGGAGATTGTGGCGGACTGAGATAGTTACGGTCCGAGAAGGGGTTGCCATCATCAGGATGCCGTATGACTGGTGTCCTGGCTGGGCTGGGTCGAATGTTCATGGGTCCTGACTCTCGGTTCGTTGGGCTGTCACCGATCTCCTTGCCAAACTCTTTTGACATGCCGGGACCGCCATATGTGCCGTGTTCATCTTGGTAGAAAGAAGATCCAGACATTGTGCCGCCACGAGAGAACTGATCTGATGTCATGCCCTCGCTGAAGGCGGAAGGAAGCTTGCGCCCTGACACCCGTTGAAAGCTGCGTTCACCACCACTGAGGTTGGTTTCCGCAGTCTTGCCTGACAAACCAGAGAAACGGTTCAAGAAGGCGATAGGAGCCAAAGTACTAGCTGTGGTGGGTGCTTGCCTCATCGACTGGTTGTTATCGGTGTGATCGTCGCCAGTGAGTTGTAAAGCACCGCCCTGCTTCCGCTTGTGACGTCTAAGCAGCAGCAGTATTATGGCGAGAATGAGCGCAGCGCCTGCCAAACTGCCCACTACACTTCCGACGACCTGTGGGGTTTCAAGTGGAGAAGGAGCGGTGTCGGCATCAGCATCTGAGATGCCTGCTGTGGTGGCAGCAGGGGCAGCCGCCGTTCCAGACGCGTCCCCACCGGCACCACCATAGTATGCTGTTGTTGACGCAGCATCCGAGGAGATGACGGCACTGCTAGTGAAAGCAGATTCTGCTGAAGTTTGAGAAGATGACGGTGCGTCGGACGAGGACGTGAATTGCGATGCCGATGAAGATGTCGAACGAGTCGGAGCGTCTGCGATGGTCGCAATCAGGTCAGTCGCAGTTGACGCCGAGATGCTGTCAAGAGAGATGAATGAAGAAGATGAGAACAAGGAAGCAGTGCCTGGAAATGTTAGACTTGATCATGTTGGCAGTATCGTCTGGCTTACTAGATGCGGTCGAGTTCAAGATAAAACTAACATCTGATAGCGGCACAGGGGCTGCAGATGGAGTCGCAATGCTCACAGGGCCACCAGTTGGAATTGGAGATGCGCTCAAGTCGGAGGTGACCGGGACTTGGCCGCCTGTAGAGTATGGGTACGCAGGAACGGTCGGAACCACGAGGTCACTTGGGAAAGGTGGGACTGCTGGGACGGATGGAAGCACAGGAGCCGCAACTGTAGGTACTGCTGGTACTGCTGGAATACCGGGTGAGGGAGCGGAGGGCAATGGTTGCTGCGCCGCGGGAGCTACCGAGGGCGCTGGTGCGGGTGAAGGCGCTGCGACTGCTGCAGCAGTCGGTAGTGCAGGTGCATCTGGGGACTGAGGTGTGACGGGCGCCATAGTCTCTTGAGGGATGAAACTTCCGCTCGTATCGACAGTCCCGACTACTTCGACGGCGACAGTGACAACCTTCGTGTTGCCTAGCGCAGCACGACGGTGAAAGAAGCGATGGCCTCTGCTCATGCTGTCTCTGGCTCTCAGTTCAGGGATAAGGTCCTCCTGGCTTGATTCCTCCTCTTTCTCTTCAGATTGCGGCACAGGTTCGCTCTGGGGCGGGACGTTTTGCGCTCGGTGACGGTAGCGCGAATCGACTCTGGATATCCTGGGAGGTGTTGCAACGGGGTCCATAAAGGTCTAGAGACGGGTCCAGGCAATACGGACTAGGGCGATGCTTCCAGAGTATCGGTGGCGAGGTGCGCGGTTTGGCGGTACATGTGTTGTAGGGACGGTGTTGCGAATGAGCGGACGTACGGGCTTCAGCCGATGCAGGGAGTCCAGTCAATGGAGTGGGTTTGGGTGAGAGCGAGTGAATGTCGGCAAAAGAATGGACGCCAGGTGACTGACTGAGGGATGGTCTGGAGGCGGCAACGATCAGCACTCACATGTCAGGAGGATGAATTGCGAGGAGGACCTACGTGAAGGCGATCAATAGGCCAGCATTTGCTTCGCGACGGTCGCGCGGTTGAGGGGGCAGACGGGGTGGTTATGGGGAACTATGGGCGGACGCAATTTCTAGCGTCGTGTATCGTGCAACGGGGTGGGCCAGACGTGGTGTGGGTGTCGCGCGACGGCGGCTCCAACAGCTGCTGTCCTGAGGGTCCCTTGGCCGTGGTAGCGCTGGGTCCGTGGAATTGTCGACGTCGCGGCGGAAGCGTCGTGGGAGAGAGCGATCGGGACACAAGGAGCAGACACAGACACTTTCACAGCGCACGCCGACGCTCCAGCCCAGCCAGATGCAGCGAGGAGACGAGAAACCGTTTGGGGTCCGTCGGCCGTTGGCACGGGCCCTGTGGGACTGATTGGCCCGCAACCGAGATGATATGTCCAGGAATAGCAGGCCCCACCGGCATACGATATCACCACACGCCCTCAGCAGCGCTGCGATCTTCGCTGCCATGACGACTGGTGACGACGGCAATCTCTTGCTTAATCTCGTCCTCGCCCACCCGTCGCGCGTCGTCGAGCTTCACTCTTCGGCAGTATGACTTCGGAGAATTGGCGTACCATGGTCCAAAGGGGCTGCTAACTAGCCGTCCCGCTTGCACCTGCAGTGGCGCCACACCATCCAGCGACGGCCTTTCAGGTACCGCATTCTGGAACGGAGCATGCAGGGCCATGGCCCACGCTGCAAAGTCTGCTAAGGTGTTATTCTTAGTTGCCGCCCTTGGGTTGTCGCACCTGCCATTGCTACTGTCGCACAAGCATCGCCGACTCGTGCTCGTCGCCTTGGGGGACTCGCTTGCTGCAATCTGCCGTCGTGCCCTTTCCACCACCGCCGGCCCGTGTCTGCTGGCTGGCGTATTGCCAAGCCCGAGTAGTGTTCATTGTTCGCTAGGGTGGCCTTCATAGTTCACCACCAACATCACGAGCTTCCTCTCTGGAACGCGCCACTGTCTAGTATGTTTGTCTGGAGCCCCTGGCCTATCGCGTCAACAAACAACAGCGCATGAACCACGCCGAACAAAGAACGAGGCCATCCACGCCGTATGACATTACCCTCCTGATCCAGACCTGCCCTTCAGCATGCCTCATTCCTCATGACTTGTGAGATGTGCCACTCTGCGGTGCATGACTATTCGTCATATAGCTTCACAGACCTTAGCAAACCTAAACGACAAGGCCTGAGTGATCAGCTCTATACGCACGAGTCATGCACCTTAACACGGAACTTCAAATATCCTCTGACACGAGCGCGACTTCGAAACACAAACATATAGAATATATATGTAATATATAACCAAAGGGGTGATCGGCGGCGCGCCAGATTCCGCGGTTCGGTCCCTTGCTGCTTTCTAAGTCTTTGTCTCCGCTGGGAAAGCGTGCGTCTCATCGGGTTCCACACGCCCAACTACATACGACTGCCTGCCGCTTGTGGACTACTACATCGCGTTGCGCACGTCTTGTCTGGTTGACTTTCAGCAAACCGACGGTGCAAAGTGTCGAACCACCCAGTCTTGGTTTTCTAGCGCGTGTCTATTCGTTGTACCTACTTGTTGAGCATGCGTATAGGTGAATACGCGAGTGGCGAGCGAATACGCCGTCCCTCGTATCGGACCTGCGTATGAGTTGTCGCGTTTTACCCCACATTGCCCCTCTGTACTGCGCGCCTTCCAAGCCTCGCAAACACTTCCCAGTTTTCAAGACACTGGTTATATAATTCGTGCCTCTTCCCATGCGTGTCGCCCGTGTCGTAACAGGTGCACCAACACCCAACAATGACGTCGCCAACAAGTCAAGCAATGGACCCCCAAAAGCACCAAAGACGCCCACCACCTCTTCCTCCCCGAGACTCTTCAACAAGTGATGCGCCTCCACCCTACTCCGTCATGGGCATGTCGTCGCAAGACCCGCGCTCCTCTTCAACGCAGTCGCTCGTTCCAGATCCCTCGCAGGGAGACACCGGGCGACGGCGCCTAATGCTCGTCTTCATTCATGGCTTCATGGGCAACGAAACAAGTTTTAGAAGCTTCCCAGCCCACGTGCACAATCTTGTAACTATCACGCTCGCCGAAACCCACGTCGTCCACACAAAAATCTATCCCAGATACAAGTCCAGGGATTCGCTTGAGATTGCGAGAGACAATTTCTCGAGATGGTTCGCTTCTCTCACCCATCAACATGCTCAGGACTGACAGCTGTCAGGCTAGCTCCACATGAGGATCAATGGACCGACGTTGTCTTGCTCGGTCATTCCATGGGTGGCTTGCTCGCTGCAGACATCGCGCTAGTTTTCCGCCATCGCATCGTTGGCATCGTGAATTTCGATGTTCCGTTCCTGGGCATGCATCCTGGAATTATCAAAGCTGGACTAGGCAGCATCTTCAGTTCACCGCCAACGCCACAGGACGCAATTGTGCAAGACGCCGACGTTGGAAAGAGGCCCAGTAGAATGAGTACAATCTTCAACCCAAAGCCTACGGATCCCAACTACAACCCGGCATTCCCAAATGATGTGAATCTGCCAAATCGGAAGGGCTGGGAAAACAGCCTACACTGGCTTACCAAACACTACAAAGACGGCTTGAAAGAAGCCACTAAAGGTCTCGTCAAGTCTCATTTCGAGTTTGGTAGCGCAATGGCCGACTACAAGGAATTGAAGAATAGATACGCAAGGGTGCGCGCGCTTGAAGAAGACGACGAAAGCAAGAGGAGATCTGGGTTTGGCCAAGGGCGCACAGTACCTCGCGTACGATTTGTCAACTACTACACTGCAAGCACCGGGAGACCCAAGAAGCCGAAATCTCCCAAGTCGCCTTCTCCAAAATCACCATCCCCATCCCGCTCCTCCAACCAGCAACTACAGCATCAGGACAGCAACATGAGTGCCTCGAGTGAGGCATCGCGACATATGCCTGCTCAAACAGAGGAACAAGAAAGGTCGAGAAGTTCATCGGTCACATTGTCCGAACCAGAGATGACACACGTGCATCCTGAACCCATGGTAGATTCTCCACCGCTATCCATTAAAGTCCAAGAGCATCGAGAGGACGGTGTCGTGCCTGTCAGCCCTCAAGACCTCCTCTCGGCTACCAGCCCTGTAGCACCTCAAACTTCTGAGGAATCAGCGCGCGAAGACAGCGGTCCTCCGAATTTACCAGAGATCCCGCCTATCCCGCAAGAGCCACCATTTGTTGATCTGATGCAATTCTCCGACAAGGCCCAACGCAAAGCTGCAGAGAAGGAGCACGACCAGGCTCTTAAAGTATATCAGAAAGCTGTCAAGACACGCAACAAGACGATCAATGAACGGACCAAGATGGAAGAGAAATGGGAAAAGGAAAAAGCGAAAGAGAAGAAGGACCGAGAGAAGGAAGAGAAGAAGAGGCAAGAAGAGCGGGAGAAAGCAAAGAAGGAGCAGGAGAAGGAAGAGCTAAAGAAGGCTGAAGAGGCAAACAACATGTCAGCAGAGGACAGGCAAAGGCAGAAAGAAAGAGAACAGCGGCAAGCGGAGGCAGAGCAGAGGGAAGAAGAAGCGCGGCAAAGGCAACGAGAGGCAGATTTGCGCGATGGGAAGATACCCGCAGAAGACAAAGCCGAACCAAAACGTGCTACGACTGACCTGGAAGAGGACATTGGTGCCATTGAACTGGGAGACGACGAACCAGCTCAACACAACCCCCAGCATCCATACGCCAACTACCAGTTCTCCCGTAGCGGAATCATGCGTCAGGATACACCAGACGGCCGCGCCGACTCCTCCTACACCCTTTCCACAATGGACAGCCAGAATAGTCATCGACCAAAGACCGAGTCGGAAGAAAGCGCGCCCACCAAACCTAAAAAGCTCAAGAAATTCTGCATGCTACCACCAAAAGATGCGGATGGCAACAAGGACCCTACATGGATACGCGTCTTCATGGAGAACATGGACGAGGTGACAGCACATACCTCGCTGTTCTTCATCAACGAGACATATGAGAAGCTAGTAGGAGACGTTGGTGCAAGGATCGAAGACTGGGTCAGAGAAGCGGATAGTGTGCGGCTGGTGCGCGAGATGAGTGAGATGGAAGACATGAAATCGTGATTCACAGTCTAAGATACCCGTGTATATATGAAGTTACCATAGACAAACCCTGCGTTGCTCTCTCTAAGACTGGGTACTGGTCCACCCCATCTGCGGCGCAATCGACATGACCCTGCCACCCACAACCAGCCCCCAAACACCCAGGCCCAGTATTCCGGAGCCACCGTTCGCCATGCCCGCCCATACGCCTCCTGCTGCCGCCCATCCCAGGCTCAATGTGCCCAGCAATAACACCACGAGCTCACTACCCCTTATCGCTTCGTTGAACTTCTCGACAAACGGGATTTTCGTCTGATTCTTGTCGTTCCAGAAATTGTTCATGTGTACCCTCGCGAGGTACGCAGCCGCCGCATTTGCCGCACCAGCCCCAACAAGCACTTTTGTAGATGCGAGACTAGGCACGATGAGGAGGGCCGTGGAGGTGAGGAAACTGAGTAGTAGCTACAACCCATCTAGTTAGTTACACATATTCTCACGTTGGCCTTGAGAGGGAGGGGGATTACAAACCGTAACAGTCCCACTGGTCTGCGTCGACCGCGTCTTGTGCAGTCTTTGCGCCGCAGTATTTGACCATTCTGCAGCTTTCTCGCTCTGCTTTTCGTATTGCTGCAGGCGCGTTATGTTTTGGTAGGAGAGGTAGAGGCCGTAGGCGCTGAGGGCCGAGGTGAGGCCGAGTTGGAAGACGCTGACTGTGTAGATGGAGGGGGAGAACATGGTTGATTCAGAGGAGGGCGTCTGAATCAGCGAAGGCGGTGGGGTTGGAGGGATTGTTGGTGATGGGGTTGCTGGGGTGGGTGTGAAGGTGTAGAAGGAAGTTTGGTGGAGGAGCGGGATGCTACGTCATCGTGTTCTAGAACTTGCAGGGTTGAGGGGATGGGCTGCTGGCGACTGCGTTGGAACGCGATACCAACGCGACGCGACAATGCGAGCACATTCGAAACGCTCTTGCTTCGTACAATGGACATATCGCTCTACTTCATGTCCCTACCAATACCCAAGTTCGGCTCATGCGCCAGATTCGAGAAAAGGCAGACTAATCAGCTTCCGTCGCAAATGCTATGCATGCTGAAGACTACGACGAGTCCTTCGTGTGGAAGTGTAGATTTCATGCCCTTGCATTTGGTCACTTGCCCTATTGTCTGTGGTTGTCCAACTACCTCATTGTCCATAGTTCCCTCGGCAGTGTTCTGCTCGGCTTCAAAAAATATCCCGAGATCCTAGCGCTATGTTCAAAAGCCGACCGGCTACGGATAAGGGACATGTTTCCGACCTGCCTTTCTCCCAGCATCGCAAACATGGAATGCCCCGTCTCTCCTGTGCTGCTCAAGCCATTGTTAAGTCATGCTTACTACTAAACTTGCAGCGCGAAGGTACCCTCTACATCGATGCAGCAAGTTGTATGCGAGGAGTCAGGCTTCGCTTGCACCGCGGGTGTCGATCAGTCCTCTCGATGCAGGCATACTACTCGACTACGACCGACAGGTCTTGCAGCTCAAGTCTGTTAGACATGGCTCTCCGCGCCCGTTGACCTTGACGGAGAAGGTGCTGTACAGTCACCTGTATACTTCCGACGAGCACCACTGGTCTCTAGATGAAATCAGGCGTGGAGAGACGCTGCTACATCTCCGCCCAGATAGAGTCGCATGTCATGATGCGACAGCCACAATGGCATTGCTGCAGTTCATCAGCGCAGGCCTGCCGAAAGTCCAGATCCCCACAACAGTGCACAGCGATCACCTCATCGTATCGCGCGACGGCGCTGAAGAGGACCTTGTTCGTGGAAGAAAAGAGCATCGCGAAGTCTACGCCTTTCTTAGTAGCGCAGCGAAGAAGTACGGAATCGGCTGGTGGAAACCTGGCGCCGGCATCATCCACACCACCATCTTCGAGAATTATGCGTTTCCTGGAGGCCTGATCATCGGGACGGACTCGCATACGCCTAACGCCGGCGGTATGGGAATGCTTGGCATTGGAGTTGGGGGTTCTGATGCAGTCGATGCGATGGCTGGTATGCCCTGGGAGCTCATGTGCCCACAGATCGTAGGTGTCCGACTTACCGGTAGCCTGCATGGATGGGCCTCGACAAAAGATATCATATGCAAACTCGCCGGTATATTATCTGTTTCAGGCGGAAAGGGCAAGGTGATTGAGTTCTTTGGTTCGGGTACGCAGACGTTGGGTGCCACGGCCATGGCAACAGTCTGCAACATGTCAGCTGAAATTGGATCGACTTCCTGTATCTTTCCCTACTCCGAGGCCATGAATCGATATCTCTCGGCGACGAAGCGTGCGGATGTCGCGCGCCTCGCAAACGGCTACAAGGATATCCTGCTGACCGCAGATGAAGGCTCCGAGAAGCATTATGATACGGTTATCGAAATTGACCTAGACTCTTTAGAGCCACATGTCAATGGTCCCTTTACTCCGGATCTTTCGCATCCTCTTTCAGAACTGAAGGATGCTGTAGCAAAGAATGACTGGCCTGTCGAAGTTAGTCATGCCATGGTAGGCAGCTGCACCAACAGTTCATACGAAGATCTGTACAAGACATCGCAGCTTGTCGAACAGGCCAAGGCTGCTGGTTTGCTGAAAGTGAAGACACCGTTCCTGGTCTCCCCAGGCAGCGAAGACATACGCGCGACTGCAGAGTCGGAGGGTATCCTGCAAACTTTGCGCGAGGCAGGTGCTGTTGTGCTGAGCACAACTTGTGGCCCTTGCGTAGGGCAATGGCAGCGTACAGACGTCGATGTCAAAGGCCGCGAGAGAAACACAGTAATTTCCAGTTTCAATCGCAACTTCGTTGGTCGGCACGACGGCAACCCAGAGACCTGTTCATTTGTGACTTCTCCAGAGATGGTGACGGCTTTTGCCTACTCTGGAAGGTTAGATTTTAATCCTGTCATCGACTCTCTTCAAATCGAAGGGTCAGCACAGGGATTCCAGTTTACAGCACCAAAAAATGTCGAGTTGCCCATGCAGTTCGTTGTGGGCGAAGATTTCTACCAAGCTCCAGTTCATGACGCCGACGATGTGGCAGTCGACATTGACCCACAGTCTGATCGTCTACAACTACTTGAGCCCTTCAAACCCTGGTCTCCCGGCTCGACGAAAGACATGCCGATTCTCGTCAAAGTCCAAGGAAAGTGCACGACCGATCATATTAGTCCCGCAGGCCCGTGGTACAAATTTCGTGGTCATCTTGAGAACATCAGCAACAACATGCTTCTTGCAGCTTCGAACGCCTTCCTAGGTTCCGACTCCAAGTTGCTCGGCCACACGATCCACCCGCTAACCAGCGAAATCGGACTTGTGCATGAAGTCGCCCGAGACTTGCGCGATCAAGGTGTAAACTGGTGCATTGTCGGTGACTTCAACTACGGAGAAGGGTCATCGCGTGAGCACGCAGCGCTAGAACCGCGTTTCCTCGGTGGTGTCGCGATCATAGCGCGCTCTTTTGCCAGAATACACGAAACCAATCTCAAGAAGCAGGGCATGCTACCTCTGACTTTTGCGAATGCCCAGGACTACGATCGCATCCAGTTGGGCGATCGCATTACGCTACAAGGTGTTGAAGACGGCGAGCTACGGCCGGGAAGGCAGGCTAGCATGCGTGTGGTGCGCGCGAATAATGCAGGAGAGTGGATCGCGCCGCTCAACCATAGTTACAGCAACGGTCAATTGAAGTGGCTGAGAGCGGGGAGTGCGCTGAACCATATCAAACAGACGGTCTTGGGGAGGTGATGCAGTAGACTGAAGTTGGAGGTGTGGTTTGGGGTAGGCCCTCGGGGAGACAATTGCAACCTTGCAACATCAACAAACTCAAAAGTCTCCACTCGATGTCGACATCAGCAATACTAGCCATTGAGGTATATAACTACCTCGGCGTTTTTGGCTGGACCGCTCGGTCTAAGGAAGTTAGATAATGTAAAGACGCCACGGAACCCCGCGGTCATCGCCTCGATTCTGATTGGCGGAAGTCCCACGCTGATCTACAAACGCAGGCCGACGCGTTCCTGGAGCCCTAGAGCCGTCTCCCGTAAGCCGTGAGCGGGCAGCTAGTTTGAGGCACCTGTTGACTGTACGTGATTTCGACGACTCGTATCGAGCTTCAATTGACCTTTCGCAATGGCTCAAAGAGTGCTTCTTCGAACAGGCCGGGGCTTGTCGCTCGCGCCTCGCTCCCTGCAGATCACCCGCTCCTTCAGCACCGTTCTCGATACCCCTGTTGACCCTGGAACTCAACAATTACGCTCATCAACGCGGACAGGCTCCGTCTTCGAGAACGCGCTCAATGCGAGTGCGCCCAGGACGAGCTGGACGAAGGAGGAGATTGCTGAAGTCTACAATACTTCGCTAATAGACCTTACACATGCAGCGGTATGTCACACAGCTCTGTCATTATTTGGAGGGACAATGTCTCATCAATCCCGTCGTAGGCTTCGGTGCACCGGCGCTTCCATGACCCCGCCGCCATCCAGATGTGCACACTGTTCAACATCAAGACTGGAGGCTGCAGCGAAGATTGCTCCTACTGTGCGCAGTCATCGCGTTACGACACAGGGTTGAAAGCCACGAAACTGTCATCGGTTGACTCAGTCCTGGAAGCTGCGCGGGTCGCAAAAGAGAATGGAAGCTCGAGATTCTGCATGGGAGCTGCCTGGAGAGACATGCGAGGCCGCAAGACCAATCTCAAGAACATCAAGGAGATGATTAAGGGGGTTCGCGGCATGGGTATGGAGGCATGTGTCACTTTGGGTAAGAACCGAGTTTACGAACTGCATGTGAGACATACACTGACTTCATGTTCCTACACAACAGGTATGGTTGATGCCGCGCAAGCAAAAGAGCTCAAAGACGCTGGATTGACTGCATACAACCACAACGTTGATACCAGCCGGGAACACTACCCCAGTGTTATCACCACACGCACCTACGACGAGCGACTCGCCACCATCAAGAACGTTCAAGAAGCGGGCATCCATGTGTGCACCGGCGGTATCCTTGGTTTAGGCGAGAAGGCTCGTGACCACGTCGGTCTCATTCACACCGTCGCAACACTGCCAGCCCATCCCGAGAGCTTCCCCGTCAACGCCCTAGTACCGATCAAAGGCACACCACTCGGCGAGACACAAGCCATCTCCTTCGACGCCATCCTACGAACCATCGCTACCGCGCGACTCGTCATGCCGACCACCATCATCCGTCTCGCGGCTGGCCGCCACACAATGCGCGAGGAGAAGCAGATTATGTGTTTCCAAGCGGGCGCTAATGCCGTCTTTACGGGCGAGAAGATGTTGACTACTGCTTGCAACGGTTGGGAAGAGGATAAGGCTATGTTTGGCAGATGGGGGTTGAGGCCTATGAAGATGGAGGAGACAATTGGAGAGCAGCGCAAGCTTCCGGGACAGGATGAGGCGGAGGCTGTCGTTGCGGCTGCTGAGGCGGAGGCAACCGTTCAGGCACTTGCTTGAGGGTAGACGCTTCCTATGTAGAATGGTGATCACATAATGATTCCGCAGTCAAGCACTGTAATGCTGGGCAGTATGATTCACTCGATTCTAAGCTAGAGTTTGGCTTGCACACCCGCTTCTTGTACAGGACCTTGTGACTGCTCACCTGCCTGACTCTCGCACCATTTCCCGAGCAGTTCAACAAGTCTATCCACCTCCGCTGATGCGTTGCCAGCATGTAAGCAGATCCTGACTCTAGCAGTTCCCACTGGCACTGTAGGCGGCACCACGGCTCTGACCATCATACCATGAGTTTGCAGAAAGTTCGCCAGGACCTTGGGTCTTGCTAATCGTACTGCGAATATAGGTGATCTCGGGCATGCGCTTGGAATTGTGAGTGCTTGACCAGCCGATTTCGAGTGTCTTTGGAGATGACCGAGACTGGTATGGAGATGGTGAGTGAGATGCTGTAGATGGGCTTGTAGTCTCACGCTCTGGCCAGACTGAAGTAGCCGGTACGAAGAGCGTATGAGCGTCAGAGAGGGGTAGGACAAGAACGTTGTATATATGAGCGGACGTGCGTAGTTAATGAGGTAATGACGCAAGGTGTCTGAGCCGAGAATGATTGCTGTGAAGTGCTTAGTAACTGTCATAAACTTAGATAGAATGTAACAAGACGTACCCCCGTTCGCCGCTACCGCTTTTCCGAATGTGTGGAGCCGTGCGAATATGCGTTGCTCGAGGCCTAGCTCACATACCAGACCCCTCCCCTCTGGTCCTAACACTCCAGTAGAATGTGCCTCGTCCATAACGATGTATCCTCGTTCAGGGCCCAAGACTTCTTCTACGACCTCCACCATCTCTTTCAAAGGGCATACGTCTCCATCCATACTGTAGATGGATTCCAATGCCACAAACACATTACAGCTCTTGTCTCGCACACCCTCATCCTCACCAAGAACTGCTATCAAAGCATTCTTTAGGGCAGATGTGGAGTTGTGTTCAAAAGCAATCGTCTTCCCCGCTCGTGATAACCTCATGCCATCATGAACGCTTGCATGTACGAGCTCATCATAGACTATCACGTCTCCCGGCTGCGGCACACTTGCAAAGAAGCCCGAGTTTGCATCAAAACCACTGTTGAACAGTAGTCCAGATGCAGCTCCATGGAAGTTGGCAATCTCTTGCTCCAGTTGTTCGGCGTACGTCGAGTTGCCATCTAGGAGTCTTGACCCGCCGCTGCCCAATGGCAAATCATTTCTTTGCAGCTCTTGAAGGTACTCCGATTTGAGTTGTGGCGAAGTGGATAGCGACAGAAAATCGTTGGACGAGAAGTCGGTCTGATTTTGAAGTGGTAATGTCAGATTACGGAGTGTTGCGTTTGTCCGTCGGCGATCGAGTAGTTCTTGTAGCTTGTTTTGCAACGGCTTCGAATGCGTTTTGCTCCCCATATCTTTCTGTAGAAGCTGAAATCACGGACGCCTTTGACCCACGATAACGTGACCTTCAGTGATGGTGTGGAGCTGACCAAATGGCTGGCGTGGTAGGATCAGCGGAAAGCGGGAAGGAAGCGTGGGGTCTGCCGTGGCTATCCGCGTCGTCGAAAGCTGTCAAAAGTAATTTCATACTCATTAGCTAAAAGACCGCATAAGCTGACCCCTCGATGCCGTCGGAGATGCGGCTTGACTCATTACATTTGTACCTGCATGTTTAGCGTCGGTGTGGACGCGGAACCACTAGCGCACTCTCCGCATTGGACAGCATGCAGGTGCAGCCATCTACCATAGCACCTTCCTCAACTCACCACTA
>Ga0265780_10006286_pt1 | contig 14775 bp, 12 predicted proteins | sample P1T30metagenome_FD_192432 | JGI IMG/M metagenome (GOLD analysis project Ga0265780, IMG submission 192432) | Plant litter microbial communities from East Loma Ridge, Irvine, California - P1 T30 | ecosystem: Environmental > Terrestrial > Plant litter > Unclassified | place: USA: California... | reverse complement strand
GGCCTGCACACGCAAATCTCGCGCGTCCAGGGCAGCAAGCTCAAGGCCAAGCACGAGATCCGCATCGCCAGCGTCTTCCGCGACGCGCCGCTCGAATTCCTGCGCATGATCGCCGTGCACGAACTGGTACGTGCAAGTAAGTAAGTAGTCCGTAACATGCACAAGTCAGTTCAAAACGGACAGGCACTCCCATTGAAGTCTCGAACTTCCGTCGGGAAAATTTACAAACTTGCTAAGCGGGGTAACGATTAAGGACCACGAGGCTGCTGTGGGCAGAGTGTGGGCAAACGGTTGGCAACGGATTTTCGTTGGCAATGGTTTGTCCACACGCCCCGAAGGGCTGTCCATAGCCGAATTGACGCGCTTTTTACAGCGGTCGTCTTACTAGCGATATACGCTGCGAAACATCGGTAAACAAATAACTATTACTTTATCGAAACGTCGGGTCGATGATTGTGCAAAGCCCTGCATCCATGCCGCTAATTGCACATCGAAAAGTTGCCCATCACGATGCCGCTGGAGTTGATGACCTAGTTACTCAGCACTTTAGGTTGCCCACCTACCCGCATGAGCTGAACTATCTTCTTTCGTATTGGACCTAGTGAACATAGGCCAGAAATACGATGCAGCAACATTAAGGTAACGTTGCCATGAAAGCCATTATCTTAAACAACGCGTTAGTGCGAATGGGTAAGGCATCGAAAGTCGAAATGTGCAAGTTATTCCCAAACCCGACATGCTCACTCCAATGAGTTAAGCGTTGTTGAGACAAATCATCTTGAACGTCAATGTTCAGCCCGGCAATCACTGCAAAATCCACTTGTGTAGGTAGATGTCTAGCGACAAGTTTTGTTAGCGGGGGCCAGGCAGCTACGTCCCCTTTGAAACAGTGCCAGTCAACCACTTGCGAAAAACCGCTCAAGAAATCTTTGCTCCATTGCGGCGTCGTCCGGCCTCTCGTTTCAAACACCGAATTATGTAAGGCGCCTTGTGCTTCGATGAGCAAAAGCCTTGGAGGCGTGAGCATTGACGTGTCGACATAAAGACATGCAAAGTCGGCTCGGAAATTTCGGAATGTGATTTCTCGGGCAACGTGTGTTGGAACGTAAGACTGATTCGGCAATCCTAGAGAAAATAGAGCGATACGTTCTTCTGACTCACCAAACCAATCGAGCAACAGCTTCTCGCCTATTCCGGAAGGATTCGCTTTGATAAGCGTGTCAAGCGAATTCGCCTCATTAATAATAGTCGCCGCCCCCTTAGTCATTGGGTGGAAGCGTCCTGCAGCTAGTAACGGACGAGACGTGGCGGTGGTAGGAGGGATTGCGGCGACAGTCGGCGTTAGCGTTGAGGAGACTGGGGCGGTAGCTGCCACTGATGACTTCGATAAGCGTGTAGCCATTACCCCATGACCTTCTTAAACCCATTAAGCTGAGCCGGTGTAAGAATTTGCATTAACGATTTTGTATTGTTGTTTTTTTGATAAACAATTCGAAACCCATTCGGCGATTTGGCGACGAAGGTGTCCGCAGTGCCAGGGATTTGTTGGGCGTTATTGTTATCTGATTCGACTGACGTTAAAATTTCTTGCTGGATTTGTCTCGAGAACAATGCTAAGGCCGATTTTGCCTCCGCACTCAATTTTAGATTGCGTGCAAGTGATGGAATGTTTTTCGGCTCCGAAAAACTCAGCTCAACCTGTAGGGGCACCTCGCGCCGACCACCTTTGAGGACACTAGGTTCCCTTAGCTTAAAGGCCATTTTCTTCTTTTGTGGTGAGGTAGCGCGTGACATGATAATTTCCTTGGGTAACCAGCTTGGGGATGAGCAAGTTGAAGTCTACATCCATACAAACCTTGTTTTGTCCTTACTATCCTACTGCATTTTGCAAGATGAGTCCAAGCCAAACAACGGGAGCATTACGTTATAAGGCTGGGAAGTTGCTGCTAGATGCTCTAGTCTCAGTATCGCCGCGCGGACGAACACCCGGCAGCAAAACATCCATACGGAACCCCAACGGTGAAGGGCCTCGGGCTGCGTTTGGTTTCATAACGACAAAAGATGCTGAGCAGAACGACTGCAGTAATCAAAGCAGGGACGTAGCCAGCGCGAGCCGGATGCTGTGAGTGATTAATGTATTTGTCCGCACAATGGTCAATGTCGGTCCGCCTAGTTTGTGCGACGGTTTGTTGCAAAGCCAGGCGACCGCTGCAAGTGCACAGCAGCAAGTTGCGCCTGGTATAGAACTCACTGATGAGCGAGTCTTTGAGCGGGCGTTCGTTCATTTGCTTACTGGCGCCATTATTATCGTCTTGCATCGACTGCCCGGTTCAACTTTTCTCACCGAATCGGTCACCTAGCTAACTTCAGATAGCTTTATCCTGTCGCCATAGATGTGAATTTCATTCCGTATAAAATCAATCCTTAGCGCTCGATTAACGCGCACGAGTGCTAGTTCACTAAAACTAGTCCCGATAACTCGACAAACTTGGCGTGTCAGCTCTTTCACGTTCATTTCGTCGCCGCTTTTTAAAACGTGAAGCGCGACATTTCCGAGTTCTTCAAGGCAGACTTCCTGAACCTTACGCCGGGAACTCGGGTAGAAGCACGCACCTCTGAAGTGATAGGTTCTGGGGCAGATACGTGCCTCATGCCAGACAAAATCTTCTTCAGCACCGTTCGCAGTAATAGCGTCGGGAAACAGGCCACTTAGCCTTGCCTCAACCTTCTTGTCATACCGGCTTAGCCTCCAGACCCTCGCCATCCTTCGCATGACTACTGATTTCAGAATTGGTCCCTCGGCGTCAACAATCATCGCAATTTGGTCACGAATTTGGGCATCAAACTCGTGAACGAAAAAGTCGCGCGCGTAGCCCCCTGTTGGAATAACAGGGCAATAAATTTCGTATTCATTCTCGTCCGAACCGTAATTCATCTAGTATCACGCTTGAAGTTATGTAGCTCATCCGGCCAGGGTCAACACCAATCGGAACTCAAAGCCTCCGCCTGCTTCAATACCAACTCTACCGCCTGTGCCTGCCCGTCCGGCGGATACTTGTATTTCCGCAGAACTCGTTTGACCATGAGCCGCAAGGTAGCCCTGACGCTCTCTCTAGACGACCAGTCGACAGTAATATTAGAAAGAAGATTCTCCGTGAGTTCGTGTGCAATCTTCTTCAATGTTTCATCAGCCAGTTCCTGAACAGCGGATTCGTTTGCAGCCAACGCATCGTAGAATTTTACCTCATCATCTGTCAGGCCGAGTTGCTCCCCACGACTGGTGGCCTCGCGAAATTTCTTAGCCATCTCAACCAGTTCTTGCATGACCTGTGCAGTTTCAATAGAACGGTTCTGGTAGCGGGTCACCACATTGGCTAGGAGTTCGGAGAACTTCTTCTCTTGGACTAGGTTACTTGCAAAGCGGCTCTTAATCTCACCTTCCAAGAGACGTTCGAGCAGCTCGACTGCCAGATTCCTCTCTGGCAAATTCTTGACCTGTGCGAGGAATTCGTCGGACAGCAGACCTATATTGGGTTTTTCGAGTCCAACGGCGTCAAAGATGTCGACGACGCTCTCTGAGACAACGGCAGAGTTAATGATTTGCCGGATAGCGAGCTCGCGTTGCTCATCTGTCTTTTTTTGGGCAGTAAGGTCCTTCTTAGTCAGGATGACTTTCACCCCCTGAAGAAACGCCACTTCCTCGCGCACCGCCTTAGCCTCATCCAGGGTGCAGCACAAGGTAAACGCTTTGCTCATCGCCAAAGCGATATCGGCAAAGCGCTTCTTGCCATCTTTGATTCCGAGCACATGGTTAGCGGCACCCGCTAATGCTTTATGCCCGGCCGTTAGGAATTCGCTGTAATCGAATCCATGCAGCATCCCCCTGAGAACATCCATCTTCTCCATTAGCACGCTGTAAGCTTCGCGTGCGTCCACAGTTGGCTTCCCTCGTCCGCTCGACTGTGTGTACTCCTTCATTGCAGCCTTCAGCTCGTTGCCAATGCCAATATAGTCGACAACGAGACCACCTTGCTTATCCTTGAACACTCGATTTACACGAGCGATAGCCTGCATTAGGTTATGTCCCTTCATCGGCTTATCCACATACAACGTGTGGACACAGGGTGCATCGAAGCCTGTCAGCCACATGTCTCTGACTATGACCAAACGTAGCGGGTCGGCAGGGTCTTTGAATCGCTTTTCGAGACGTTTTTTTACCTGCCCGTTATAGATGTGAGGACGCAGCAGGGCTTTGTCGCTTGCTGAGCCGGTCATGACCACTTTGATGGCGCCCTTTTCAGGGTCCTTTTCATGCCATTCCGGACGAAGCTTTACAATCTCGTCATACAGATGCACGCAGATGTCGCGGCTCATAGCCACCACCATTGCCTTACCAGACTGCGCTTTGCTACGCTCTTCGAAGTGCGCAACTAAGTCAGCCGCCACACTAGCAACTCGAGGTCCTGCTCCTACGACCTTCTCCAGAGCAGCCCAGCGGCTTTTCAGTTTCGCCTGAGCATTTTCCTCTTCATCCTCCGCTAACTCGTCGACTTCGTCGTCAATGAGTGGCAGCTCTTCATTTTTCAGCTTTAGCTTTGCGAGGCGTGACTCGTAGTAGATGGCGACTGTGGCGCCGTCTTCCTTAGCCTGCTGCATGTCGTAGACGGAGATGTAGTCGCCAAACACGGCCCGGGTATCTCGGTCTTCGTTGCTGACCGGCGTACCAGTGAACGCGACAAATGTTGCTTTGGGAAGCGCATCACGTAGGTGCTGGGCGTAACCGACCTGATACGTCTCGTGGCCAGGCCTCCCTTTGAGCTTGGCCTCGAAGCCATATTGGGTGCGATGCGCTTCGTCGGCAATTACCACGATATTGTGCCGGTCCGAAAGTACCGGGAACGTGTCCTCATCCTCTCCTGGCATGAACTTCTGAATGGTGGCGAAGACGATACCGCCCGAGGGGCGATTGGCCAACTTCGCGCGCAGGTCCTGGCGGGTGCTGACCTGCAGTGGCTGCTCTCGCAACAGGTCCTGCGCTAAGCTGAAAACGCCGAAGAGCTGGCCATCTAGGTCGTTACGGTCCGTAATGACAACAATCGTTGGGTTTTCCAACTGCGGCTCTTGCATCACGCGAGCTGCAAAGCATGTCATGGTGATGCTTTTGCCGCTACCCTGGGTATGCCAAACAACACCGCCCTTGCGGGAACCGCCTGGTCGTGATGCATCTACCACGTGGTCAATTGCGGAGCGCACTGCGTGAAACTGGTGGTAGCCTGCAATCTTCTTGACCAAGCGGCCATCGTCTTCGAACAGCACAAAGTAGCGCAGATAGTCCAAGAGATAGGCCGGTGTGAGGACGCCGCGCACCAGAGTCTGCAGCTCGTTGAACTCGCCCAGCGGGTCCAGTGTTACGCCATCAATGGTGCGCCAAGCCATGAAACGCTCACCACTGGCCGACAGCGAGCCCAGAAGTGCTTCGGTACCATCAGAAATGACAAGCACCTCGTTGTACTGAAAGACATCTGGGATTTGCTCTTTGTACGTTTGAATTTGGTCATACGCCTTCCAGACATTGGCGTTCTGGTCAGCAGGGTTCTTTAGCTCGATGAGCACAAGAGGAAGACCATTAACGAAGAGGACGATGTCGGGGCGGCGGGTATGGTGTGGGCCTTTAATGGAAAACTGGTTGACTGCTAACCACTCGTTTCGCCCAGGGTTTTCCCAGTCAATCAAGCGAACGAAGTCGCCCCGTGTCTCGCCGTCCTTCTGGTATTGGACCGGTACGCCACCTACTAGCAGCTTATGAAAATGCCGGTTCGCCGACAACAACGAAGGGATGCTCAAGTCGAGCACCTGTTTCAGCGCGTCTTCTCGAGCATTAAGGGGGACATTCGCGTTAAGCTTCTGAATCGCGCTGCGTAGTCGGTTAGCCAACTGAACCTGTTGGTAGCCGATGCGCTCCGGTTGTGGGCCGTCATGAGCGATGTCGGGTCCATAAAGATGAGTATAGCCGACGTCTTGGAGCCAAGCTAAAGCCTCTTGTTCTAGTTGGTCTTCAGTCATAATCCGCCTCAGGCTGCTAGTGCATCAATTTGCGCTACGGCTTCAGAAATACGCAACTGGCCGGAAATCAACCGCGGAAGCAGAGTATCGCGCAGAGCCGTGAGGGTCTGCTCTTGTTTAAGATTGGCTTTGATGCGGTTCATTAGCGGCGTCAAAACAGTTTCAAACGCTTGAATTGTATTTTTATCCGGGTAAACCACAAAAACGCCCCTCATTGTTTCTGTTGTGATGGTGTCAAACACCGAGCCATGACTACGCTGCTTCAACTGCTCAACTAAGCGATATGTACTGAAATAGGTGAAATAAGCATCGTCGGCTTTACCGCGTAGACCATAACAAGATTGGTTCATCGCCATTTCTCGACCCACTAGTGCTAAACGGCCAACAGTGCCACGCGCGGAGATAATCGTGGTGCCCTCCGCCAGCAATTTTGTAGACGAATTATTCACACCTTGCACCGAAATCTTCTTCGCTGTATCAATAACAAATACATTCGTAGCAGCAGGCGCATCGACAACTGAAAACCATGGAATATCACCATCCCAATATTCTGGAATTGACGTCTTTGGCGTGCCTCCGCCAATAACTTTCACCGTATCAGTAAATGGAATTCGGCTCCATCCCTTCGGGACTGCTCCCAACTCCGACACTGCGAACCCATCTGGAAACAAGGCTGCTGTAGCCTCATCCATGCCATCAGGAACGCGGCTTTCCATCTTGGCATGCACTGGGTCAAAGTCGACAAACCACGACTTGAAAAGCGCTTGAGCGATGGTCTCGACCGTTGCGTTAGTCTCGCGCAGGAGGGTAATCCGGTCGTCAAGAGCGCCTAACAGGGATGCAATCGATTTTTGTAGCTCAAGTGGCGGCAGTGCGATTTCTAGTTTCCCTAACGTCGAAACGTACAGGTTCTTCTGCACACTTCCTTCAGCGAGAGTTTCGATTTCACGGCGCCGATGTAATAACGTGTAGAATATAAAACGTGAGTCGCAAATTTGATTAGGCTTAATGTTGATTACTGCACGATTTCCGCACATGTAGTCTTGTAGAATTCCAATCCGACCAATCGTTCCAGACTTACTGATTGCAAGCGAGCCAGGCTCAAACAATTTCGCGCTTTTCCCCGCGCTTTCAAAACCTTTCCGTGACAAGCGCCTTCCGGTTTCAAAAACAAAACCATTGTTCAGGTCTGTTGCTCGCAACCATTTAACATCATCGCCAAAGTACGATGGTTCAGTTTGGGAAGGGTTGACGTACCCCTCTTGAAAACCTGCACATTCAGAAAGACGAACTAATCGCCATGCCTCAGAAGTCATATCCTAGCCCTCCAAGCTTCTGGCGTATCACTTGGTCCAGTTCTGCACCTTTTGCCATCTGCTCGCCCAACTTTTCAGTGAGCTGTTGCATCTTTTCAGCAAAGTCCTCATCGTTGTCCTCTACCTCTTTAGCGCCGACGTAGCGACCAGGCGTAAGGACGTGTCCATGCTCGGCAATTTCTGCCAACTTTACGCTTCGGCAGAAGCCGGCAACATCCTCATACTCTCCTGCATCCGGGTCGCCTCGCCAAGCCGCCACAATGCCTGCGATGTGCTCAATCGCCTCGTCCGTCAGCTCTGCCTGCACACGACTAATCATGGTGGCTAGCTTTCGAGCATCGATAAACAGTACCTCACCCTTGCGCTGGGTTTTCTGCTTGGTGAGGAACCACAGGCAGGCCGGAATTTGCGTGTTGAAAAACAACTGCCCAGGGAGGGCCACCATCACTTCGATGACATCCGCATCGACCATCGCGGCACGTATCACGCCTTCGTTGTTCTGGCTAGAACTCATTGAACCGTTGGCCAAGACGATGCCCGCCCGGCCGGTTGGCTTGAGGTGGTACAGCATATGCTGGAGCCAAGCGTAGTTTGCGTTGCCTTGCGGCGGGTCGCCATACACCCAGCGGGGGTCACCAGTCAAACTCCCATGCCACCAGTCACTGATGTTGAACGGCGGGTTAGCTAGGATGAAGTCGGCCCTTAGGTCCGGGTGCTGGTTACGAGTGAAAGTGTCTCCCGGCTCCCGACCAAGGTTAAAGTCAATGCCGCGAATGGCCAAGTTCATTGCAGCCAGGCGCCACGTAGTAGGGTTAGCTTCCTGCCCGTAGATAGAGACATCGCCCAGCTTCCCGCCGTGCGTCTCGATGAATCTTTCAGACTGGACAAACATGCCGCCCGACCCGCAGCAGGGGTCGTAAACTTGACCACTGTGGGGGCTGAGGATGGCGACCAAGGTTTTGACAATGCTCGCAGGCGTATAGAACTGCCCGCCGCGTTTTCCTTCAGCGCTTGCGAACATGCCCAGGAAGTATTCATACACTTGGCCCAGGATATCGCGAGCCACGTTGGGGTTGTTGCCAAAGCCGATGGTGGAAATCAGGTCGACTAACTCACCGAGCTTGCCGTCCGGGAGTTGAGCGCGCGCGTAGCGCTTGTCCAATATCCCTTTCAGCTTGGGGTTTTCTGTCTCTATGAGTGTCAGCGCTTCATCAATGCGTTTTCCGATGTCTACCTGCTTGGCGGCCGAGCGCAACGCTTCCCAGCGAGCTGCTTCGGGCACCCAAAATACATTGGCTGCCTTGTAATAATCTCGGTCCTCCAGCTCCTCCGCAACAAGTTCGGCATCCGAGTCATACAAGAAGTACTCATCGGACTCGTCGGCGAACCGTTTCGTCAGCTCGACGCGCCGTGCGTCGAAAGTGTCGGAAATATACTTCACAAAAATTAGGCCGAGAACCAGGTGCTTGTATTCGGCCGCGTCCATGTTCGCGCGAAGCTTGTCAGCTGTCGCCCATAGTGTTTTCTTAATATCGTCTAGCATCGGTATAGGAAACGTTCACAAAGCATAATTATGCCTGCCAGACGCTTTCCAAAAGGAATTTTTTTGACTATGAACACGCTCTCTTGGATAACGTCGGCCTTGAGTAGGTGTGGACGGTAGCGGAAGAGATATCAGCGAATTAGCGAACCTCATCGTCAACCTTCCGCGAGGTTGTCAACTTAGAAATCCTAGTCAACTAGTGCTGGCATGACGAAGTTGAGTCAGTGAGCTGTAAAAGTTGCCCAAACACTGTATTTTTACACAGCAACTAAAAACCGTAATAAAATGTTGACTAGCACTCTCCCATGCAGAGTGCTAACAATTTTGCAACTTGAGCTAACCGTAGGTGAGCAGAGTGAATCAAGCGAATAACAGGCCTGCGGTAATTGCGCCAAGTGCTAGTAATGAGACAAAGCAGTCTCTCAACGACGCCGACTTAGCGGCTACGTATGAGCAGTTGATGGCAGCTGGCGAGGAAGCCCTTTTTGTTGTCAATAAATATACAGCAGCAATGTTCTCGAGGAAGGCGAGCAGCGCACAATGGGGTTTGGCAGCGAGTGGGGAGTTCGCTGATGAGTGCCTCGCAGCTGTCCGTGCGAACACGTCGAAAAAGCGCACTTCATGGGGAGCAACAACCTGCGCCTCACCGGGGGATGCGGACCCCACGACGCTTAACTTAGCTTTGGCTAAGAAAGGGACAGTTGCAGCCTGGCTTAAGGGTGCTGACCAAGCAACCGGCAGATTTGGCCACGCCTCTCCAGAAGTCAAAAAAGAAGTTGCTTATCTCGCTGCACATCGTTGTCAGTTCTCCGGTTGCGGAAAAGATTTAGGAATGCATGCAGGTACTGGGACAAAGGGCACTTTCAGCTACTTTGCCCACATCGTTGCTGCCTCAGCAGACGGCCCCAGAGGTGACCCGGTCGAGTCCGAGAAGCTCGTCAACGACCCGTCGAACTTTTTGCTATTGTGCGACGAATGTCATCGCCTCGTTGACAAAGTAGCACCACATGATTATTCGGTCACTCGTCTTCGGGAGATGCGCAGTCAAGCAATTCATGAGGTACGACGGGCGTTAGACACGCTTCAGTATCCGGAAGCAGATGCTATCTCCATTCTTGGCAACGTAACTGGTCAGATGCCACACATCAGTGAACGTGACATTGACGAATCCCTGTGGAAGAGCCGGCTGCGCAGGTCTAGTAAAGGTGTCGAGTCGTATTTCTCCTTTGGCGGCGCGCACCATACCCCGCATCAGGATAGCTACTGGAGCGCCGCCTTTACTACGTTAAAGTTTAACCTGCTCATGCTGCAGGCCAAATTAAACGGCGTTAGTGCTAGTGGTGCCCCACGCCAACGCCTTGCAGTATTTCCGCTTCACGGCACTTCTATTCTTATCTTGGCTGGTCGAATTCTAGGGGACATGTCAGGTACACACGTCTTTCAGCCTCATCGTAACCAGGTCGGACAGCATGAGCAGACGCGTTGGGCATGGCCCGAAGACGCGATTGAGCCGAAACTCGACAAGTTCAAGGTTGAGGCACTGCACGCTCACACGTCCGCAGCTGAAGAAGCAAACCTCGTGGTGTCTCTGACCGCACCAATCAGTGACAGCCGCTTGGCAGGTTCAAGTACGGGCTCCGGCTTACGGCTTCCGACCATCGAAATTTCAGTAGAGCAGTTTGGCCACTCAACTATTCGCCATCCTCGGGACTTAGCGCTCTTTGGTCTTGCGGTTGACGAAGCACTAAAAACACTACAGGACCAATGGCGCATCAAGAAGCTACATCTCTACGTATGCGCCCCCGCATCTGCAGCGCTAATGGTTGGCCAGAAGCTGCAGGCTCGTCATCATGCAAACGTCGTCTGTTACGAGTCGCTACCCGGTAAAGACGCTCCTTACGCACCAACCATCGAAATCTCATCACATGACGTCAAAGTGGTGGGCTCAAACTTGTCGGTATCGCTTCAAACCTGAGAGGACCAAATGACAACATACCCAACACTTTCGAAACGTGTAGTTGACTCGCTCATCGCACGGGAAGAAGAGCAGCAATGGGAGCAGCTCATCAGTAAACTGCTGAGGCGGCTTGAGCTTGACCCTGCAGCTAGAGAAGAGGCCACGCGTGAGTACGAGCGCCTCGGCGACTCCATTGCGTCCAAGCTAAGCCTGCCGCGGCACGACGTCATCGTGTCACCTCAAGGCTCGATGCGGACTCAGACAACGATTAGCCCTCGTCATCCCGTAAAGTTCGATATCGACATTTTTGTCGAGCTTGCCGGCCCAGGTTACGACCGCGTGGAATCCGAGACAATGTTCCATGGATTCGGCAAAGCACTGGAAGGAAACGAGGCTATCACAGGCGAACGGGAAGAGAAGCGTCGGTGCTGGCGCTTGGGCTATCCGGGTAAGCCATTCTATTTTGATGTGACGCCAGCAGTTCGCGGAACGACCTTTGCCGGTGGCAAGCTGCGTGTCCGAGACCCAGATACAACCTGGGCTCCAACGAACCCTGGCGAGTACGCAGATTGGTTCTGCAACCATGCCAAGGAACGCTTCACCTTCCTAAGCCCGCTACTCAAAAGCGAAGGTGTCGTTGCGCGCTCAGGCGTTGAGCCTCTCCCGGAAGAGTCGATAGGTCTGGACGACATCCTGCGTCGGACCGTCCAACTTATGAAGCTCCATCGCGACAACATGTACTGGTTTGCTGATGAGAAACGTAAAGAGGTGCAGCCAATCTCTGTCATCATCGTCACCCTGGTGACGCATGCCTATGCAGAGCTAATCAAAACCAGTCGCTCAAACTTCCGCTCACCTTTGGAAGTCGTTCTTAAACTAGTTGAGATGATGCCCACATACATCAAGCGTGAAAACGGAAAATATAGGGTCTCGAACCCAACTCTGCCGCTTGAGAATTTCGCTGACCGCTGGAACCACGATAACGAATCCCGCGCGAATGAGTTCGACAAATGGCATAAACGACTCGAGGTTGATTTGGACATCCTCTTGCACAACAGTGCCAAAGCCGTACCTGAGGCCAACGTTCGGGAAGTGTTCGGTAGTGCAGGCGTTGAAGCTTGGAAGGCTAGCCGTCCAAAAGCAAATGTGTTGGACGGACTGCTCGCGTCTGCAGGACCTCTAAGCTCACCTGTCATGCCCGGCTCATCGGACACATTGGGCTAAGGCTGCTCGATGTCTAGTTTTACGTTTCCTGAAGCTATAGCCGCCGTCGAGTCATGGCTCGATGGCGCAGGAAGCTTTTTCGCAACAAAAGTTGCGGCAGCAAAGTCGGCCAGGAAGTTGGAGTGGGACATTGCCTTGCATGCGGAAGGTTATCCAGTAGAGTTCGTTCGGGTCAGCCTGGGACCTCTTTTCCCTGCTCTTCCTTGCGAATTGTATGTCTCCCCGGACTTGTGTCTCGCGATTCCTCACATAGAAGAAGATGGTCGAGTCTGCCTTGGAGAGGCTTGTGCTCCCGACGATTTCAACGAGCCCGTCGCCGCAGTAGCACGTGCCATCAATCGCTTCAAGAAGGAGCTTCTTGAGAGATGCTCGAACGAACAGTGGCGTGAGTCTCAGTTAAATGAAGAACGGCTCTCCTACTGGAGCCGGTTCTGTGACCGCCGACAGAAAGCGCCTCGCGGGCGCCCGCGGCCGCGCACAACGTTCGTTAGTATTGAACACGTCGACCGCTCAGCTGAAGGTCGAATAGCGGCGTTTATTCCGAAAGGCAGCCGTCATCGGCGGTTTCACACACAGGTCATAACACAAAATAATATCGACCCGTTAGAGCTGGCTGCGCGCCACATGTTTAGCGCTGGCACGGTCGTCAAGGGGAATGCCCTCTTCGTACGGCTGCCTGTAGGATTTTCCTGGACGCCCTCCACTTGGCCCCAAAACTTCGTTGACCTAGCGGCCTTAGTACAATCAGCAACAGACGGAACGGTCTCAGTTACCGAATGGCTCATGGGGACAGGGTGGCATGACCGCTCACCAGGTGCTGTAGAGCTGTTAAGCAAGAACAAAGTTCCTGATGGGACGAAGCCATTGGTAGTTATTTTGTGCCATGGCCAAGAAATGTACGGGTATCAGATTTCGCAGTCGACCGTTTCTCGCGTGACCGCGCCTCATGCCGCCCCTATCAAACTCGCACGCATTGACCCATCTTGGTCACTCACCAGAGACCACGGTGATGACGTCTTCAATCGTCGAAAGCAGAAACGGATTCTGGTTCTTGGCGCCGGCTCACTTGGCAGCCCCATTATCGACATCCTGGCTCGCTCAGGGATTGGCACGCTTGATGTAGTTGACGGCCAACTTTTGGAAGCCGCAAACGTGTCTCGCCATACATTAGGCCTAGATGCCATATTGCAGACGAAAGCGAGCGCCTTGGCATCTCGCATAAGGAAACAAGTCCCAGGAGTATGCATCACAGGATTTGCTTCAGACGCACGTCCTTGGTGCGCACGACACTGTACCCCTGGGAAGTATGACCTTATCATCGACTTAACAGCAGAGTCTTCTGTTCGCAGTTTTCTCGCCTATACCCGCGAAAAGGCATTCGGAAACGTGCCGCTGATTCATGCTTGGGTAGAGCCGTACTGTGCAGCCGCACATGTCGTGGCTACGGTCGAAAGCCTGCATTGGCCAAGCGACGATTCTGCGCGCACCCAAGTGAACGTTGCTGACTACTCTAGCGCAGACGTACGCATCAGACTTCCTGCATGTAGTGATGGCTTCCACGTCTACGGTAGCGCGGACATAACGCAAGCAGCAGGCTTTGCTGCTGAGCGCATATTGAATGTCCTTGATGAAGGACTTGTCGAGTCAACGGTATGGAGCTTTGTTCGAACGAAAGCTTTCTTCGATGTGCTTGCCATGCCAATTATCACAAAGCCAATTGTGCCCTCTACTGGCGGCCCTCGTGACGGAGTGATGCTCACTAGATTGCTCGAAGACGTTATGAAAGGTGACTAGATGCACTATCAGCTCGAAGGCGCGTCATGGACGCTCGAGTTCACGGCGCATGCGATAGCCGCGATGCTTGCAAATGTGCAGATATCCAAAGGGGCAGCTGAGTCTGTCGGTCAACTCTACGCACGCGACTTAAGTCAAAGCCGACTAGTAGTTGAATACGTAACCCGCTTACCCCCTCGATTTGCCAGCCGCAGTCGTGTCCAGTTCGACCCCAAAACCGCCCTCGCCGAACGCAAACAGTTGTTTCAAGAAGGGCTACACTGCGTTGGACTTTGGCACACCCATCCCGAACCATTTCCACACCCGTCTGACGAAGACCGGCATCTTGCGCACAACTATGCTCTCGCTGCACAGCCACAACTAAGTGGCATCATCTTTGTGATTGTCGGGAACGCAGCTCTCCCAGGGACTTTGCGCGTTTGGGTAGCTGATAGCGACAAGCTACATAGTCTGAACAAAGTCGCAATGTTGTAAGAACGCTTGACCATCTCTTGCAGTCAGCCGAAACCTGCCGCTTCTAAGGCGCTCACTCCCGCCGGTGGTAAACTCGACTTTTATCCCGGTCGCGGAGAAAGACATGTTGCGTTGGATGCAGGAGGTAAACGCTGATGAGGCGAGATTTGCCAGAGTTAACTATGTCCTTGGCGGACTTATGCTCGCTGGCGTCATAGCGATGTTTGTCGTCGTACTTTGATTTGGCTGCTAGACGATTCGCCCATGGATTCAAACACAAAGCACCTGTAGTCAAATGTGAATCGCCACGAGTTTCCTAGACACTCGCGAGCCGCTTGAAATACTGCTTTTCATACTCGACCGGCGACAAGTCATTGCTGAAGCTGTGCCGGCGCTTGGGATTGTAAAACATCTCGATGTAATCG
>Ga0265780_10006285_pt1 | contig 14776 bp, 6 predicted proteins | sample P1T30metagenome_FD_192432 | JGI IMG/M metagenome (GOLD analysis project Ga0265780, IMG submission 192432) | Plant litter microbial communities from East Loma Ridge, Irvine, California - P1 T30 | ecosystem: Environmental > Terrestrial > Plant litter > Unclassified | place: USA: California... | reverse complement strand
AGATTACTACCCTCTAAAAGGCTAATAAGGCTATGCATGTTCGGAGGAAGAGGACTAGGAAGGCTCTAGTATCAGATAAGGCCTTGTTAGTTGGTGAGGTGTAGGCAATAGGTGGGTATAAGGAGGTTGAAGCTGAAATAATAGAGGAGATGCTAAAGCTAAAGAAGAGACCGCTAACATGTAGCACATGCCATGAAAAAGGCTATAGTATGAGACAATGCAAGAGTGTATAGTCGGTACTAATGTATATTATGTATAAATCTTAAGTTAGTTATATCAGTAGTTGTTGAGATGTCCAATTATTAAGGTAGCTAACTTGGAAAAGCCGTGCCACGCCCTTGTTTGTGCCACGCCCTTGTGCCCCGCGTTAGAGAAGTTAATTATCTATTTGACTAACAAAAACCAAAGTAGTAAAATTATCTAACAGATTAAACTAATTATATTTATTTCTAATCTACTATTCAGTATATCTTGATCGATATTCATTCAATATAGTTCAGATTAGTTTCATAGATATATTATATTCTGAAATCTACCATAGAAACTTTTAGAAACTACTAAAGTTAACTTACTGACTTATGAATTTTTAAAGTTAGTAAACCTTATATGATGGATAGTTTTTCTTACTATACTATTATCTCTACTATAGTGTTACCTCCATCTCGAGCTGACTAAGCTTATTTAGGCTAGTTTTCACTACAAATAGATTTGAGGATATGATAAAGATAATAGCTTGTTTGACTTAACTTAATAAATTTTACTAGTCTTCTTCACTAACTATTTACAAAATAAAAGATAAGTTGGAACTTTTAATTAATAAAAAGAATTACTAAATCTATTGATTAGATTGTTAATTAGTCTAGCTAACTACATTCTGTTAATCTTATTTATGATACTACTATTATGGTAACTATAGCATGTTAGGTAGTATTACAATATGATGTATAGAACTAATTTGTATATTTAGTTATATTATCAAGAAAATTATATTCTTAAGCTAAGTTTTATGGTAACTGAATATCAGAGAGAAAAAATGAACTTGATAATTCAGCTTACTTAGTACTTGTTCAACAAATTTCATTACTAGCTTCATATCTTTATAACATTATAGTAGAGAGTTAGAAGATATTGACTAAGATCTAGACTTTATAAAGTAAGTTAATTCAATGTCTACTTAGCTAACGTGCCTGTAGGGGTAGTCCGCGTACCCCTAAGGCTCTTAGCCTACGTCAGATTAGCGATCTCGTTTAAAATGACGGAGATATACTACCTTCGGCTAGAGACCTTATCCGGGATTTAATTGACTTCGCCGAAGATCGAGATACCGGCGCGATCTTAGCCCGGAGGGAGCTACGCGAAAAAGACGTACTACTCAATACGCGTAAGATACGTAAAACGGGTAAAAGAGTGGTTTTAAAGGGTAAATACCTCCTTACGAAAGAGGATATCCTTAAGGTAGTTCAAGATCTAGAGGAAGGAACAAAAAAGAAAAAGATGAAAAAAGGAACGAAAAAGACGAAATATATACTGATTTCTTCAGAGGAAGAAGAAGAAGATCCAGTTGATGAATTGGCTTAGTTAGTGATGTAATTACGGGGTTAATAAGTTAGTGAATCAAGTTTGCAATTTTGAAATTGAAAAAGTGAGCGGAATCCCCTACTGAGCGAATTTCCCTACAGGCACCTTATATTCAGTTAAGTTAGCTCTAAAAAGCTGAATATAGAGTTAAAGTTAAGTAGATTGAATATATAAGATATTAAAACCATAAAATTCAGATAGATTTATTACTTTCTAGACCTTAAATTGAAAGATCTAAGAGATATACTAATTAGTTTATAAATCTATCTAGAATATCTTTCTTAATCTGATTTCTAGTCTACTACTATCTTCTTATTTAAGATCTATATAATTTCAATCAGCTTGTTTTAAAAGCTTTTATAAGCTTTCATAAGATTTAATATAAGTTCATGGAAAGACTAAACTCAAAGACTCTAATAAGCTATATTAGCTTCATGTAGCTAGTCCATAAGATTGTAATTTTAAATAATTTTTAAATCAGCTATTTAGCTTGTAGTTTTGATAAGCAGACAATTAGAGCTTTTAAGCTTTTTAAGACGTTTTTTTATATCAATATATCTCTTATATATAGTGAAATTTATGTTGTTAAAATTCTAAAACTTAGTTACTAGTATAGCTTAAATTAACTAATTTCTTCAATAAAGAGTTAATTTTTAATCTACTTCCTCTACTAATATGCTTTCTCTACGACATCATTATAAAATGTTTAACTGATTATTTTCAATTCTTAGCTATCAAACCAGTTTAAGATAGACTTATAGTCTAAAAGTCATTTGACTCAATAACTATAATACTTAATCTGAGTTATCCTTCTTTCTTTATTACTCTGCTTCTTCTACTGTAATATTATTAAAAGTATCATTACTATAAGTTAGAGCTTAATAAATATTAGTTAGATTAGATGTTCTAACTTATAGATAATTTGAACTGACTGATTAAGTTCTAAGTAAGTTTACAATCGAATGTATATCAGATTGTAGAGCCTTTAACTTATAGATAAAAGCTCAATACTAATATCAAGTTAGATAGAGAAAACAGATTAGTAGAAGATCTTAATTACTAATTAGATATATATAAAGAAAGTTAGTTAGTATCAGCTACATTGCTAGCTTATAAGAGACTATATTAGATATTAGTAAGCTAAGAGTATAAAACTTTTATAAATATTATATCTTATCTTCTTTAATATAAGTCAATATAAAGTAAGGAATATATCTGATAAATTAAGAGCTTGAATCTATTGATGTTTTACAATACTACTATCTATTACTAGGTTAAAGTATAATAATTGATTAAATTGATTTCTATACTAACTAAATATTTAAGTATAATGAAAACATTAGATTATCTAAGCCGTCTTAATAGACCTTATAAAGTATAATAACAATTTGGTTATTATTTAAAACTTAAGTTTTATGCTGAGTAAAATCTAAAATACATTCTAGTTATACTAATATATCTTATCTTTAACTTGGAAGAGAAAGTTTTATTATCTTCATTCTAAAATCAAAGAGATAAAAATATATCAACTAAGAAAGATAAGCAAATTTGTTTATATCACTAACTCATAAACTAACAAATGAAAATCAGAGTTCTAGTTCTTGTCAGCTAGCTAATGATATTTTCAATCTACTATGTAAGAAACAACATGATCATCTAACTTAAACTCTATTTTCCAAACTAAAATAATAAGCTAACTTTATAATTGGAATATATCTATTAGAGACTATTATATTATATAAAGCTTTACTTTCTGCTATTAATAATTTATTTGGTATAGCTTAGTAAAGGTTTTACTATTAGAGATATAAATATAGAGATCAGTAGTTAGTTGTTTTATGATACTCTAAATCAAGAGACTCTAAATAACATATCAAATCTAATACTATATAATAAAATCTAATACTACTACAAAGGGAGTAGAATATAAATCAAAATTTATAACGTGACTGTAGGGGAAGCGGCGCACTTTTTTGATTTCAAAACTTCAAGGATTACTAACTTACTAACTAACGCCGTTAAAAACAAACTAACTAAGCTAATTCATCAACTGATTCTTCTTCTTCTTCCTCTGAAGAAATCAACATATACTTTGTCTTTTTCCTTCCTTTTTTCGTCTTTTTCTTCTTAGTCTCCTCTTCGAGATCCTGAACTACCTTAAGGATATCCTCCTTCGTAAGGAGGTATTTGCCCTTTAAAGCAACTCTTTTACCCGTTTTACGCGTCTTACGCGTATTAAGTAGTGCGTCCTTCTCGCGTAGCTCCCTCTGAGCTAAGATCGCGTCGGTATCGCGATCTTCGGCAAAATCAACTAAGTCCCGAATAAGGTCCTTTACAGAAATCGGTATATCTTCGTCGTTTCTTACTAGATCGCTCAGTTGACGTAGATTTAAAGCCCTAGGGGTACGCGGACTACCCCTAGCCCTTAAGATCCGAGACGCATCGCTAATACGGCTAATAATTTGATTTTGCGGAGAGGGTGTCCGAGGAGGAGGGTTAATCGTCGATAGTAGGATTTCAGGATTAAACGGACGTTTTTGAGCTCGTTTTCGTAAAGTTGTCTCGGGAATTTGAAAGACTAATGCAGCTCGGCGAAGTGACTTGAATTCACCGTTCACTAACGCATTTAAAGCGTTAGTTATATCTTCTTCAGTATACGAAGGTATAGAGAAGGAAGAAGAAACGCGGGGGAGTAAGCGGGGTTTATAAAGCTAACCTCGGTAAAGTGCGCCGCTTCCCCTACTGCGCCGCTTCCCCTACAGTCACGTTATTCTAAAACTAAGTTCCTATTGTTCTGCTTGCTCTATAGTAGCATTGTTATAATATTACTCAATCGAAGTTATATAACTAACAAAGCACAAAGATTAGATAAGTTAATATTATAGTAAAAGAAGCAGATTAGCAGTAGAAATAAATCAAAAGCTTAGAAATTATAACCTAAACTAGTCAAACCTAACTTGATGACTATGGTTACTGTTAAGTTAAAAATTAGAAGTTAGTAAGTTTAGTATATTATCTAATTTTAGTATAATTATACTAGTTCTAATAGCTATAAACTAATTAAATCAGAGTCTTAGATTAGTGAGATTTCTAGACTTTAGGGTTTAGAGCTAGAACTTAACAAATAGTTAGTTAATTAAACTTAATCTACATACAAATCTATTAATATATATCTTTGGTAGCTACAAAATCAAATAAGCTTAGTAGACTTTAGTAGAGCTAGTATTGGTTGATACAGAAGTCAAAAAATACCGATTAGCTACTTTGAACTAAGTTTCAATAATGAAACGATCTTTATAACCTAAATTTACTGATACTTGATTTTTAGCATATTGACTAGTATACTAAGTCTTTGATTATTAAACTAGGATACGAGTCTTATCTAGTATTCTGTAAACCCTAATATACTATCTTACGATCTCTACTATAACTCAAGTCTTACGACTCCTAACTCAGTATAAATTGATTATAATTCAATTTTGAAGAAGTATAGTTCTAGAGATAAGCACGATTTGATTTACTAGTATAATAAAAGTATATGTTTACTAAATCTAAGACTTGATATCAAAGACTACATCTGATCTATCCTTAAATCAGCAAAACCTAACTTAGTAGTAACTTAGTAAAGTTTATACCAATAAATTTTAATAGCTTACTTATCAATTTTAACTGACTTATAACTTTAAAGTTAGTTAATCTTGTTCTCCATTCTTCTCTCTCTATCATCTTCCTTGTCTCATTATTCTACTTCTCTTAATATCATAATAAGCAAAGTAGATCAGTAGAAGAAGTAGAATAGAAAATAAGATTTATTGACTTTTGAAAATTAAAAGTTAGTTAAACATATTAATTAAACTATAATAATTTATAAGTACAAGCTTTATTACATGTTATATACATAAATCTAATTTTAATTAGTATTAGCTAGTAACTATAGAGACATATTCATTAAAAAAGGAAGATTTAGAAAGTTTAAAAACTTATATTAAACTATTTAGTTAGAGAATAAACTAAATAGTTAACTCAGGAATTATTACAAAAGACTAAAGATTAGATAGATTAAGTTAATGTAGCCTATTAAGAGGAGACTAATCTTGATACATTAATTAATTGAAAGATAACTTGAAATAACACTAAAGCTTAAATTCGTTTTATACATTTGTTATAGTTTTCTAAATATATTTAAAGATAGATAGGAAATCTGTTATTTCTACTTCCTATATTAAATAAAACTAGCTTTAGTAAGATCTATTAGGCTCAAATGAATCAGTAGTTACATAAGATATAAACTAATAGATTAGCATAAAGAATCTTAGTCTAACTAACTAGCTATTAACTATGTTATACCTCTAAAAATTAAGATATTGAACTTTAGCTAATCTAAGACATTAGTTTAGATAGCTTATAACTTAATTAGAGCCAGTACAAATCTACTATAACTCTAATAGCTTCTATATTACATAATATACTTACTAACTTTTAAGTTTCGATACAACAGTGACGTGCCTGTAGAGGAAGTAGGACAGTAGGAGAAGTAGAACACTTTTTTGATTTCAGATTTCGAAAACTCACTAACTAACTCACTAATGCCATGGCGAACTAACAAATATTGTTCTTCTCCTTCTTCTTCTAAAAAGATCAGTATATATTTCGTCTTTTTTTCTTCTTTTCTTATCTTTTTCTTCTTAGTCCCTTCTTCCAGATCTTAGACTACTTTAAGGATACCTTCTTTCGTAAGAAGGTATTTGCCCTTTAAAACTACTCTTTTGCCCGTCTTACGCGTATTAAGTAGTACGTCCTTCTTGCGTAGCTCTCTCCTTAGCTAAGATCGCGTCGGTATCTCGATCTTCGGCGAAGTCAATTAAATCCCGGATAAGCTCTCTAGCTGAACTCGGTATATCTCTATCATTTTGAACGAGATCAACAATCTGACGTAGATTAAGAGCCTTAGGGGTACGCGGACTACCACTAGCTCTTAGGATCCGAGATGCGTAACTAATCTGACTTGAGACTTGATTTCCCGGAGAAGGGGTTAGGAGAGGAGAGGTAAGAGTCGATAGTAAGATCTTAGGATTAAACGGATAGATTTTAGCCTTTCGAAAGCTAGATTCGATAGACGACGGCTTAAAGCATCGGGCCCTAGCTTTAATATAAGCTAAAGTCCATTCTACGCGTAGTAAACGTATTGTTAAATGTCGAAAAATTCGATCGACCTCTAAGTTGATTACCATTTTTAGAGGTCCGAAAATCGATAGGTCGAGAGGCTGCGTTCTATGCGACGAGTGTGGCGGTAGTAGAAAGAGGTCTATTTTCGATGTAATATAGTAGGCGATGAACCGGGCCGTAACGTGAGAGGAGTGACCGTCGATAATTTAGAGGTGCCGCGAGTTAGTTGAGTTACTAATAAACGGCTGGAAATGCGTTTTTAGCTATTCGAATCTAATTAGATCAGAACTCTAGCCTTTTTTCGAAGTAACGAACTCCTAATCCGTCGGGATTTCGTTCAGAATCCAGTCTGAATTTAGGTTTTCACCTTTAAAAATCAGACACGGAGGCAGGGTCACCCCCGAGGCACTAACACACTAAATAGGTAATCCACTCTTGTCGTCCCGGCTGTTTCTTTTCTCGGCGTTAATTTAGCTAATCAAGTAGAACAACTGATTTACTACTAGATTTAATCGAAAAGCCGGTTTTGTCGACGTTATAGATCGTACTAGGAGGATATTTATGTTTACGTAGAACCTCTCCTAAGTTATTAAAGTACGATTTTATCGTCGAAAAATTAAGTGTCGTAGATCGTGCTATATCAATAGTACGCGAGAAACACGTCTTGATTCTTAAGTAACGTGTCCGAAAGCGACCGATCTATCGGTCCGAGATAGAGCTTAATGTATTTTCGTTGATTTTCGAACTTCGTTTAGACTGAATTTCCGAGGCTAAGATTTTCACTAACTAAAGAGTGATCGGAGCCCCTAACTTAGTAGCGCGGTAAATCCAGTTCTTAAGTGTTGATTCTTCGATTGGAGTTAGTATTTGCTAACTAATATGACTTTCTCTTCTTGATTTTGATTTTCGACGTCGATTATATAAAGTCGAAGAGGGGATTCTAAAGACTAATGCAGTTCGACGAAGTGACCGATATTCGCCGTTTACTAACGCATTTAATGCGTTAGTTATATCTTCTCTAGTACATAAAGGCATAGAGAAGGAAGAGAAACGGTAGGAAAGAAAGTGGGGTTTATAAAGCTAACCTCGGTAAAGTGTCCTACTTCCGCTACTGTCCCACTTCCCCTATAGGCACGTTACTTATTATTATTAAATTAAATCACTTTCTAGACTATAAACTCTAATTCTTACTTAGCTTTTTTTATCTAATTAGCTTCTTCTACTATGATATTACTATGATATTACTTATAATATAATTTCAAGTAAGTTAAGTTAACTTAGCTATAATGCTAATCTGTTCTAAAACTAATTATGAATAAAGTTACTAATACTTATCTATACTTTAATATATTGTGATCTATATTAAACTAAGATAATCAAGCTAAGATTAAATTTATAGATAGTTAAGTTATTATCACGGGCGGGTATCGGAAGCGCAGGCGGTGCGTAGGTATAGTAGCGGACGGATCAGATATAGAGCTATGTACGTACGGATAGGTAACCTAGTAGTATGCTCTATTAACAGGACGTAGCTTAAAGAGCTACGATCGGGATACAAAGTACGAAGTCGGGAGTAAGCCGAGTTCCCGGCTTACCTACTAAGCTGATTAGTATGCCTAAGGAATACATCAGGGGCTGTCACGTTCTGACCGTGACATTACTCCCCTCCTAAGGGTCGGTCTCCGAACGACTAACTAGAACTAGTATTAAATCTCGGTTATATAGCTATAGGACGGATGCGGAGGCTCCTAACGAACGAACGGGGGTATAGGGCGATCGCGGTATCGTCGGTAGAAGTCTCTTACGAGCTAAGGGACGTCTTCGTAAATCGTTCGGGCAGGTTTAAACGTCGGGTTATCGTATCTAGTCTAGCGGACGAGGTATTAGAATCCTTTACTACGGCGGCGGCAATCTAGGACTTCGGCAGCGTCGTATTTAGGTGAGCCGTCGATAAACATAGGCGGGGGCGGTTCTTATACTTATCTAGGCAGCGGATTATCGTTTGCTAAGTAGAGCTAATCCACGTTGAAGACGGGGTGGATCGGTATTAATTCCGGGAGGTCAAGTTTATACATATATAGGCCTAGTACTTCGGTGATTCGGAACGGGCTAATATTCTTCTAGTCGAGCTTCTTTCGGGGGCGGAGAGTCTTTAGATTCTTAGCGGATAACCAAACCATTTAGTCGACGTCGTATCTCGGGGCGGTAGCGCGGGAACGGTTTATAGCTTCTTCGTAACGGGCTTAAGCTAGGGTCGTCTATTCTCGGAGGTGATCTTAAATCGCGGATATCTGATCGGCGAACGCGGAGGCTTATCGGGCAGCGGGTATATTAATAGGTTTAATCGGTTCGACTCCTAGTCGCGGGTGAAAGCTATAGTTTGCGAAGAACGGGGATAGACCTATAGTCTTAGAGAACATCGAGTTCGCGGCGAACTCTACGAGCGGAAGCTAGTCGGACTAGTCGTCTTGCATATAAGAAACGTAGGCGCGGAGGTGTTGTTCTAAAACAGCATTCATTCGTTTAGTTTAGCCGTCGCCTTTAGGTCGATATGCTACTATCATCCTCGTAGATAACTATAGTCTCTAAGATAGGTGTTTCTAGAATTCGTTTACGAAACGGATATCTCGATTAGAGACGACGGATACCGGGGCGCCGTAAAGGCGGTAGATCTCTCGGATAAAGATACGGGAAACGTCTTCGGCGTTATCTGTTATATAGTAAGGGACATAGTGACGTATCTTCGTTAACCGGTTAACAATCACTAGCACCGCGTCGAACCTATTCGATAAGGGTAGGTACGTAATAAAGTCGACGGAGATGTGTTGCTAAGATCGTTCGGGAATCGGTAGAGGCTGTAACAGACCTTGATGTCCATTCCGACGGGCTTTGATCCTTCTATAGGTAAGGTAGTTACTAACGTATCGTCGGACGTCGGAATTCATTCCTTTCTAGTAGTAGTGTCGGGAAACTAGCTTAAACGTCTTCGTTCTTCCGGGGTGACCGGCTAACGGGTTGTCGTGATGTTATCGGATAGCCTTAGTACGGAGGTCTTCATATTCTGAAACGTAGATCTTGTTACGGTAGTAGAGAAGCTCTTCTTTAGCTTCGTACTAAGCTAACTGTAAAAAGGGGTAACGGTTCTTATTCTGTTCGATTGCGGAGAGTACGGAGGCCGTGTTTTCGTCTTCTCGGGTGCCTGTCTTTAGTAGCTGTTAGATCTCTTCTTATTGGTCCTGCGGCGTAGGTTCAGGAATCATAGCGTTGACCTGTACTATCGACGGTTCTTTAAATCTGACGTACTTTTCGAATCGGACGTGCTTAGTAGGCGGTTTGGGAGTCTAAGGCGGGGACGGCGGAAGGGGCTGGTCCTCGAAATTCTCTTTCTTTAGCACTACTCGGCTCTGGTGCTAGAGGCGTTTATCCCCCTCCTTAGGCAAATCTTCTAACCTCCTAGTTAGAGCATCGGGCTTTTTACCTTACTTTCCGGGGCGGTAGATGATGCGGAAGTTATAACGGGACAGGAACTCAGACCAGCGGGCTTGACGGCGGTTTAACATCTTCGTTATCATAAAGTACTCGAGGTTCCGGTGATCAGACAGGATTCGGATCGGGGACTTAGTTCCTTCGAGTTCGGGGCGCCATTCTTTAAGGTAGCGAATGATAGTAAGCAGCTCTTTATCGTAGATCTCGTAATTACACTTAACGGCAGAGTGTTTCTTCGAAAAGAAGGCAATAGGACGTAGAATACCCTCCTTATCGTACTAAGAGAGTACTCTACCGGACATAAAGTTAGAGGCGTCGGTTTCTAGGATAGCTTCCTTAGTCCAGTCGAACGGGCGGAGAATCGGAGTAGAGGCAATAGTTTGCTTTAGAGTCTCGAAAGTATCTTAACATTTAAGAGACTAGTTAAAGATAGCGTTCTTCTTCGTTAAGTTAATTAGCGGAGTAACTATCTTCGAATAGTTCTTAATGAAACGGCGGTAGAAGTTGCAGAAACCGTTAAACCGGAGGACGTCGGTAGCAGATCTGGGAGTCTTCCATTCGAGGATAGTCCTAACCTTCTCGGGATCTATCTTAAACCCGTCTCGGCCGATAATTAGGCCGAGGAACTTAGTCTCGGTAACGAAGAACTCGCATTTCGATAGCTTAGCGTAGAGTCCTACCTCTCGGAGGCGTTATAGGACTTTATAGACGTGTTCTTCGTGTTCTTCGTGGGTCTTACTATAAATTAGGATATCATCGAGGTACGCGGAGCAGAACTGGTCGAGGTAGTCGCGGAGAGAGTCGTTAATAAACCTCTGGAAGGTAGCCGGGGCCCTAGTTAGCCCGAATAGCATAACTAGGGATTCGAACAGTCTAAAGCGAGTAAGGAACGCGGTTAGCTTCTCGTGTCCTTCTTTCATTCGTACGTTATTAAACGCAGAGATGATGTCGATCTTCGAGAAGTACTTCATACCTTATAGGTTGTTTAGGGTTTCCCTAATCAGCGGTAGCGGGTAGCGGTCCTTTACCGAGACTTCGTTAAGTGCTCGATAATCCATATAGAGTCGGAGGCCTCCTCCTGGTTTCTTTATAAACAGGACAGGAGAGGTAACAGAGGAGGAACTCGGTCGGATAAATCCTTTCCGGAGGTTCTCGTCGAGCTAGTTACGTAGCGTTTAAAGTTCTTCGCGGGATATGGAATAGATCTTTCCAAACGGCAGCTTCTTATCGGAGTTCAGGCGAATCTCATGGTCGTACGAGCGGTGCGGCGGTAGCTTATCTGCTTTCTTCGGGGAAAAGACATCGGCGTAGTCTTGAAGGACTATCGGGAGTTGGAGTGGTTCAGATTCGGGATGTAACGTTTCGGCACTTCTCGGAGTCCTTTCTGTCGGGTCGGGTGTCTAGTCTGGTTGCAGTTCTGAACGCAGTAGGGATCATTAAACTCCTATAAGCCGTCGGCCTAGTTTACTTTCGGGTTATGCTTCTTAAGCTAGGGGTGTCCTAAGATAATCGGGTAGTGTGACAGCGGAGTAGCATATAGGACAACGTCCTTATCCACGTGGTCTCCGTTCTGGATGTCATATCGGGCATATTCTTTCATAGTGCGGGAGTCTCCCTCGGCGCTATCATAGCCGTAGAGAGAGAAGGGTCGGCTAAGTAGCGTAAGCTAGATCCCTTTATCTTACGCGTATTCTTTATCGATGAAGGCGTAGCCTTCATATCCGGTATCGATTAGAGTATAGGTCGGTTTAGATAAGTCATTCTGTCTAACTGTTACACTAAGAATCGGAGCTAAGGTACGAGTGAATTCCTTCTTAATCGTAGTGCCGTGAACGGCTATGTTAGTAATGCGTATAGGTTTTCCGGTAGTTAAGTTAGGTCGATAGGTAGGTCCAGTTTTCAGTGCGTTTATAGCTGCGTCCTGAGGGCGGCTTATCTTAGGCGTACGCCATTTTCCGATTCGGTTATTTAACGGGACGCAAAAGCAGGAGTCGGAGCGCGGACCGGAGTAGGTTATAGGATAGAGAAGCGGTTACCGGGTGACTACGGCGGAGACGGGCTACGGGTGTTCATTATGCTTATTCGGTACCTCCTAGTTTCACTATCACGGCGTTAGATGCTCTAGGGTCTAGTATTAGGCTAAGGGTAGTCACGAATGCGGTACCCGGATTAGTGATAGCGGAAGCAGTTACTAGTTTCCTTATTAGGGCGGCGGCGGGTATTACTTAAATCCATAGGTTCGGTTATCACCCTCGTTATAACTTAGGGATACGGCGGGATAGGGGAAGGTGCTCGGGGCGACGAATAGCCCTTCGTACCGGGAGACGTAGCTATAGTCGCGTAAGACCTCGGAGCCGGTTGTCGTTTACGGAATTGGTGTTAACGGTAGCGGTTGTCTAGTTCTTATAGGTGTCGAACAAGAGGGCGGTATTCCTTAGATAGAGCAGGCGTATGGAGGAGCATTTCATGTAGTTTAAAGGAGATGTTTTGCATTAGTAGCGTTCCTAGAGAAGCTTTAATCATCTCGCCCTTAAGAGCGAGGCGTTTAAATTCGGCATGGAAGGTGCTAAAGTCTTAGTTTTTCTGTCGTAGGCGGTAGAGTGCGTTCTGAGCGTTTTAGACTCGGTTAGGGTCCCTAAAGGCTTCTTCCATCAGGTTTAAGATGTCTTCGAAGTTAGAGAACTAGTGCTTTCCGAAGCGGATTCTCGGAGCAACTTAGGCGTAGGCTAGTCCGGTTAAGCGACTAGTAACGTAGGCCATGCGTTCTTCGGGTATACGGAAACGATCACGGTTTATCGTTAGCTTCTGGTAGATCTAGGTAGTAAAGCGGTTAAGGTCTTTACTATCTCCAGAAAACTTGTCGGTATCAGGGAGTTTCTCAGAGAGGCGGGAGGTCTCGGAAGGTTCGGGAGCAATAAATATAGTCGCTCTCGGTAGAGTATCTTACGTGATTTCAGCAGGTGTCGAGGTAGAGGCTGGAGGTGTAGTAGAGGCATTTACAGTTTGTGTAGCTTTCTGAAGGGCTTGATCACGTTCAATTTCGGCTCGAATAGCACGAGTCGACAGTATATCTCTCTCTTTCTGTTAGAACCGGATTATGCTTTAAGCTTCGGATAATTCGGCGCGGGTAGTAGTTCCTTTCTCTTAGAGGTCGATAACTTATTCGCGGAGGGAGGTGTTTTCATTCGAGAGGTAAGCGTTCTAGTTCGCGGCTTTATAAACATAGTGGTACTAAGCTTCGCGGTTTTCGTCTACTTACTTTAGGAAGTCTTCGAGCGAGTCGGGGTAACCTAGTGCTTATAGCTAGGTAGGAGCTGCTATACCTAAGGGTAGAGCTACGTAATGTCACGGGCGGGTATCGGGAACGCAGGCGGTACGTAGGTATAATAGCGGACGGATCAGATATAGAGCTATGTACGTACGGATAGGCAACCTAGTGGTATGCTCTATTAACAGGACGTAGCTCGAAGAGCTACATTCAGGATGCAAAGTGCGAAGTCAGGAGTAAGCCGAGTCCTCGGCTTACCTACTAGGCTGATCAGTGTGCCTAAGGCATACATCAGGAGCTGTCACGTTCTGACCGTGACAGCTCGCTTGCTAAGTACGTAGGGTTAGAGTTAGAGTTAATAGACTTTTACTCTTATAGAGGTTTTTCTAGGATCTTCTAAGTACTAAAACTTAGAGTATAGTTTAGAGAATTAAAATCTACTATAAGCTTGTAATCTAGATAAGTAGTTTAATTATAATTTCTTAACTTTTTAAAACCTCTTTTTTGAATTAATATATCTTTATAGTTGTAATATAATACTAGTCTGGATAAGATTTATATATGCTTTATGTTATAAACTTTATAACAAAGAAAAATTATAGCTCACTTACAATATTCAACTAATCTATGACTTTTTAAAGGTAGTAAACCTTATTTTATAATGTACTTCTTCTACTATTTCATTATCTCTATTATCATATGATGTTGGTATCTAGATTGTATGTCAAACTTACTAATTCTTGATTTTTAATTAGTTAGTATTATCTAGCTTATACTATAGTTATCTTAAATACCTAACCTTATGTAATACATGGAATCTTCTATCTTATAGTAACTACTACCACGACGTTAAGTTATATTGTATCATAGAATTGTTAGTAACTAATTAAGACCAAATGAAAAATACTAAGCTATAGCTTAACTATATAAGTCTGCTTAAGTTGTTAGGGAAAATAACAACATTATTATATAGCAATGTTCAAAGCAATGTTCAAGGTCTCTAAATTAGAAAACATCTGTAATAATTGATATTATTGTAAACTTGAATTGTAATGTCAGCTGACATTATGTCAATGGACACAGCATGTCTTGTGTTGGTTTAGTGCTGGCCCATCCTAGCAGCAATTACCGACTCGATCCTTTCCCTCCTTCCCTCTTCACCTGCAGCACCTTTGAAAACATGATTTATCTCTTCAAGGGTTTTACCAGCTGTTTCTGGGACAAACCAGTAAACCCATAGAAGACTGCAAAGACAGAAGACTGCAAAGAAGACGTAAG
>Ga0265780_10006283_pt1 | contig 14778 bp, 16 predicted proteins | sample P1T30metagenome_FD_192432 | JGI IMG/M metagenome (GOLD analysis project Ga0265780, IMG submission 192432) | Plant litter microbial communities from East Loma Ridge, Irvine, California - P1 T30 | ecosystem: Environmental > Terrestrial > Plant litter > Unclassified | place: USA: California... | reverse complement strand
CATGGACATCTCCTCGCGCCTGGTGGTCAACCAGGCCGCGCTCAAGCTCAAGCGCGAGCGCCTGCAACCCATCCTCGACGCCTTCCAGAAGGCTTCGCAAGCACAAGGCTGACACATCATCATGGCAGTACAGATCCGCAAGCTCGATTCCACCGCACCGGATTTCAAACCGACCCTCGACGCCCTGCTGGCCTTCGAAGCGGAGACCGACGACGCCATCGAAGCGAGCGTCGCGCAGATCCTGGCGGACGTGAAGCAGCGCGGCGACGCTGCCGTGCTCGAATACACCAACCGTTTCGATCGTATTCCGAACGGCGGCGCGTCGTCGATGGCCGCCTTCGACATCGGGCAGGAAGAGCTGGATGCCGCCCTGGCGTCGATCCCGGACGCCCAGCGCACTGCGCTGCGTACCGCGGCCGAGCGCATCCGCGTGTTCCACGAGCGCCAGAAGCAGGAACTGAACGGTTTTACCTTCACCGAGCCTGACGGCACCGTGCTGGGCCAGCGCGTGACGCCGCTCGACCGCGTCGGCATCTACGTCCCGGGCGGCAAGGCCGCCTATCCGTCCTCCGTGCTGATGAACGCGATTCCCGCGCAGGTGGCGGGCGTGCAGGAAATCGTCATGGTGGTGCCGACCCCGGATGGGGTGAAGAACCAGATGGTGCTGGCGGCCGCCGCGATCGCCGGCGTGACCCGCGTGATCACCATCGGCGGAGCCCAGGCCGTCGGCGCGCTGGCCTACGGCACCGAGACCATTCCCGCCGTGGACAAGATCGTCGGCCCCGGCAACGCCTATGTGGCCGCCGCCAAGCGCCGCGTGTTCGGCACGGTCGGCATCGACATGATCGCCGGCCCGTCGGAAATCCTGGTGCTGTGCGACGGCACCACCGACCCGGACTGGGTGGCGATGGACCTGTTCTCGCAGGCCGAGCACGACGAGCTGGCCCAGGCCATCCTGCTGTGCCCGGACGCCGGCTATATCGCGCGCGTCGAAGAGAGCATCCACAAGCTGCTGCCGACCATGCCGCGCGCCGCGACGATCACGACTTCGCTCACCGACCGCGGCGCGCTGGTGAAAGTGCGCGACATGGAAGAGGCCTGCGCGATCGCCAACGCCATCGCCGCCGAACACCTGGAGATTTCGGCGGAAGACCCGCTCAAGTGGGCAGACCGCATCCGCCACGCCGGCGCCATGTTCCTCGGCCGCTTCTCGTCCGAGTCGCTGGGCGATTACTGCTGCGGCCCGAACCACGTGCTGCCGACCTCGCGCACGGCGCGCTTCTCTTCGCCCCTGGGCGTGTACGACTTCCAGAAGCGCTCTTCCATCATCCAGGTGAGCGAGGCGGGCGCCCAGACCCTGGGCAAGGTGGCGGCCGAACTGGCCTACGGCGAAGGCCTGCAGGCGCACGCCCGCAGCGCAGAATTGAGAATCAAGTCATGACGGGCTGGGTCGACCAGGTGTTCTGCGAGGATGCGCTGACAGGTCTGGCGCGCATCCCGGACGCTTCCATCGACCTGATCCTGACCGACCCGCCCTACAACCTGGGCAAGGACTACGGCAACGCGTCCGACCAGCAGAGCGTCGAGGCCTACCTGGCCTGGACCGAGCAGTGGATAGCCGCAGCCTTGCCCAAGCTCAAGCCCAACGGCAGCCTGTACATCTTTCTCACCTGGCGCTTCGCGCCCGAGATCTTCGTCATGCTGAAAAAACGCATGACCATGATGAACGAGATCATCTGGGACCGGCGCGTGCCCTCGATGGGCGGCAGCGTGCGCAGCTACTCGTCGGTGCACGACACCATCGGCTTTTTTGTCAACCGCAAGGATTATTTTTTCGACCTCGACGCCGTGCGCATTCCCTACGACGCCGAGACCAAGAAGGCGCGCTCGCGTTCGATCTTTGTCGGCGCCAAGTGGCTGGAAGTCGGCTACAACCCGAAGGACGTGTGGAGCGTGTCGCGTCTGCACCGCGAGCATCCGGAGCGCGCCGACCACCCGACCCAGAAGCCGCTCGAGATCATCGAGCGCATGGTCAAGGCCTCCTGCCCGCCAGGCGGCATCGTGCTCGATCCCTTCATGGGCAGCGGCACCACCGCCGTGGCGGCGCGCCAGGCCGGGCGCCGCTTCACCGGCTTCGAACTGAACCCCGCCTACTGCGACATCATCCGTGAGCGCCTTGCCGCGCCCGAGGTGCCGGTCGCCGGCGCCAAGAAACGCAAGAGCGCGAAGAACGCTCCCCTGAACGAGGAAACCGCATGACATCGACTATCCCTGCGATCGACAAGCTGGTCGAGAACACGATCCGCGCAGACATCCGCGCCACCGCCAGCTACTTCGTGCCGGATGCGAACGGCTACATCAAGCTCGACGCGATGGAAAATCCCTACCAGCTGCCGGACGCCCTGCGCGCCGAGCTGGGCCAGCGCCTGGCCGACGCCGCGCTGAACCGCTATCCGGTCGGGTCCTACGCCACGCTCAAGCGCAAGATCCGCGCCGGCCTGGGCGTCCCGAGCGGCTACGAGGTCATGCTCGGCAACGGTTCGGACGAACTGATCTCGCTGATGGCCACGGCGGTGGCGCACCAGGACCGGCGCGCCGTCGTCATGGCGCCGACCCCGGCCTTCGTGATGTTCTCGCGCGCGGCCCAGTTCGCGGGCGCCGACTTCGTGGGCGTGCCGCTCGACAGCGACTTCTCGCTCGACCTGCCCGCGATGCTGGCCGCGATCGAACGCCACCAGCCGGCGCTGGTGTTCCTGGCCTACCCGAACAACCCGACCGGCAACCTGTACGACGAAGACGACATGGTCGCCATCATCCGCGCCCTGGGCGAGACCGGCATCGCGGTGGTCGACGAGGCCTACCAGCCCTTCGCCCGCAAGAGCTTCATGGAGCGCCTGCCGGAATTCCCGAACATGGTCGTGATGCGCACATTGTCCAAGCTGGGCCTGGCCGGCATCCGCCTCGGCTACCTGTCCGGTCATGGCGCGCTGCTGGAACAGTTCGAGAAGATCCGTCCGCCCTACAACGTCAACGTGCTGACCCAGGTGGCGGCCGAGTTCGCGCTGGACCACCTCGACGTGCTCGACGAGCAGGCCGGGCTGCTCAACGCCGAGCGTTCGCGCCTGGCCGCCGAACTGGCGGCGCTGCCGGGAGTCGAAGTGTTTCCATCGGCCGCCAATTTCATCTCGCTGCGCGTGCCGGACGCCGACCGCGTGTGCGCCGAACTTCGCGCCGGAAAGGTGCTGATCAAAAATTTGAGTAAAATGGACAAGATGCTGGCTAATTGCATCCGCGTCACGGTCAGCACTCCCGAAGAAAACACCGCATTCCTGACTGCCCTGAAAGCGTCCTTATAAATAGCTGCGCCGCTCCCGTCCGGGAGTGGCCGCACCGACGAGCACCCTGCAATGACCCGCACCGCCGACATCACGCGCAACACCAACGAGACGCAGATCCGCGTCGCGATCAACCTCGACGGCACCGGCCGCCAGAAGCTCAACACGGGCGTACCTTTTCTCGACCACATGCTCGACCAGATCGCGCGCCACGGCATGATCGACCTCGAAGTCGAGGCCGTCGGCGACCTGCACATCGACGCCCACCACACGGTGGAAGACACCGGCATCACGCTGGGCATGGCGGTGGCCAAGGCCGTGGGCGACAAGAAGGGCATGGTGCGCTATGGCCACTCCTACGTCCCGCTGGACGAGGCGTTGTCGCGCGTGGTGATCGACTTCTCCGGCCGTCCCGGCCTGGAGATGCACATCCCCTGGACCCGCGCCATGATCGGCACCTTCGACGTCGACCTGACGGGCGAATTCTTCCGCGGCTTCGTGAACCACGCCGGCGTGACCCTGCACATCGACAACCTGCGCGGCGTGAACGCCCACCACCAGTGCGAGACCGTGTTCAAGGCCTTCGGGCGCGCGCTGCGCATGGCGACCACCCTGGACGAGCGCGCCGCCGGCATCATCCCTTCGACCAAAGGCAGCCTGTAAGCAGACCATGACGAACAAGATTGTAGTGGTCGATGGCCTGGGTAACCTGCGCTCGGTCGCGCAGGCGCTGCGCGCTGCCGCGCCCGAGGCCGACATCCTGGTGTCGAACCGGGCCGAGGACATCGATGCGGCCGACCGCATCGTGCTGCCGGGGCAGGGCGCGATGCGCGACTGCATGCGCAGCCTGCGCGAATCCGGCGCCGAGGAGGCCCTGCTGCGCGCCGTGAAGACCCGCCCGGTGATGGGCGTGTGCGTGGGCGAGCAGATGCTGTTCGACGAGAGCGAAGAGAACGAAGGCACACCCGGCCTGGGCCTGTTGCCCGGCAAGGTGGTGCGGTTCCGGTTGGACGGCAAACTGCAGGGCGACGGCTCGCGCTTCAAGGTGCCGCAGATGGGCTGGAACCGCGTGCGCCAGACCCGCGCCCACCCGCTGTGGGAAGGCGTCGAGGACGGCAGCTATTTCTACTTCGTGCACAGCTACTACGCCGCGCCCGAGAACCCGCAGGACACCATCGGCGAAGCCGACTACGGCGGCATGTACACCTGCGCCGTCGCGCGCGACAACCTGGTCGCCACCCAGTTCCACCCCGAAAAGAGCGCCGCCGCCGGGCTGCGCCTGTACCGCAATTTCATTCAATGGAAACCCTGAGTTCCACCATCAACCTGCCGTCAACCAACCGACAACGACCATGCTGCTGATCCCTGCCATCGACCTGAAAGACGGTCACTGCGTTCGCCTGAAACAGGGCGACATGGACCTCGCCACCGTGTTTTCCGAAGACCCCGCCGAGATGGCGCTGCACTGGCTGAAGAAGGGCGCGCGCCGTCTGCACCTGGTCGACCTGAACGGGGCGTTCGCCGGCAAGCCGAAGAACGAGGAAGCGATCAAGTCCATCCTGAAAACCGTGCAGGACTACGCCGAAGAGATGGGCATCGAGGAGATCCCGGTCCAGCTGGGCGGCGGCATCCGCGACCTCGACACCATCGAGCGCTACCTGGACGACGGCATCACCTACATCATCGTCGGCACCGCCGCCGTGAAGAACCCGGGCTTCCTGCACGACGCCTGCGGCGCCTTCCCGGGCGCGATCATCGTCGGCCTGGACGCCAAGGACGGCAAGGTCGCCACCGACGGCTGGAGCAAGATGTCGGGCCACGAGGTCATCGACCTGGCCAAGAAATTCGAAGGCTACGGCGTCGAATCGATCGTCTACACCGACATCGGCCGCGACGGCATGATGGCCGGCGTGAACATCGAAGCCACCGTCAAGCTGGCGCAAGCCGTCAAGATCCCCATCATCGCCTCGGGCGGCGTGCACAACCTGGCCGACGTCGAAGCGCTGTGCGCGGTGCAGGACGAGGGCATCGAGGGCGTGATCTGCGGCCGTTCGATCTACGAAGGCACGCTGGACCTGACCTCGGCGCAGGAGCGTGCGGATGAACTGACGGAAGGGGCGCAGGCGTAACGGTTTTAGCACCATCAGCCCTAAGACCGTCGTACCGGCGAAGGCCGGTACCCAATTTTGTGCGCATGCTGCTTGTGCTTGCGTTCACACTGAACTACGGAATTGGATCCCGGCCTTCGCCGGGATGACGTTTTAACGCTAGCGGTGCAATCAGACTTATCGCTGAACTTTTATGCTCGCAAAACGCATCATCCCCTGCCTCGACGTCACCGGCGGCCGCGTGGTCAAGGGCGTCAACTTCACCGAGCTGCGCGATGCCGGCGACCCGGTCGAGATCGCGCGCCGCTACGACGGACAAGGCGCCGACGAGATCACCTTTCTCGACATCACCGCCTCCAGCGACGGCCGCGACCTGATCCTGCCGATCATCGAGGCCGTGGCCTCCACCGTGTTCATCCCGCTCACCGTCGGCGGCGGCGTGCGCAAGGTCGAGGACGTGCGCCGGCTGCTCAATGCCGGCGCCGACAAGGTGTCGATGAACACCTCGGCCGTCACCAATCCGCAGCTGGTGTTCGACGCCTCGCAAAAGCACGGCTCGCAATGCATCGTGGTGGCGATCGACGCCAAGCAGGTCGCGCCCGGCAAATGGGAAGTCTTCACCCATGGCGGGCGCAACCCGACCGGCCTGGACGCCGTGGAGTGGGCCCGGAAGATGGAAAGCCTCGGTGCCGGCGAGCTGCTGCTCACCTCGATGGACCGCGACGGCACCAAATCCGGCTTCGACCTGGGCCTGACCCGCGCCGTGTCGGACGCGGTCGGCATCTCCGTCGTCGCTTCCGGCGGCGTCGGCGGCTTGCAGGACCTGGCCGACGGCATCCTCGAGGGCCATGCCGACGCGGTGCTGGCCGCCAGCATCTTCCACTACGGGCAGCACACGGTCGGCGAGGCCAAGCGCTTCATGCAAGAGCGCGGCATCCCGATGCGCCTGGAGTAAGCATGCCGAACAAATGGCTCAACAAGGTCCGCTGGGACGAGAACGGCCTGGTGCCGGTGATCGCCCAGGAGGCGGCGACCGGCGACATCCTGATGTTCGCCTGGATGAACCGCGACGCGCTCGCGAAGACGGTGGAGCTGGGCGAAGCCGTCTACTGGAGCCGCTCGCGCAAGAAGCTGTGGCACAAGGGCGAAGAATCCGGCCACACCCAGAAGGTCCTGGAAATCCGCCTCGACTGCGACGAAGACGTGGTCCTGCTCAAAATCGAGCAAACGGGCGGCATCGCCTGCCACACCGGGCGCCATTCCTGCTTCTTCCAGAAGTTCGACGGCGCAGACTGGCAGGCGGTCGACCCCGTGCTGCAGGATCCCGACACCATCTATTCTCTACAAAAGAAAACCCATGAGTGACATCCTGGCCCGCGTTGCGGCCGTGATCGAATCGCGCAAGCCGGAACATGGCGGCGACCCCGCAAGCTCCTACGTCGCCAAGCTGTTTTCCAAGGGCGACGACGCGATCCTGAAGAAGATCGGCGAAGAAGCCACCGAAACCGTGATGGCCGCCAAGGACGCGCGCGTCTCGGGCGACGCCTCCAAGGTGCTGTACGAAACCGCGGACCTGTGGTTCCACACCATGGTGCTGCTGGCCCAGTTTGGCTTGACCCCGCAGCAGGTGATCGACGAACTTGCGCGCCGCGAGGGCGTGTCGGGAATCGACGAAAAAGCCTCGCGAAAAGAGCAATAAGCGTTAGCAGGCTTCCATTTTTCGCTTGCCATGAAGGCGTGCGGTGTCATAATCGGCCTTCGTCGTCATGCCCGTGTCATGCGGCCCGGCTAGCATGCACGGATTTTAAAGACTTGTGCAACAACACATCTGGGAGACAGGATGGACAACTGCATTTTCTGCAAAATCGTCGCGAAACAGATCCCGGCCAGCGTCGTGTACGAAGACGATGACGTGCTGGCATTCAAGGACATCAATCCGGCGGCGCCGGTACACGTGCTGGTGATTCCCAAGAAGCATGTGTCGACCCTGTCGGATTGCGGCATGGATGATGCGGTGATCCTGGGCAAGATGCTGGCACTGGCGCCACGGCTTGCAGAAGAGCATGGCGTTGCTGTGACAACCGATGGCGAAGGCAAGCGGAGCGGGGGCTTCAAGACCCTGATCAACAGTGGACCGGACGGCGGACAGGAGGTGTATCACCTGCACCTGCACATGTACGGCGGCAAGCGTCCCTGGCGTGGTCTGGGAACCTGAGGCGGCCTAAGCCCTGGTTAAGGGTTTGGGGGGACAAGCCGTTCCGCATCGCGTATACTGAAATATACGCTTCTGATTATCAGGCGCATGCGCCTTGCAAGGAGAAAACATGGGTTCGTTTAGCGTTTGGCACTGGGTAATCGTGCTGGTGATCGTGATGCTGGTGTTCGGTACCAAGAAGATCAGCAATATGGGTTCGGATCTCGGCAAAGCCGTCAAGGGATTCAAGGATGGCGTGAAAGGCGAGGACGACAAGGCGCAAGCCGAGAAGCTGAACCAGCAGCTTGGCGACAAGTCAACCATCGACGTGGAAACCCGCGACAAGACGCGTCATTAATCGCCGGGCATGATCGATCTAGGACTGTCGAAACTCGCGATCATCGGTGTCGTCGCGCTGGTCGTCATCGGCCCGGAAAAACTGCCGAAGGTAGCCCGTATGGCGGGCACGCTGTACGGGCGCGCGCAGCGCTACCTGCATAACGTCAAGGCCGAGGTGAGTCGCGAGATCGAGCTCGAGGAACTGCGCAACCTGCACAAGGAAGTTCACGAAAGCGCGCAGTCCCTGAAGGCCGAGGTCGAGCAGTCCCTGTCGGCCCAGGTCGACGAAGTCGAGGCGCTCTGGGACGGCCGGGACGCGAATGATAGCGACACTTCTCTGCCGCCGCCTCCTATCCTGGCCAGTACGGCGGACATCGAGCGCAAGGCGCGCGATTTTCGCCGCAAGAAGACGGTCCGCACCTCGGCCGTGCCGGCCTGGTACAAGCACCGTCACGGCGGCAAGACCCACGTCCTGTCCGGGGCCGCACGTGTGCGCAAGTTCCGGCCGGGTTCAAGCAAAACCAAGACTTCCTTTTACTAGATGACCGAAGAAGCTGCAGGCGAAGAAACTTTCATCTCTCACCTGGTCGAACTGCGCAACCGTCTGGTCAAGGCGTCGATTGGGATCGCCATCGCCTGTGCGGCACTGTTCATTTGGCCCGGCGCCTCGCAGGTCTACGACCTGCTGGCAGCGCCCATGATCGCTTCGCTGCCGCCCGGCTCCAAGATGATCGCCACCGGCGTCGTCTCGCCCTTCCTGGTGCCGATGAAGGTGACCCTGCTGCTCGCCTTCATCCTGTCGCTGCCCTGGGTGTTCTACCAGCTGTGGGCGTTTGTCGCCCCCGGCCTGTACGCGCACGAGAAGCGCCTGGTGCTGCCGCTGGTGATTTCGTCCTCGCTGCTGTTCATCGGCGGCGTGGCCTTCTGCTACTTCTTCGTGTTCGGGCGCGTGTTCCACTTCATCGGCGAGTTCGCCCCGAGCTCGATCGCGGTGACTCCCGACATCGAGAACTACCTCGACTTCGTCATGTCGATGTGCCTGGCCTTCGGCGCGACCTTCGAAGTGCCGGTGGTGGTGATCATCCTGGTGCGCATGGGTATCGTCAGCATTGAAAAGCTGAAGGCGATCCGCTCCTATGTGGTCGTGGGCGCCTTCGTGATCGCCGCCATCGTGACGCCGCCGGACGTGGTCAGCCAGCTGGCGCTGGCCATTCCGATGTGCCTGCTCTACGAGCTGGGCCTGCTGGCGGCGCCGCTGTTTGCGCGCATGACGCGCGCCCCCGAAGAGCACGCGTAAGCCGGCGCCGCTCAGTTCGACCTGAGCACGCCCCCGTTACCCAGTCCGCCCTGCACCGACTGGGCCTGGTAGGCGCGCATCGCTTTCACCATCTGGTTGTACGAATCCATGAAGGACGCGGCCAGCACCTTGCCCTGGGGCGAGTTGCTGAAGCCGTGCACGCCCGCCAGGCCGTGCTGGAAGAAGCCGGCCAGCATGCCGAAGTCCCAGTTCTGGGCGCTGCCCTCGGCCGCGGCCAGCTGCACGCCCGAGCGGTTATCGGTCAGCAGCAGCATGGTCGAGGCCTCGTTCGACTTCATCGAGCCGCCGATCAGGGACGCCACCACGCCCACCTTGCCGCCACCAGCCCATCCTTTTTCTGGAAGTAGGAGACCCTCCATCCTATGAACGCGGCGCCGGCGCGACTTATCTCCCATCAAGTGGACTGCCGGGAGACGACGGCATCGGGCGCGCGCCTGTGCGTGTTGTTGGCCAACATCACAACAATGCGCCGGGTGCCGAAATGCTATGCCTTGAGGATCATTTGGCGGTGCCATGCCGCAATTGTTACAGCATGTGCACCAACTGTGAGAGGATTGCAGCGGTGCATTAATTGCCTTCCTTGTAATAGTATCTACCAAGAACCTCCATGCCGTTTTCCCGCTCCATATCGACCATTTCTTCCGACATCGCGGCCTGGTTCGTCGTCGCGCTGCTCCTGTGTGCCGTCCAGGTGGCCTCCGTATCGGCGGCGCCTGTGTCTGGCGATCCCTTGCCGGTCAACCCGCAGCTCCGGCTGGGCAAGCTTGCCAATGGCCTGACCTATTACATCCAGAAAAATGGGACGCCGGCCCAACGCGCCGAACTGCGCCTGGTGGTGAACGCCGGCTCGATCCTGGAGGACGACGACCAGCGCGGCGCGGCCCACCTGGTCGAACACCTGGCCTTCAACGGCAGCACCCATTTCAGGAAGCAGGAGCTGGGCGCCTGGCTGCAGTCGATCGGCATGCGTTCCGGCGCCGACCTGAATGCCTTCACCGGCTTCGATTCGACCGTCTATGTGCTGCCGGTCCCGACCGACAAGCCGGAAAATCTCGCAACGGGCCTGCTGATCCTGGAAGACTGGGCGCAAGGCGTCACCATGACCGACCAGGCCATCGAGGACGAGCGCAAGATCATCCTCGAGGAGAAGCGGCTGCGCTACGGCTACGTCAACCGCATGCGCGACGCCACCCTGCCCGCGCTGGCCAACGGTTCCCTGTACAAGGACCGGCTGGCGATCGGCACCGAGGCCTCGATCGCCACCAACCGTCCGGACGCGCTGCGGCGCTTCTACCGCGACTGGTACCGGCCCGACCTGATGGCGGTGATCGTGGTGGGCGACATCGACCCGGACGAGACCGAGCGCATGGTGCGCCAGCGCTTCGGCCGGCTGGCGATGCCGGCGGCGCCGCGACCGCGCCCGCAGGTCGCCGTGCCGCCGCTGGGCGAGCCGCAGGCGGTGGTCTACGCCGACCCGGAAGCGCCCGCCAGCAACCTGCAGCTGCTCTACGCTACCTACCGGCGCGCGCCGTCGGCCACCCTGGGCGACTACCGCAACGGACTGGTGCGCCGCCTGTTCGCGCAACTGATGGGCATGCGCATAGCGCGCCAGCCGGTGCAGCGCGGCTTTTCCGGCGAGGGACCGATGCCCTTCGGGACCAACCAGCGCATGTATTCCGCCAGCGCCGCGGTCGGCCCGGCGGGCGTGCACAAGGCGATCGACGTGCTGGTGGGCGAAAACCAGCGGGTGCGCCAGTTCGGCTTTTCGGCGTCCGAACTCGACCTGGCCAAGCGCAGCTTCCTGGGCCGCTACGAACATGAGTACATGGCACGCGACACCCGCGCCTCCAGGGCCGTGGTGGAGGACTACCAGCGCCACTTCCTCGCCGCCGAGCCGATCCCGGGCATCGACAGGGAAATCGAATGGGTTCGCGCCTGGGTGCCCGGCGTGACGCTGGATGAAGTCAATGCGTATGCCCGGACCGCCATCCCGGCCGAAGGACCGCGCACGCTGATCTACACGACCGGCACGGCCCAGCCGGCGCCGACCGGTCCGCAACTGCTGGCGACCGTGGAAACGGCGCTGGCGGCCACCCGGCGGATGGCGGTGGACAAGGCCGCGCCCACCCAGCTGGCGGTGCAGAAACCGGAGCCGGGCGCCATCGTCGGGCAAAGCGAGGACAAGGAGCTCGGCCTCACCCGGCTGGTGCTGTCGAACGGCGTGAAGGTGGTGCTCAAGCCGACGCCCTTCAGCAAGGACAGCGTACAGATGTCGGCCGTCCGCCCCGGTGGACAGATGCTGTTCGCGGATGCCGACAAGGATGCGCTGCGCTTCGCGGGGGCGGTCAACGGCGCGATGGGCTTCGGGCCGCACGGCATGGCCGATCTGCGCCGCATCCTCGCCGGCAAGAACATCGTGTTCGGTACCGGCATGAGCAGCTACGCCGACCAGGTCAACGGCAGCACCAACAGCGCCGATCTCGAGACGCTGCTGCAGATGAACTACCTGGCCATGACGGCGCCGCGCCGCGACCGCGCGACCTTCCGCGCGTTCGTGAACACCAATGCGGAGCTGGCGCTGAACCGGACGTCCACCCCTGAGGCGCGCTTCGCCAATGCGCGCAACCTGGCCGTGTACGGCGGCCATCCGCGCGCCGAACTGGTGCCGCGTGCCGAAGACTATCGCGGCCTGGACATGGGCCGCAGTCTCGACCTGTTCCGTTCGCGCATGGACAGCGCCAAGGGCATGACCTACATTTTCGTCGGCGACTTCGACGTCGAGGCCATCAAGCCCTTGCTGGCCACCTGGGTGGCCACCCTGCCGGTGGCGGATCTGCCGCTGCAGGTGCGCGATCCGGGCATCCGCCAGGTAGCGGGCGTGACCAGGCGTGAAGTCCGGGCCGGCACCGAGCAGAAGAGCGTGGTGTCCTTCGACTTCGGCAGCGACCTCGCCTACTCGAAGGAAGAAGCGCTGGCCTTCCAGACCATGATCGACGTGCTGAACATCCGCATCAGGGCCGCCTTGCGCGACCGGCACCAGCTGATCTACACCGGCAGCGCGGTGGGCCGGTATGCGCGGATTCCACGTCCGTCGTACTCGCTCTCCATCGTCCTGCCGACCGCGCCCCAGCACGTCGAGAAGCTGGAAACCGTCCTGTGGGAAGACATCGTCGAGCTGCAGGGCAGCGGACCGACGCCGGCGGAGCTGAACAAGGCGAAGCAGGCGATGCTGCAAACCTACCGCAAATCGGTCAAGGAAAACGCCTACTGGAAGCAGCGTCTGGAGAGTGCGGAGCTGGAGGGAGAGGACCCGCGCGACATCCTGACCATGGAACAGCGCCTCGACGCAGTGACTGCGGCGCAGGTGCAGGCGGCGGCCAGGCGCTTCCTCGACAGGGAACGCTACGTCGAGATGGTGCTCAAGCCCGAAGCCTGAGATCGATCGGCGGTAGGAACGAAAAAAAGACCGGGACGCGTCCCGGTCTTTTTTTGCCACGCTTACTGCATCATCAGTTCCGCGATCATCTTCACCGGCGCATTGCCGTAGCCGAGGAACTGGTCGTGGAATTCCTTCAGGTTGAAGCGCTCGCCCAACTGCTGCTTGCGGCGCTCGCGCAGTTCCACGATCTGCTCGTAGCCGCTGTAGTAGCTGGTCAGCTGCACCGAGGTGAGCTGCACGCGGCGCCACTTCTCGTCGGCTTCCTGGCGCGTCTGGAAGGCCTGGCGCACCAGGAGGTCGATCGCTTCCGGCTGCTGCATGCCGAGCACGTGGACGCTGTAGTCGAGGATGGTGTTGGTGACGCTGCGCAGGTTCCACTTCGAGTACATCAGCCACATCTCGGGCGCGTTGTCGCCGTAGCCGTTCTCGAGCATCATGCGCTCGCCGTACACGGCCCAGCCCTCGACCATGGCGCCGTTCCCGAACAGCGACTTCACCAGGGAGGGCGAGCGGTTGGCGTAGACCAGCTGGGCGTAGTGGCCGGGGATCGCCTCGTGGATGTTCAGGATCTGCAGGATCCATTCGTTGTACTCGCGCAGGCTGCTCTCGGCCTGTTCGGCGGTGAGGCTGTCGAGCGGGGTCACGTTGTAATACGTCTTGTCCTTGGGACGGTAGGGACCGGGCGCGTCGATGCTGGCGCCGGCCACGCCGCGCTGGTACATCGGCGTCTCGCGCACTTCCAGCGGCTTGTCGGCGTCCAGGCTCAAGAGGTTTTTCTCGAGGACGAACTTCTGCAAGGCCGGGATCTGGCGCCGGATCTCGGGCAGGAAGTTCTCGCGCGCGACGTGGCGCTCGGAGAGCTTGTTGATCATCATGCCGATCTTCTGGAAGCGGTCGCGCGGCTTGGCCACGCCTGCCATGTAGCGCGGCCACAGCTCGTCCGAGATGCCGTCCATGCGGGCGAGCAGCTCTTCGCGCGTGGCCAGCGCCTTGCGGAAGGTCTGCTCGGCGCTGCTGGAGGACTGGATCTCGAGCGCGAACTTCTGCTCGTACAGGTCCTTGCCGGCGCGGAAGGAACGCGGAGCGGTCATGTTCTTGTCCAGCGCGCTCAGGTAGTCGACGTAGGCCAGCACCGCGTTGCCGGCATTGGCGATGCGCTGGGCGAAGATCGCCTTTTCCTGGGGGGTCAGGATCGATTCCTGGGCCGCCTTGCCCAGGTCCGCCAGCACCGCGATGGTGCCCGGCGCCTGTGCGATCGCGAGCTGGGTGTGCTCGCGGGTCGGGTTGACGATCGAGGCCTGGGCCGCTTCATAGAAGGCGGGCACGCTGGCCAGGCGCTTGAGGATGGTGCGCAGGCGCTGCGGCTTGGCGGCGTACTCGGTGTTCAGGATCAGGTCGAGCGGCTGGGCGACGTTGTAGATCGACGGGTTCCACTCGTACTCGCGCCAGGTGGTCAGGTACCAGCGGTCCTTTTCCAGCTTGTTCACCAGGAGGGCCAGGTCGGTGCGCTGGCGCGGCGACAGCTGGCGCGTATCGAGCTTGCCGAACTTGTCCAGCCACTCGTTGGCGAAGGCGAGCTTTTTCGAGCGGGTGGCGGTGTCGGGAATCGTCAGGTTGGCGGCCTGGTCGAACTTGCCGACGTAGATGCCGCCTTCCGGATCGATGCGCCACAGCGCCGTCAGGTACTGCATGCTCATGCTGTCGAAGCGGCGGTCGAGACGTTTTTCGTTCGTATTCGCGACCGGCGCGGCGGCCACTGCGGTGGCGGCGACGGCGGCAGCCTTGGCCGCCTTCTTGCCGCCCTTCTTGTCGGTCTTTGCGACCGGGGCCTTGGCTTTGCCCGACTTCGACTTGACTACTTTGGTGGCTTTCGCCTTGCCCTTGGCGGGCTTGGTGGTCTTGGCGCTGGCTGGCGCCAGCGCGAAACTCGCCAGCAGCACGGCCAGCGCGATCTTCGATTTCATCATCCTGTTCGAACCCTACAATAAAAAGGTCGGCGCTCCACCGCGCTACCTGCGCTAGGCGGAACCCCGGAAGGGTAGCAC
>Ga0265780_10006282_pt1 | contig 14784 bp, 14 predicted proteins | sample P1T30metagenome_FD_192432 | JGI IMG/M metagenome (GOLD analysis project Ga0265780, IMG submission 192432) | Plant litter microbial communities from East Loma Ridge, Irvine, California - P1 T30 | ecosystem: Environmental > Terrestrial > Plant litter > Unclassified | place: USA: California... | reverse complement strand
TGGGGTAATTCGGCGCAAGGCACATCGCCAACGCCCGCGGCCGCGCCGGCGGCGGCGCCAGCCAAGCGCGGCGGCTTCCTGGGCGGGGCCGGCGGCGGCATGCTGGGCACGATCGCGGCCACCGCCGCGGGCGTGACGGCCGGCAGTTTCCTGTTCCATGGCATCGGCAACTTGCTCGATAACGATGGCGCCGAAGGCGGCGCGAATCATTTGCTGGCCGAGAATACCGCTGGTGAAGCTGCAGACGGCGGTACCTTGGCCGATCAGGCCGGCATCGGCGCGATCGATGAACCGGGCGCCGCTGACGACCCAATCGCCGACAGCAACCATGGCGACGAACCGGCTGGGTTCTTTGACGGCGATGGCTCCGATGAAGGCGTCTTCGGCTGATACCGTGCTTGCTGTCGTGGCAGACCAGTCAATGGCCGGCGACAGCCGCGCCGCCGGTGCGCGGGCCATTCCTGAACCCATGCACCCGGGCCGACCAGACGATGCCCAGCGCAATGCCGAGCAGGCCGAGCAAGGCCCATGGGAACGCGCCAGCGCCCCATGTCTGCAGCAGGACGCCGCCGAGCACCCCTGCGCCGGCAATCGCACTGTTCCAGGCCACGACGTTCATCGATAGCGCCAAGTCGGCGCCGGCGCCGGCACTGTCGGCCAACGCAGTTTGCAGCAGGGTTGCGGCGCCACCAAAGGTGATCCCCCAGACAGCGGTGCCGGCATAGATTACCAATGGCCGCTCGGACCAGACGATGAATGCCAGCGATACGAGCGCGAAGGCTGCCAGGCTGGCCAGTACTGCCGTGCGCAGATGGCGGTCGACCGTGCGGCCCGCGATCCAGATGCCCACCAGCGCCGCCAGGCCGAACACCAGCAGGATCAGGTCGACCCGGCCCTGCAAGCCGGCCCGTTCGACGAACGGTGCGATGAAGGTGTAGAGAATGTTATGCGCCAGCATCCACGCGATGACGGTTGCCAGCACGGGCCGCACGCCTGGCGTGACCAGCACGCTGCGCATGCCCACCCGTTCGCTGGCCTGTTGTCCTGCATAGTCGGGCACCTTGACCAGCACCCAGCCGATCAGCAGCACTGACAGCGCCGACATGATGCCGAATGCGCTGCGCCAACCGAGGGCATTGCCCAACCACGTGCCCAGCGGCACACCGAGCGCCAGCGCGATGGGCGTGCCGACCATGGCAATGGCCATCGCGCGCCCCTGCTGGTGCACCGCGACCATCTTGCGCGCATAGCCCGCGAGCAGGCTCCACGCCAGTCCCGCTGCGGCGCCGGCGAAGAAGCGCGCCGTCATCGTCAGCCAGAAGTGGGAAGACAGCGCCGTCACGGTATTGAAGACGAGAAAGCCGATGATGGTCAGCAGCAGCACATTGCGGCGCCGCCAGGTACTGGTGGCGATCGTGAGCGGAATCGCCGCCAGCACTGAGCCGAGTGCGTAGGCGGTGACAGTTTGTCCTGCCATGGCGGTTGTCACGCCGAGTTGGTCGGAGATGTTGGGAAGCAGACCTGCAGGAAGCGTCTCGGTTGCGATGCAGATGAAACCGGTCATGGCCAGCGCGAGCAGCGCTGCAACCGGCAGGCGGTCCGCCGTGGCATGCTGGTCTGATTGGGGTGGAATTTTTGTGTGCATTCATTGCTCCGGTCGAAGGTGAAAAGCGCGCCCGAAGGTGTGCTGTCGATACTTATGTACCGATCGGTATGAATGTAGGCGAGTCGAGTGGCACTTGTCAATGACTTTTGTACCGACTAGGATGGATGTATTCGACGAGGAGAGCGCGATGGCACAGATGGGCCGCCCCAGGCAATTTGACCGCGATGCCGCACTGACCAGTGCGATGCATCTGTTTTGGGAGCACGGGTATGAAGCGACATCGCTCAGCAGGCTGAAGGCGGCATTGGGTATTTCCGCCCCGAGTTTCTATGCGGCGTTTGGCTCCAAGGAAGCCCTGTTCCAGGAAGCCGTGCGACGCTACCTGGACACGCATGGCACGGTCAACGACTGCCTGTGGGATACCGCTCTGGCGCCGCGCCTGGCCATTGAAACCGCGCTGCGTCGCTCGGCACGCATGCAGTGCGAGAGCGGCCATCCAAGCGGCTGCATGGTGGTCTTGGGTGTCGTCGGCACCGGCGTCGATGCCGGGCCGACGCTGACCGGCTTGCTGGACGCCTCGCGCGCCCGGACAGGCGCAGGCCTGCTGGCGTGCGTCGAGCGCGGCATCGCGGACGGCGAGCTGCGGCCGGATACCGATCCGCGTGCACTCGCGACGGTGTTCGAGAGTTTTCTGCTCGGACTCACGACGCTGGCGCGCGACGGCGCTGCGTTCGCCACGCTGGATGCGGCGATTACGCAGGTCTTGCAGTTGTGGGATGGGGCATCCGTACAGCACTCGCCAGCGATCCGCGCCGCCGCACGCGCCGCGCCGTCTGGCTAAACGAACGCCATCAGTGCGCCAGCGGCGGCGGCCATGGCCACAACCAGCCAGGGCGGCACCCGCCACAGTACCAGCAACAGAAAGCCGGTTAGCGCCACGCCTGCGTCACGAAGGTCGAGCACGGAACTTGCCCAGATCGGGTCGTACAGGGCCGCGCCGAGGATGCCAACGACGGCTGCGTTGGCGCCCATCACGGCATGGCGCGCCGCGCCATGGCGCTGGAGCCGGGCCCAGAACGGCAGTGCGCCAACCACGAGCAGCAGTCCCGGCAGGAACAGCGCGACCAGGGCCACGCAGGCGCCGCCGATTGGCGTGGCGCTCATTCCCGCTTGCGCCCCAAGGAAGGCGGCGAATGCAAACAACGGCCCCGGCAGCGCCTGGGCCATTCCATAGCCGGACAGGAACGTCTCGCTGGCAACCCAGCCGCTGGCCACAGTCTCGGCCTGCAGCAGCGGCAGCACCACGTGGCCGCCGCCGAACACGAGCGCGCCAGATCGGTAAAAGGCGTCGAACAAGGCGAGCGGTTGGTATTGCGTGACTGCCGCCGCGACGGGCAATGCGCAGAACAGCACCACGCACAGCAGCAGCGCAGCCGCGCCGCCAGCCGCGCTGACCGGAAATGCCAGCGGCGCAGCAGCGTGGACGGCCAGCCCGCGGCACAAGCACCATCCGGCAAGCGCTCCAGCCGCGATGGCGGCGAGTTGGCCGCCCGGGCCGGTGGCGAGGACAACGATCGCGGCAGCGGCCAACGCGATGGCGCGCCGTCGCCAGTCCGGCGTCAGCGTGCGCGCCATGCCCCACACCGCCTGCGCGACCACCGCCACGGCCACCAGTTTCAGTCCGTGCACTACGCCGGCAGCCAGCGGCCCCGTCATGGAGGCTGCCCCGAGCGCGCAGGCGAACATCAGCAGCGCCGACGGCAAGGTAAAACCCAGCCAGGCAGCGGCGCCGCCCAGGATGCCGCGGCCACGCAACACGCCGAGCGCAAAACCGACCTGGCTCGATGCCGGGCCGGGCAGGAACTGGCACAGTGCAACGAGTTCGCCATAACGCGCATCGTCCAACCAGCGCCGCCGCACGACAAATTCGTGACGGAAGTAGCCCAGATGGGCGATGGGGCCGCCGAACGAGCGCAGGCCCAGCATCAGGAAGATCCAGAAGACGGTTAGGGGAGAGCTGGTGGTGTCGTCAGCAGATGATGCCGGCAAGTCCGATTGGCTGAGCATGATTACATCTGCTGGAACAAGGCCCCGTGATTGCGGCTCACTTCCAGCTCTTCGGGATAGCCCCGCAGGCTAAGCATTTGCCGGCCGCGCAGGTCGCGCCGCACCTCGGCAATCGCGTCGACCCGCACCAGCGTCGAGCGATGGATGCGCCAGAATTCGTCCGGGTCCAGCTCTTCTTCGAGTTCCTTGAGCGTCTTGCGGATCAGGTGCTGTGCGCCCGCCGTCTGCACCCGCGTGTACTTGTCGTCCGACTGGAAAAAAAGTACCTCGGACGTGGCGACCATGCGCAGGCTGGTGCCCGACTGGGCCTGGATCCAGCGCAGATACGCCGGCTTGCTGGCCGCCTGGCCGCGCCCCAGCAACTGATCGCCCAATTGCGCCAGCCGGGCCAGTTGCGCGCCGATGTCCTGCGGCTTGTGGTCCAGCTGGCGGCGCAGGCGCGTCACCGTGGTGTCGAGCCGCGCCAGCGTCACGGGCTTGAGCAGGTAATCGATGGCGCCATGTTCGAACGCCTCGACCGCGTACTGGTCGTAGGCGGTGGCGAACACGATGTGGCAGTCGGCGTACAGCTGCCTGGCCGCTTCGATCCCGCCCATGCCGGGCATGCGGATGTCGAGGAACGCGATGTCCGGCTTGTGCTGCGCCGCCAGCGCCACCGCTTCGACGCCGTTGGCTGCTTCGGCGACGATCCGCAGCTCGGGCCACGCCTCGAGCAGGCGCGCGCGCAGCTGGTCGCGCATCGGGGCTTCGTCGTCGGCAATCAGGGCAGTGGGCATGGCGTGTCAGCCGTCCTCGGTCATCCGGTATGGCAGGCGGATCGATACGCAGGCCCCGCCGTTCACCGGCGCTTCGATCACCAGTTCAGCCGATTTACCGTACAACAGCGCCAGGCGTTCGCGGATGTTCGCCAGCCCCACGCCGCTGCCGGCATGCAGGTTGAAGCCGACGCCGTCGTCGCACACGTCGACATGCAGCGTGGCGCCTTCGACCCGCGAGCGTACGACGATCGTGCCGCCGGCCACCTTTGGCTCGAGCCCGTGCTTGATGGCGTTCTCGATCAGCGTCTGCAGCATCATCGGCGGAAACGGCGCGCTGCCGAGAAAATCTGGCACCTCGAATCGCACGGCAAGCCGTTCTTTCATCCGCGCCTGCATGATGGCGAGGTAGGCGCGCGAGAGTTCGACCTGCTTGCCGAGCGTGCCGCCGGTGCCGCCTGTGCCCATGGCGCCGCGCATCTGCGGCAGCGAGGCGCGCAGGTACTCGATCAGGTGGCCGTGCACGCGCGCGGCTTCCTTCTGGTCGGTTTCAATGAGCTGGCCAATCAACGCCAGGGTGTTGAATAAAAAGTGCGGCTCGACCTGGGCCTGGAGCGTGGCCATCTGCGCCTCGGTCAGGCGCCGCTCGAGATTGGCCACGTCGGCCTTGCTCGACGCGTCGCGCGCCAGCAGTTCGGCGCGGCGCTTGCCGCCGGCGAGCACCTTCACGCCGAACGACACCAGGATGAACCAGATCGCCGGCTCGACCAGGCTGACGAACAGGCCCGCGACGAACGTCAGGAACCAGACCAGGTACAGCTGGCGCCATTCGATCAGCGCGAGCCAGTCGAAGAAGCGCCACCACAAGGCGGCTGCCTCGCGCCCGGCGTCGCGCACGAAGTCGAGCGCGCGGTTGATCTGGACGGCGGCCATCGATTATTGCTCGACGTTGTTGTGACGCAGGCGCCGCGGTGGACGGCCAAACACGGCCACGGCGACGAACTTGAGCACCAGCAGGCCGACGAACAGCGCCAGCACGATCGGCACGATGGTGACCAGGGCCGCCAGGGCAATGGCGAGCACCAGCAGCACCGGCCACGGCATGCGTGTCAGGTAGCGGGTGCCGGATTTGGCCAGGCGCCAGGTGGTGCGGCCCGCCAGGTCGGCGTTGCGCAGGAAGGACTGGAAGCGGGTCGTAGGCGTATGAATGGTTTTCACGTGCGGATCCTTTCAAAGAATGATGACCCTACTGTAGGGCTTCAAGCTGGCGCAGGCCAAGGGCGATCCGACGAACGGTGCGATCTCTGGGTCGAGCGGTCGTGAACGGGGATGAACGGGGCCCGATTATGGCTGTCAATACGGCCTGCTGCGCTACGGCGCGATGAGCTTGAGCGCTTCCTGGCGCATCACGTCGAGCATGCCCGCCTGCGGCGTGCGTGCGCAGCCGGCCACGCTCGCATCGAGGATCGCATCGACCGGCGGAAAGGCCCGGTTTTCGCCCTCGCGGTGAAAGGCGTAGATCAGCTTGCCGATGCTTTCGTAAAACACGGGCAGTTCGCGCAGGCTGCGCTCGGGGAAGGTCGCGCTCTGGTAGGCCGCATCGACATTGAAGTCGGCGCAGGTCTTTGTGGCGACGGTGGAGGTGTGATCCTTGCGGAAGCGGTACGTGACCAGGCCACTGGCCGCGCCGTCCGCGCCGGCGATGTCGAGCCGCCTCGCCATGCCCAGCGCCAGCGCATCGAGGTCGGCCGAACGCGACGATTCGCGCACCGTCGCCACGGCCTTGCGGCCCCGCGCGCCGGGCGTGAGTTCGATCGTGACCACGCCCTGGACGCCGCGCCGCGCGAGCGCCTGCGGGTAGCTGGCGTCGCTGGCATACACGACGATGTCGCGCCAGGCCGGCACCGTGGCCTGGGCCGCGACGGACTGCGGGGCGAGGGCAAGCATGCCAAGCGCCAGGGTCGAACACGCTGCGAGTGTCTTCATGGATGGGCTCCGGATGGTCATCAAGCGGCCTTGCGTTCGTCCCAATACGCACGCAGCAGCCCGTAGAACGCCGTGTCGGCATATTCGCCATGCACGCGCCAGCGCTGCGGCATGAAGCCTTCACGGCGAAAGCCGAGTTTTTCCAGCACGCGCCCGGACGCTTCGTTGCGCGGGTCGATGTCGGCTTCGACCCGGTTCAGGCCAACCTCGCGAAAGCCATGCTCGAGCACCGCTTCGATCGCTTCGCTGGCGTAGCCGTGGCCCCAGTGGCGGCTGGCGATGGCATAACCCAGTTCGCAGCGGTTGTTCTGGTTATAGAAGTGGTGCAGGGCGACGGTGCCGATCACTTCGCGGCTGGCCGCCAGCTCGATGGCGAAGCGCAGTTCGGTCTCGTCGCGGTAGGCTTCGAGCGCGCGGGCGATGGCGGTTTCGGCGAACGAGATATCGGTCCAGGGCTCGGCGCTCCAGTAGCGCACGACGGCAGGGTCGGAGAAGACGGTGTACAGGGCCCGTGCATCGGTTGCGGCCAGGGGGCGCAGCATCAGGCGTTGGGTGGTCAGGACAGGGGTGCTGTAAGTCGACATGGGTTTGCATTGTCATTGTTTTAAGCGTTAGCATACCATCGACACGGGGCGTACAGACGCGCGCCATACTGTTTAACGTCGCCATCGAGGCAGGAGGATTTCATGCATCAATCCAGACCCAGCGCCATGGCATCGTTCTGGATGCCGTTCACGAACAACCGCGACTTCAAGCGCGACCCGCGCCTTTTGGTGTCGGCCGAAGGCATGTATTACCGCGACGTCGACGGCAATCAGGTGCTCGACGGCGCGGCCGGGCTGTGGTGCGTGCCATGCGGCCATGGCCAGCCCAGGATTGCCGAGGCGATTGCCAGGATGGCAGGCCAGCTCGACTTCGCGCCCACGTTCCAGATGGGGCATCCGGCCGCGTTCGAACTGGCCGAGCGGCTGGTCGACTTCAGCGGTGGCAAGTTTGCGCATGTGTTCTATACCGGCTCCGGTTCGGAAGCAGTGGACACCGCGCTCAAGATCGCGCTGGCCTATCACCGGCTGCGCGGCGAAGGCGGGCGCACCCGTTTGATCGGGCGCGAGCGCGGCTACCACGGCGTGGGTTTTGGCGGCTTGTCGGTCGGTGGCATCGGCGCCAACCGCAAGGCGTTCGGGCCGCTGCTGCCGGGCGTCGATCACCTGCGCCACACGCACGACCTCGAGCGCAATGCCTTCGCGCGCGGCGAACCGGAACACGGCGCCGAACTGGCCGACGACCTCGAACGCATGCTGCTGCTGCACGACCCGTCGACGATTGCCGCCGTGATCGTGGAACCCGTGGCCGGTTCCACTGGCGTGCTGATTCCTCCGAAAGGCTACCTGGCGCGGTTGCGCGCGATCTGCGACCGGCACGGCATCCTGCTTATCTTCGATGAAGTGATCACCGGCTTCGGGCGCCTGACCACGCCGTTCGCGAGCGACTGGTTCGGCGTCGAGCCGGACATGATGACCACCGCAAAAGGCATCACCAACGGCGCCGTGCCGATGGGCGCGGTGTTTGCCAAGGCCTTTATCCACGACGCGTTCATGGACGCGCCGCCCGGCATCGAGCTATTCCACGGCTACACCTATTCCGGCCACCCGCTGGCATGCGCCGCGGCGCTGGCCACACTGGACGTATTCGCCGAGCAGGGCGTGATCGAGAACGCGGCGGCAATCCAGCCGTATTTCGAAGAAGCGCTGCAATCGCTGCGCGGCCTGCCGCACGTGATCGACTTGCGCTCGATCGGCATCATCGCCGGCATCGAACTGGCGCCGATCCCGGGGCAGCCGGGCGCGCGCGGCTATGCAGCGCTGAAGGCGGCGTTCGCGGATGGGTTGTTGATCCGCACCACGGGCGACATCATTGCGCTGTCGCCGCCGCTGGTGATGGAGCGGGGGCATGTGGATGAATTGTTCGGGAAGCTGGCGAAGGTGCTGAAAGCGCTTGCGTGACCACCTGTTTGAAGCGCAAGCAATTTGCGAGCGATGAAGACCACTGGCCGCTGGTCGTCGTCAAGCCGGCGCCGGCTAACGCCGATTACGGTGCGGGCGCGGGCTTGAGGTCGATCGGTATGGTGACCACGATCGTCTGCTTCGATGCAGTGCCGGGCTTCCATGGCGGATTGATCACGTTGATGTCGCGTACGCCCAGCCGGGCAAAGTCGTCGAGCGAGTAGGTCCAGCCTTGCGCGTCCGGATGTTGTTCGTAGTACGGTTTGTATTGATCGCCCTGACCAAGCGTGCTGAGATCGGTACGCACGCCGATTTTTTTATAAAACTCGGTCTCACGAAGCCCGTTCCGGGCGCGGAGTTTTTCCATGTCATCCATGAGCGCCTGTCGCTCGGCAGCGCTTAGTGCATCGTCCAGTTCTATCTCTAGCGGACCGCCGGGGCCACCGTGATAGCCAACCATGGCGAAGTTGCTGACGGTCTTTTTTACTGCGGCCGGGAACACGTAATTGGCGCAGGAAGAAAAGCAGAATTCCATCACCTTGACATTGAGCTTGTGCGCATGCACCCAGGCGCCGAGTTCCATGCCGGGATTGACGTCGCCGCCCGGGCTGCGGATCGACAGGGTCGTCGGCTTCTTCGCCAGCTTTTCGTACAAAGCGAAGAGTCGTTGATTCGCATCGCTTTGGACCGAGCCGATATATTCAAGTTGCCCGTTGCTGTAAAAAACCTGCGTCGTTTCTCCATCGGCAGCAAGCGCCGAAAACGATAACCCCGTGAGGAAGCAGTACAGAAGCGGTATGCGCATTGTGGTTCCTGGCGATTAAGACGATTCAAAAATAGTAACAAGCAAGCAACGTCTTGTCGATAGGAAATCCTAGAAAAAGAAGACCCCGTCAGCTTGGGGTTGCGCTGAACTGTTCCAGGAAATCCAGCAATACCCGCCCCGCGATATCCGCATCGTCCGCCGTCATCGTCTCCAGAGGATTGTGGCTGATCCCGCCATTGCCGCAGCGGACGAACAGCATCGCCACGTCGGTCAGATGCGCCATGCACATCGCGTCGTGGCCGGCGCCGGACGGCAGATCGAAGCGCGGCAGGCCTGCCCTTTCCACGGCCGCCCCCAGCTGCGCCATCAGGCGCGGTGCGCACGGCACGGCGTCGATCTCCAGCAGCTTGAACAGCTTTTCGCCGATGCCGCGCGCGGTGCAGATCGCCGTGATACCGGCCAGGATATCGTCCACCGCGGCCAGGCGCACCACATCGTCGGCGGCGCGGATGTCGAGCGACAGCCGGCACGCGCCGGGGATCACGTTGACCGAGCCGCCCGGTACGTCCAGCTGGCCGACCGTCCCGACCAGCGCCTCGCCCTGGCGACAGCGCGCTTCGACCAGCAGCACGATTTCAGCGGCGGCGACGGCCGCATCGCGCCGCATGGTCATCGGCGTGGTGCCGGCGTGGCTGGCCACGCCGCTCAGTTCCACGATATAGCGCGAGCTGCCGGCAATGGCGCTCACGACGCCAACCGGCAGGCCGTGTTCGAGCAGCACCGGGCCTTGCTCGATGTGGACTTCGACAAAGCCGAGCAGCGATGCCGGGTCGCGCGCGATGGCGGCGATGTCCTTGGCATCATGACCGGCCTGCGCCAGCGCATCACCGAGCGTGACGCCATCGCTGTCGACGGCGTTCAACAAGCCCATATCGAAGCTGCCCGCAATCGCGCTGCTGCCGAGGAACGTGCTGCGAAAACGCACGCCTTCTTCTTCGGCGAACGCAATGACCTCCAGGTCGTACGGCAGGCGCTGGCCCCGCGCGTGCAGGTCGGCCACCAGCGCGATGGGCAGCAGGATGCCCAGGCGGCCGTCATACTTGCCGCCATCGCGCACGGTGTCGTAGTGCGAGCCGGTGGCCAGCGTTTTTGCGCCCGCCTGCGCTGCGGCGTAGTGGCCGACCACGTTACCGACCGCGTCGATGTGGACGGTCATGCCGGCCTGGCGCATCCAGTCGGCGATGAGCGCGGCAGTGCGCTGGTGGGCCGGCGTCATGTAGGCGCAGGTGAGATTGGTGTCCACGTCACTGATCGCGCCCAGCGCTTCGCACCAGTCCATCACCAGCGCGCCGATCGACGGCGTCACGCCCAGCAGCGCGTTCAGGCGGATCTCGGCGATGCGGTGCACCTGGCGCAGCGCCTCACGCAATTCGTCGCCGCGTGCATTGCCGATACGCCGCTCGAAGGTGGCGATGATGGCCTGGCGCGACAGACCCCGGCCGGTCGGGCCCTTGACCGCGAGGATGAACGGAAAGCCGAAGCGGCCGTTGTACTCGGCGTTCAGTGCATGCAGCTGCGCGTATTCCTGCGCCGTGCAGCGGTCCAGGCCCGAACTGGCTTGTTCATCCGTCGATTCGGCCGTCAGGGCGCCGGCGATCGCCGCCTTGCCGGCCAGTTCCGGGTGCGCGCGCAGCAGCGCCAGTTGTTCGTCGATGCTCGCCGCATCCACGGTCGACTGCAGCACGTGCTTGAGCGCGGCCAGGTTGGCGAACGGGCGGGCCGGCGCCGTGCGCGCCGCGATCCATGGCGAATGTTCGTAGATGCCGCGCAGGGCGTCGACAAAATCTGCTGCGTCGCACGCGTTCAGCTGTTCTATCGTGGTCATGCCAACTCCGTGGTGGTCAAGCGGTCGATGATAAGGGCTGGCGGCGGCTGCGCCTATATCGCCCGGCGGATGGCTGCCAGCAGCGTGTGCGTATAGCCTACGACTGCACCAGCGCCCGCGCCGCGCTGCTGACCTGGTCGCGCAGCCATTTGTGCTCGGTCGACTGGTGCACGCGCTGGTGCCACAACTGGTAGAAGCGCATTGGCGGAAACTTCACTGGCACCGTGAAGCTTTTCAAAGGCAGCGTCTTCTCATACGCGCGGATGAACTGGCGGCCGGTGGTCAATACCAGGTCGCTCTGCGTGAGCATGTACGGGATCACGCCGAAGTAGGGCGACTCCACGGCCACGCGCCGCTGCAGGCCGAGGCGTTCGAGATGGGCATCGATCACGCCGTGGTAACCGGGCAGCATCTGGGTTGGGGCCACATGCGGCAGGTCGAGATAATCCTCGAGCGTCATCGCGTCGGGCGCCGTGCGCCGCGCGTACGGGCTGTCGGCGCGCATCGTGCAGATGATCGGGTCCTCGAACAGCTTCGAGATATGCAGGTGCGCCGGCGGCTCGTCCCAGTTGGCGATTACCAGGTCCATGTCGCCGTCGGACAGCATGCGCAGGTAATCCTGGCCGGGCCCCAGCGCATGGATTACCACCTTGCTTCCGGGCGAGCCGCGGCGCAGCAGCGCCACCACGTTCGGCAGGAAGCGCGCGTCAAGATAATCGGGCGCGGCGATGTGGAAAGTGCGCGTGGCTTCTTCGGGCACGAACGGCGCCTTGCGCACGAACAGGCTCTCGGCTTCGTCGAGGATGCGCTTGGCCGGCTTCAAGAGGCCCTCGCCATGCTGGGTCGGCACCATGCCGCGCGCGCCGCGCACCAGGATCGGATCGCCCGTGAGCTCGCGCAGTTTGCGCAGCGAGGCCGAGATCGAGGGCTGCGGCTGATTGAGCTTGAGCGCCACGCGCGAGACGTTCTTTTCCACCAGCAGCAGGTAGAGGATGCGGATCAGGTGCAGGTCGAGGTTGCGGGGCAGTCTGGACATGGGGGTGCGGTGGTGTGTGTATATCGAGTCGGATATGTCGAATATACGCCGATTTTCATGTTGCAGAAATGGAAATCAGCGTATCGTCAAGCTGTCGGCCGCCGCGTTTGCCCTGCGCGCCCTGTGCATTGTCACCATGAAGGAAGCCCATGTTCGACCCCGGATACCTGGCCCCGTACGTTCTCGAATGGCTCAACCTGCTGGTGCGCTGGCTCCACATCATCACCGGCATCGCCTGGATCGGCGCCTCGTTCTACTTCGTCTGGCTCGACAACACGATCAAGCCGCCGGCGCCAGGATCGGATCTCGAGAAGAAGGGCGTGGCCGGGGAACTCTGGGCGGTGCATGGCGGCGGCTTCTACAACCCGCAAAAATACCTGGTGGCGCCTGCCGAACTGCCAAAGGAGCTGCACTGGTTAAAATGGGAGGCTTATTCCACCTGGCTCTCGGGCTTTGCGCTGCTCATCATCGTGTACTACATGAACGCCAGGGCGATGATGATCGACCGCAGCGTGGCCGACCTGTCGGGCGCTCAAGCGATCGGCATCGGCATCGGCAGCCTGGTGGTGGGCTGGGTCGTCTATGACCTGCTGTGCCGTTCCCCGCTCGTGCAGCGCCAGCTTGCCTTCGGCGCGACGATCTTCCTGTTTTTGGTTGGCAGCAGCTGGGTGCTCACGCACCTGCTCAGCGGCCGCGCGGCCTACCTGCACGTGGGCGCGATGATCGGCACCATGATGGTGGCGAACGTGGCGATGCTGATCATTCCCGGCCAGCGCAAGATGGTCAACGCGATGCTGGCGGGGCAGAAGCCCGACCCGGTCCATGGCATCAAGGCCAAGCAGCGCAGTGTCCACAACAACTACTTCACGCTGCCGGTGCTGTTCATCATGATCAGCAACCACTACGCGATGACCTACAACCACCCGCACGCATGGGCGGTGCTGGGCGTGATCATGCTGGCCGGCGTGTTGATCCGCCACTTCTTCAACCTGCGCCACAAGGGCCGCATCGAGTGGAGGTATCCGGTGGCCGGCGTGCTGCTGCTGCTCGGCCTTGGCGTGCTGCTGGCGCCAAGCCCGCCGGCGCGCGTCGCTCCGGCGGCGGCCGCCGGCCCTGATGCCGCCGCGCAGTTTGCCGAGGTGCGCACGATCATGGCTGCACGCTGCGTCTCGTGCCACGCGGCGCAGCCGACGCAGCCCGGCTTCGCCGCCGCGCCGCTGGGCGTCATGCTCGGCACCCCGGAACAGATCGGCCAGCACGCCGCGCGCATCTACCAGCAAACGGTGCAGACCAACGCCATGCCGCTGGCGAATCTGACGCACATGACCGACGCCGAACGCGCCGTGATCAAGGCCTGGTTTGAATCTGGCGCCAAGACAGGAGGCACGCCATGAACGCCGCATTGCAGACACGATTGACCGACTGGATCGATGCCCACTTCGATGACGAAGTCGGCTTCCTACAGGCCGTCGTGCGGATTCCCACCGACACCCCGCCGGGCAACAACGCACCGCATGCCGAGGCAGTGGCCGCCATGCTGGAAGGCGCCGGCTGGCCGGTCGAGCGGCATGCGGTGCCATCGCAGCAAGTCGTCGACTACGGGCTGGAAAGCATCACCAACCTGATCGTGCGCCGGCCCTATGGCGCGGGCGGGCCGACGCTGGCGCTCAATGCCCACGGCGACGTGGTGCCGCCGGGCGAAGGCTGGACCCATCCGCCGTACGGCGCGGTGATCGACGATGGTTACCTGTATGGCCGCGCGGCGGCGGTATCGAAAAGCGACTTCGCCACCTATGTGTTCGCGACCCGCGCGCTCGAGGCGCTTGGCGTGCCGCTGCGTGGCGGCGTCGAACTGCACTTCACGTATGACGAGGAATTCGGCGGGCTGCTGGGCCCGGGCTGGCTGCTGGAGCAGGGCCTGACGCAGCCCGATTACGTGATCGCCGCCGGTTTCGGCTACAGCATCATCACGGCGCACAACGCCTGCCTGCAGCTCGAAGTAACCGTACACGGCAAGGCCGGCCACGGCGCGATGCCCGAGACGGCGGTCGATGCGCTGCAAGCGGCCACGCGCGTGCTCAATGCGATCTACGGCGACCTGCCGCGGCTCAAGACCATCAAGTCGGGCGTGCCCGGGATCGACTCGCCGACCATGCTCGTTGGCCGCATCGATGGCGGCACGAACACGAATGTGGTGCCGGGCAAGGTGGTGCTCAAGCTCGATCGGCGCATGATTCCGGAAGAAGATCCGGTCGCGGTCGAGGCTCAGGTGCGCGCACTGATCACGGACGCGGTGGCGGGCCTGCCCGGCATCCGCCTCGAGATCAAACGCCTGCTGCTGTCGCAGGCGTTGCGCCCGCTGCCGGGCGCGCAGCCGCTGGTGGAGAGCCTGCAGCGCAATGCGCGGGCCGTGCTGGGCGAGGAGATCCCGGCTGTCGGCACGCCGCTATATGCCGATGCGCGCCTGTACGGCGAGCGTGGCATCCCGGCGGTGCTGTATGGCGCCGGGCCGCGCACGGTGATGGAGGCGAATGCAAAAAAGGCCGACGAGCGGCTGGCGCTGGAAGATCTGCGCCGCGCTACCAAGGTGGTGGCGTTGACGCTGCTGGATATGCTGGCGCCAACGGCGGCGGGTGCGCGAGATACCCTGAACGATTCCTGCACCGTTTGACCGGCCTCG
>Ga0265780_10006281_pt1 | contig 14784 bp, 13 predicted proteins | sample P1T30metagenome_FD_192432 | JGI IMG/M metagenome (GOLD analysis project Ga0265780, IMG submission 192432) | Plant litter microbial communities from East Loma Ridge, Irvine, California - P1 T30 | ecosystem: Environmental > Terrestrial > Plant litter > Unclassified | place: USA: California... | reverse complement strand
AGAGGCTACTTAGTCTTGAAACTTTTCTTTCTGGAGACGCATTGCCCACTTAAGAGGTGGCGGTAAGTGCGGCGCTTGTCCTAAATTGTTGCATTGTACTTCAAGGACATATGCGTATTGAATGCAATCTCACGTCAACACAAAAAGTAAAACAACTATTTATTTTCGCGCCTACAGCAAATATTTCCATTGAATCATTGATTTGCTGAAAGGCTATACCTTGTTAGACTCAATAATTCAGAAAAGATCTTCTCACGTGCCACGGTGATGTTGAATACACGTACACTGTCTCCTTCTCTTCGCACCCATCATGCGTGCGCACTTGTTGAACTCGCCACGCAGTCTCCATCATACAGCCAGCTAGACGCTATTATTGATATTCGCACCCTGTCATCGACCTATCAGAAGCCATGCAATGATAGTCAACGATGAGATAGCTTCATCGCCATTTCGTCATCAAATGCAGGCCCGTAGATCCAAGCGGACTCGGCCGCATTCAGGACTCTCAGGCCAAAAAATCTCGAGCTTGCAAGGTAGACAATACCCACGCCCCATAATGATATCTCCTGTGCGTCCCACTTCTCGATGAAAGAACCGTGACGCACAAAAGAGTAGAACAGCACGGAAGTACTCTACCAAGCAAACTCAAAGTGCTTTGTCCTAAGGATTCTAGTCGCGGCCACGAAAGGGATCTAGAAGTATGCACATTAGTCAACAGAGTGTAACTACTCAAGGAGGATAGGGGAGAAGTCTCAACGTTACTGTCAGGAACCGATGTTCCAAAAAGCCAAGATGCTCAATCACGCGCATTACAGCATCATCCCCGTCATCCAGGGACATAGCGCAAACGATTGCTTCAAGTGTAGTAGCTACCATGTTCGGCGACTTGCGATACGTCCCGTTCGCAACAAAAATACACTCGTCCACGCCATGACTGAACCGCGTGCAGCAAGAGCCTCGTTGCTCAGGATCTCGTTACGCAGGACGTTCCAGACATTCGATGCATGTGTGCGCCGTGAAGGACGTCAGTAGAGCGGTACGGTAGATTGCCAAGTGTATAAATCGATCGTCATACCGCTCTGATCGCGAGCCTCGATCCAAGCAGTGCACACCACTTTAGCGAGCACAGTATTACCGAGAATCGAAAGACGCTTGTTGTTCTGCACGCCTTGGATTACTCCATCGTACACCATAGCTACCTGCGGCGCCGCCATCTGGACAGCCTCTGCGCAGAGGAGTTTGTTGGAGAAAGTGTGGCCGGCGATGGCTTGGACTTGGTCAGTTGAAATTTCGACGCTCTGCATTGTGTCGAATGATGGCTTGTGGTTTCAGGGGCGTATGAGGTTGGAATGCACGATGGATGATAGAGAAAGTGGTGGGTGATGAGGCGGGGTCGATGTTGGGATGGAGCACGGATGCTAATGACGTATCCGACGACCGACTACAGCGAGAACGATGGGGAAATGAGAGGCGTGACTTGTACGTCGAGACTGAAGCCGTACGGTGGATAAGGTGTGGTAGCTAAGGTGTAAAGTCAAGGCTTTGGTGATTGGTTGCGCCTTCAACGTTATGCATTCTCTTTGTTCGGGCACAGGTCTGCAGCGCGGTGTTCCGTGACGTGATGGTATATCTTCACAGTCACCACTATCTCGTAACAAGATACACATCAACCCCAAACAACACCATTCTCCCCCTTCCCATCCCACCAGCCTACAATTTCCCCCTCCCCCCACCACCACCAAGTACATCCCCCCTCCTCCTAACATCCACATCACGCGGCCCCTCCCCCTTAAACCTCGTCGTAACAACCCACTCCCTAATACCCCTCCTCCCCTGCCCCTGAGCATCCACCTCCTTGCCAGGCTTATCCAGCGCCAAAACAGCAGTGTCTTTATCAAAGCTTCCCGCCGCACCCCCATACTCGCCCTTCCCCAACACAATCGGCGAAATACACGCCTCCGCGAACGAAACTTCTTCCGCGCCATCGTACGTGCGTGGCGCGGAGAGGAAGGATAGCAGGGCTGAGCGCTCGCGTGCGAGGTCGGATGGGGAGGGCGTGGGCGATGAGGGTGATGTTACGGATGCGGAGAGATATGGTGCGAGGAGGAGCGTTAGGAAGAACTGTGGCGGGAATAAAATGATGCGATTTGAGCGCGCGAGGTCGAGCCATTTATTCGGTGGCAGAAACCGCGCAGCCGTATGCTCGATGCCGCCGTCGTGCGTGGGATTGGGAATAACGAGCTCGTCTTCCTCTCCGATGCCGGATGCGGGCGGTGTTCCCTCGGGCGCTGCCTTTTTCGTAGGGCTGGTGGAGCCCAGGGGTAGGAAGTAGATGTACATTTGCGTTGTGAAGCGTTTTGGTACGTTGGGGGGTGTGACCCAGCGCGTGAAGGGGATTAGGGCGTCTGTATCTGGTGTTGCGCCCCATTTCTCTAGGAGGTCGGCGAACTTGGTTGTTCCGGAGTGTATGGCTTTGCGGCCTTCTTCTCTGTCTTGATCGCTTATGTCTGTGAACAGTTTGCCTGTCTTTTTGCTCTTGGCTAGCAGGATACCGCATTCCTCGAACGTTTCGCGGATGGCGGCCATGCGGTATGCGGGCCCGTCTTGGTGTCGTGCTGGGTCGTCGACATCGGGTATTGCGCCGTCGTGCGTCTTGGATAGGGCGCCGCCGGGGAAGACGTGTGCGGACGCGAAGCTCGATGCTGCTTTGACGCGGTGTAGGAGCAGGATTTGGTTGGTGGGGGATATGAGGAGGACACTACAGTTTATCAGCTTCAGTATCGGAGGAAGTAGATGTGTGGATGAAGGTTAATACCTCGCACTGGGTCGCGGAACCGCAGGAGTCTTGGCAACCTTTTTGGAAGGCTGGTGGTCTGCGGGCGAAGACATGTTACGCGTTTTAACTCTTTCTGGAGCTCGAATGGCCAATCGAGATCTGTTAGTTGCAATTGCTGATGGATGTCGTTCAGCGCGAGAGGTAGTGTAAAGTTGTCGTGCAGCTCGTAGCAGCCGTGTAGATCCGGTGATACGTTCAGTCAGGCGGAAGAAAGAGAATGCAGTTGTCCTCGGCATCATCAGCCAGGGCAGGCGTCGACAATGGCGCTCGGCGCGTCATGGTGTTTGTAAGGCGACGTTGGTAGCGCGGGGAGATGCCGAGGTTGTCGTCTCAAGGAACCAGACATGGCACCGAAGAGTCGCCAACACCGACTTGGCATCAAAAGACATGTACGAGGGATAAGAATTGTGGTATCATTGCTTTTGTTCCTATCTCCAGACCATAACATAACGCATCAAATCATCTTCACGTAGCAAGCCCAAACCACCAAACGCCGTTCGCATGCATGTTCATCCCATCTACGAGTAAAGCTTCTTGTCGAAGCTGTGCAGACCGTGAACACCGCCCTCAGCTTGCGCACTAGCAGTACGCAGCTCGAAGCGCACAGTACCGTTCTCAACGCCCTCGTGCATCTCGGTCAAGCTCTTGATGCCAATGTCCTGTAGCGAGTGCTGCACACCTGCCATGAGGTACGGGACGAACTTGTGGATTGAACCACGGTCCTGCACGGAACCAGACACACCTTGAGCGACGAGCACGCGGTCGCCCTCGGAAAAGTAGCGCGCAGTGCCGGCGTTGCTGGCTTTTGAGTCCTTGGCGCCTGCGCCGGCCTTCTTATCCTCCATGGCGGCGATACTGCCCATACCACGGTATGCCTTGACGAGCTGGCCATCGCGGCTGACGAAGTACTCGCCTGGCGACTCGGTGGTGCCTGCAAGCAGACCGCCCATCATGACCGTGGATGCGCCCATAGCCAGACCCTTGACGATGTGGCCAACGTTTTGGATACCGCCGTCGGCAATGCAAGGTACGCCGAATCGTCGCGCAAATGTAGTGACGTTGTAGACGGAGGTGGCCTGTGGCCGTCCGACAGCCATGACTTCTTGAGTGATGCAGGCGCTTCCGCTGCCCATACCGATACGCAGACCGTCGGCACCAGCAGCGATGAGAGCAGCGGCCTGGTCACGCGTGACGACGTTTCCGCCAATCACGTCAAGCTGAGGGTAGGTTTCCTTGATATACTTGATCATGTCGACCTGGTACATGCTGTTGCCCTGGCTGCTGTCAAGGATGACAATGTCGAGACCGGCATCTACGAGCTTCTGCAGGCGGATCTTGTCCTCTGGGCGAGTGCCAATGGCAGCCGCGGAGATCAGCTGCTTGGAGTGTGGGAGCTTAGATGCGAGCGGGAAGTTGAGGTTCTTCATCAGATCGGAGCGAGACAGAAGCGCAATCAGGTTGAAGTCGCCGTCGACAATGAGCAGCTTGCCCTTCTTTGACTTGTTCAGGATCTCGTTGGCCTCCTTGAGCTCGATGCCGTGACGCGCAGTGACAAGGTCGGTGGACATGACAGCGGTGACCGGATCATCCAGCTTATCGTGGAACTGGATGTCGCGGGGTGTGATGATACCGACGAGCTTGGAGCGGAGGTTGCCGTCCTCTATCAACGTTGTTAGCATGCTTCATATGTAAGAACACGATGGAGCGTAGCAGTAAATTTACGGTATCAGGGAAATACATTTCTCCACAGAACGACGGAATCGTTGCGGATGAACGAAAGTTATAAGTAAGGTTGATCATCATTGGAAAAGAGGTGGAAAGAGTAGGGGCAGCTTACCTGTGACTGGGAAGCCGCCGAAGCCCCATCGCTCCTTAAGCGCCTTGGCCTCTGCGACTGTGGTGGTGGGCGAGATGACAACGGGGTCGAGAATAAAGCCGTTCTCGTATCGCTTGACCTTGCGGACCATCTCGGCCTGGTCTTCCTGCGAGCAGTTGTGGTGGATGACACCAAGACCGCCGAGAAGGGCAATGTGGATGGCCATGTTGTGCTCGGTGACTGTGTCCATGGGCGAGGAGACAAAGGGCGTCTTGAGGGTGATGCGCTTTGTGATGGGCGTGTCGAGGTTTACGTCGATGGCGGGAAAGCCTGGGTGCACTGTTAGGCGGACTGCTCAAGCATACCGCAGTGATGAATTTTTTGGAAAGCAACTCCATGCCGCATGAAACCTGTTCCGCATGTGCGCTCAAAGCAGGCGCGAGAGGACGGACGGTCGCATGGTGCGGGAACTACAAGATGCAGGACTACGCACCGATGTAGCCAGGGAGCATAAGAAAGTCATTGTAGGTCAGACCGCCGTTCTTCTTGGAGTCAATCAGTGTCCTGACGTCGATGCCATCGCGCTCCGGGTACTCGTTCTTGAGCACCTCGAGGGCCTTGGTGTAGTCCAGAGCGTCGACGGTGGTGTCGACCATGGCGTCTCCGTTGGCGATAGGCATGACAAAAGTGAAAAGGCTCTTCTCTGGGGACTGAGAAGCGTGTCAAGTGTGACTGAAAGAAACGGACCGCGGTTGTTGAGCAACTTTGGCCGGGGAAGTGTCCAGTTTCCCAAGCAAAAAAAGTTTCAAAGCGGCGGAATTTGTACCTGCAGTCTGTGCGCATCCCGCTTTTATCGATAGCCTAGCGCGTTCCTCCCGCGTTCACAGAAATTCGACGAACGTCACAAATGTCCTAACATGAGCCAAGGAGGCTAAAGAGTACTCAAGTGATTGTCAATATCAACTTCACGTGTCCTAGACGGTCAGTCATACCGGTGCGATGCCCAGGAGAGGTTGATGATTCAGTATTGTGGCTTCGAGACGCTTGGGGTGCAAGTAGAACAAAGCATCGTCTTGAATGAGGATCGGACGTGTTCGTGCTGAAAGGTCGTGAGAGTAACCAGGCTCAATAACCGCTGGCAGTATAAATTGAAACTTGCATGCGAGTGTACAGCGGAAAGACGCGTCAAGCAAACTGCAGGCTGTTCGCCATGGTGCATGATGCCATCTCGAGGCCTGCAAAAGATGGACTGAACTGAGAAACCCTTGAATTGACAAGGCGAAGTATGAATGTTTCGACCTTGGTTCTAAACGCTGTCAGGTGTTACGTGAGGCGGGCGTGTGATGTTCGCTACGCTTCGAGGTCGATGTAACCCCAGCAACAACAAGACGCATTCGTAAACAGCCGTGCGCCGTCCGCACATTTCCACATTCAGACCCAACGCCGTCACGGCCCTCGTCTGCGATTGCAATCTTCATACATTCCGTATTCCTTCTTCAGGCACTGTCGGCACTGCGCTGCTGAACTCGCCGCGCATTTTTTTTTTTTTGGTGACGTTGTTGGAGTCTGCGGGCGTGTTTTGGCGGGCAAGCGCAGCCATCCATTCATCATCAGTATCAGATACGACCGGGCCTTCACTGCGGCCACCACCACCACCACGACAACGATCCGCTGCGTACAACATATGTCACGTAATTCCAGGCTGCGATAGCACGTACAAAGACAGCTCCCGCCATGAGCTACTCCTACACCCCGCGCACGCGACTGGGGCACACAACAGCGTCGCCCTCCCCGCTGCGCCAGACCTCGATAGCCTCCAACGGCTCGTCGCAGCACTCCAACCAGTACCCGCCCAGCCGATCGAGCACGCAGTCCAGCAATGCCTCCCTGGGCTATGAGCGACCGGGCCACCGTCGGGGCATGAGCGAGGCGGCGGGTCTCTCCCACCAGCACCAGCGCTCAGACAGCTACTTTGGTTCTGAAGACACCGACTCGGGCGCTTCCTTCACCAACGTGCGCAAGGCCCTGCGCCCTCTGCAACAGGTGCCTCAGAGCTCGCCCATCCCCGAGACACCCGCCAAGTCAACGCTGAGCAGCCCGACACGCGCCCACTCCCACCTCCGGTCGCACAGCGTGGAGAACATACGGCAGTCGCCCTTCGATGGCTCCGGCTCCGACACACCGCCCGTCGCGAAGCCTCGACCGCTGTCAATAGCAATCTCGCGCTCCGATTCCATGCGCGGGCCGACGCGCGACCACTCGGCGCGCCCAATCTCCACACACCTCGACCAGCCGGACCTACAGAGCATGCAGAAGTCGGCGACGGGGCATCTGCGCACGCTGTCCAAATTTGCTGAGTCAGGCGATGACCAGGTCTTTGCCATCAAGTCGCCCGAGCAAGCAGTGGTGGGCATGCAGGGACGTAGAAGGCTGCAAAGAACAGACCCGTCGAAAGGATCTAAGACATCTTCCACAACATGGGCTAGCCGAAATTGGATGGACCAGCAGCGACAGTTTCTGCAGGCGTACGAGTACCTCTGTCACATCGGAGAGGCCAAGGAGTGGATGGAGGACATTATCGAGAGCGATCTGCCACCAGTCGTTGAATTGGAAGAGGCGCTTCGGAATGGAGTCACGCTGGCAGAAATTGTGCAGTCGATCAAGGGCCAACCACTACGCATATTCCGGGATCCAAAGCTACAGTACCGACACTCAAACAACTACGCGCACTTCTTCAAGTTCCTCACCGAAGTCGAGCTCCCGGATCTGTTCCGGTTCGAGCTCATCGATTTGTACGAGAAGAAGAACGTGCCCAAGGTCATCTACTGCATCCACGCGCTGTCATGGCTGCTCTTCCGCAAGGGCATAGTCGACTTCCGCATTGGCAACTTGGTGGGTAAACTCCAGTTCGAAGACCATGAGCTGGAAGCGACGCAAAAGGGCCTTGACAAATCCGGAGTTAGCATGCCCAACTTTTCTGGCATGCAGGCCAACTTTGCCGTGGAGCCAGAACCAGAACCCGTCGAATCCGAAGAGGACCGCATCGACCGCGAGCTGGCGGAGAACGAAGAGATAATCGTGGACTTGCAGGCCCAGATGAGAGGAGCACTAGTGCGGATACGACTGGGGAATATGATGCAAGATCTCTGGGACAACGAGCATCTCATTGCGGACCTGCAATCGCGGATCCGCGGTGACTGGGCACGCCAGATCGCCTTTTACCGACTGGATATGCGACGATTCGCCATCACTCTCCAGAGCGCAGCGCGAGGCTTCTTGGTACGATCAAGGGTACACAGCGAGGAAGCGTACTGGCAAGACAAGACGTTCCAAGTGCTGAAAGTACAAAACCTGTTCCGTGGACGGAAAGCAAGAGCACAAGTTCAGTACACAAAGTCAAGGATACAGCGGCACGATCACGGCATAAGACAATTCCAGGCAGCGATCCGAGGAGCACTGGAACGAGCGCGACTCTCGGAACGATACGAGCAGACTCACGATACTGAGCCGGCCGTTATACATCTGCAGGCAATAGTCCGCGGCGCCATTGCTCGACAACAGGTCGATCGACAGTACGCTAAGTTGAAAGAAAATGAGGCTCAAATTACACAACTCCAAGCCACCACGCGCGCCATGTTAGTACGCCAATCTTTCCGCGCCGACCAGGAGAACCTCCGAAGACATGAGTCTGTGGTCACTTTGCTGCAATCTGCCGCGCGAGGCATCATTGCTAGAAGGAAGAATGCCGAAGTACAAGACAAGCTGGTAAGCGCAGAAGTCAGTTGGTCCGATCTTCAGTCCAAAGTTCGCGCGAATGTTGTACGCTGTTCTGTCAAGCAAATGCGCGAAGCTCTTGCAGCCGAACAACCCCAAATTTCCGATCTTCAGGCAATCTCAAGAGCAGTCAAGATACGTTCAGATGTTGCAGATACACTTGCGCAACTGAGCGTACAGGAGAGCACTATTCTTTCACTGCAGTCTTACATTCGTGGTTTCCTCTCGCGGCAGCGCCACTTCTCTGACCTCAAGGCCCTACAGGCGCAAACACCGACCATCTTGGATCTTCAGTCAGCTTGCCGTGGCTTCATGCAACGGCAAAGGACATACGAGACACTGTGCGATCTCAACGCCCAAGAACCCGAAATCGTTCAACTCCAAGGTTTCGCCCGTGGCATGCTCCTCCGTCTGCAAATTGGCATCCAGCTAGGTCAGGTCGAGGAACACGAAGACGCCATTGTCGAGCTTCAGGCACTGGCTCGGGGTATGATGATTCGACGACAGTACGTCGAGAAGAAGAAGTTCTACAAGGAGAACATGGAGAAGGTCATCAAGATCCAGAGCTTTGTCCGTGGACGACAACAAGGCGAAGCGTACAAGAGCTTGACCAGCGGCACAAACCCTCCGGTGTCGACAGTGAAGAACTTTGTTCACCTTCTCAACGACAATGACATCGATTTTGACGAGGAGATCGAGTTTGAGCGTCTGCGCAAGACCGTCGTTCAGCACGTGCGACAGAACGAGCTCGCCGAGCAGTATATCGACCAGCTCGACATCAAAATCGCCCTGCTCGTCAAGAACAAAATCACGCTCGACGAAGTCGTCAAACACCAGAAGCATTTCGGTGGCCACGTCGGAATGCTACTGAGCAGCAAAGACATCTCCTCCAAGGACCCCTTCGATCTCAAAGCGCTGAATAAGAACTCAAGAAGGAAACTGGAACAATACCAAGAGCTCTTCTTCGTACTCCAGACTCAGCCTCAGTACATGGCACGCCTATTCAGGCGCGTGCGCGAGCAAAACCTGGCCGAAAAGGATACTAAGCGCATCGAGCAGTTGACCATGAGCCTGTTCGGTCTTGCTCAGAAACGAAGAGAAGAGTACCTACTGCTCAAGGTCATGGGACGGTCGCTCAAGGAGGAGATTGAGGGATGTGCCACCTTGCAGGAATTCACACGCGGCAACTTCTTCTGGGCAAAGCTCTTCGGCAACTACGTTCGATCACCCCGCGATCGCAAATTCTTGAAGGATATCCTGGGACCGGTCATTCGCGAAAACATCATCGAGAACGAGCACCTGGACTTGGAAAGCGATCCGATGCAGATCTATCGCTCAGCTATCAACAACGAAGAGCTCCGCACTGGTCAACGAAGTCGTCGCGATCCTAACGTCTCTCGCGACATTGCACTCAAGGACCCCGAGACACGCGGTACCTTCATTCACAACCTCCAAGACCTTCGCGATGTGGCAGATCAATACTTCTCGATGTTTGAAGAGGTGCTGCACCGGATGCCATACGGAGTGCGCTACCTTGCCCAGCAAATGTTCGAAGAGCTGCGAGTGAAGTTCCCTTACGAAGCACAGGAACAGCTTCTCCAGATCGTTGGCCACTGGGTGTGGAGATCGTACATTCAGCCTGCCCTGCTGCAGCCACAACACTGGGGCGTTGTCGACCGTGGTCTGTCGCCTGTTATGAACCGCAACCTTGGCGCTGTTGGCAAAGTGCTTGGACAGGTCGCCGCTGGAAAGCTTTTCGGCGGCGAAGACCTCTACCTGCAGCCGCTCAACAGCTACATCACGGAAGCTATCGATCGTCTGCAGGAGATCTGGTCGAACAGTAAGTCGGATCTATCGTGCTCATTCAGGATGACCCTAACAATCTTGAAGTGATTAACGTTCGCGATGCCGAGGCTCAGTTCGAGATTGACGAGTTCAACGATCTTTTCGCGCGGAACAAGCCAACCCTGTACATCAAACTTGCCGATGTCTTCGCTATTCACAACCTCGTCATCGACGACCTACCAAGCCTGTGTCCATCTCAAGATGACCCTCTCCGTGAAGTCATCCGCGAGCTCGGAAGCGCAAAGAACAACGAGAATGAGCTGTTACACGTCAGCTCAACCGAAATAACTTTGACGCTGAACCCCAAGTACCACGAGCAAGAAGGTGCGCAAACCGCAGTCCACACATATCCAACACACATGCTGACATCCCCTAGATCCCGAAGCCGAAATCAAGTCCCTGTTTATGGAAACCAAACGCTACGTCCTGTACATCATCCGCATCCAGACCGGCGCCAACCTCACCGAAATCCTCACCAAGCCCGTCACCCCCGACGACGAAGACCGCTGGGAATCACTCGTGCGCGACGAACTCGCCGCCCAGCAAAAAGACCGCTCGCGCAAACACGCCCAGCTCCGCTCCTCCGCCGCATCCACATATACCACCGACATGGGCTCGAATTCCGTGCTGGACCTCGACTACCCGACCCTCAAACAGTACTGTCTCGAAAACGTCGTACACCTCCAACGCGCAGGCCGTATCTCCCACCACAACAATTACCAGGACCTGCTCAACGCGATTGCAGTCGACATCCGCACTAAGCACCGCCGACGCATCCAGCGCGCCAAAGAACTAGAAGGCGTGCGCGGCACCCTCTCCGCACTCGACGAAAAAGCGCATTTCCTCGAGGGCCAACTCAAGAGTTACAACGACTACATCGAGCAAGCCATGGTAACCCTCCAATCCAAAAACAAGAACAAAAAAGGCCGCTTCCTCCTGCCCTTTACACGCCAGTACAACCACCTCCGCGAACTCAAATCCAGCGGCCGATCCTACCTCTTCGGCTCGTTCAAGTACTCTGCCCGCAACCTCGCTGAAAAAGGTATCCTGGTCAGTTGGAACGGATACCCGGAGCGCCAGTGGGACCGCATTGAAATCACCATCAGTTCGAATCAAACTGGCATCTTTGAGATTCAGGGATCTCAAGGGAGTATGATGATCCCGGGCGCGTTTGCGGAGGTCCCGCTTGATGGGTTGCTGCAGGCGCAGTTTGATAATCATCAGTTTATGAATCTTTTTGGGGATGGGAGGGATGGGAGTGGAACGGGCGCGGTGAGGGTTAATGTTAATCTTTTCCTGCATTTGATTTTCAAGAAGTTTTATAGGGAGTCGGGATGAGCGGTGGAATGGGGGTTGGGTATGAGGGTTACGCCGGTGCTTTTGGCTTTTGGTGTTTGGCATTGGGATTTGGAGCGCTGGTCTTTGGAAAGTGTTGAGTAACGATTGTCACGCTGTTATTCGTTGACTGTGTTTACGCCTACATTTTTCTTTTTGTTCAAGGTCATTGATATCCAAGGAATTAAATGTCTTCTTTCATGATTGAAATTTTGGGATGAGGGGTGTTTGGTACGAAGTGTTTGTGTGATTCTCTGGCTTCTCTTTTTTTAGTGTAGGGCGCTGTTGCTTTTGCATTACGATGGCTGAGTCTTTTGTTGTGGTGTGTGTTTTGTGGGTGGGTAGTGCTGTGGTGGAGTGGGAAGTTGTCGGTTGTGGCGGAAATATGGAGCGGTTGGAGGTTTAGGTTAGCTCTGCTTTATGCATGTGTAAGACATCTGAAAGGTTTGGTTAGCGAGTAAATTAGCCTTTCTGTTCCTCCCCACCACCTCGCGCCTGGGGGCCGGCTCTGTGAGATCGTGTTACAATGCATCATCGCCTACCCCAAGAAATTATCGACCGAATAGTCTCCTACCTCGACCGATATCCAAACCAGCAAGACGTGCCCAACATCCAGCAACAAGGCGTCCCACCGTCAGCACTGCCACCATACGCGACTATCTCCGCACAATTCAAAGAAGCAGTCGAATTCATTACATTCCACCGTCTGCGTATCGGGAACGATGAGCTGGATGCGTTTCGCGCAATCGTAACACAACACCGGTGCAAATATGTCAGAAGGCTGGCCTACACGGTTCTGCTTCCAGAATACCCTCAAGAGCGGGGCAATTGCTTGGAAACTAGCGAAGAGCAAGACGCCAACAACGAGGTCTTCACTCAGAGTATCGCTGACCTTTTTTCGATCTTGAGACAATGGGAACACGCAGGGCGTGTCTCTAACTTTCGATTCCACCTAAAAGGTCCAGAGACCTCAAGCGACAACATGGACTCCGAAAAGCGTTGGGACAATGCCCACATATCCCTCTCGGACACTGAAAAAATACCCAAAATAGCAAGCATCACTTATTTCCAAGTCGAAGGCAACCACAGACGCACAATCCCACCTAGTCTTTCCCTCCAACTCCTCACACTACTCCCCAATGTCAAACACATCTACGGCGACTACAACGGCGACTTCGTCCAAAGCAACCACACCACAGAGCGCCTCGCCTTCGCATCCACACTACACGAAACACGTCTCCCAAACAACTCAGTCGCAATGTTCGATTTCCACTCTGAACCACCCTTCGACCAACGTGAACCAACATCTTCCTGCCTCCCACCACACGCGCGCTACGACCCCTTCAGCGCTTCCCTACGTAGTTTCTCACAGAATCTCAAAACCTTTATACTGAGCGCGTACATCGACTCAACTTTATTCTGGCCCTCACCCCACGAACCCTGCCCCACACCATCCTGGCCCTCCCTCAGAAAACTAAAACTATCCTTCAATCCCGTCGCGCCGTCAGGGGAATGGTACTTTGACGGCACACCACGCGACGCAGAAGACACGCAATTCCTTCGCCATGGAAACACACACACACTCGATCCCTTGCTCACTGCATTCGCGAGAGCGACGCAGTGCATGCCTGTCCTCGAGACGTTTATGCTTGAATGCGATATTGGGCACGATGTGGGCTTCTTTGAGATTAGTTGGTACGCGCCTGGGGTGCGGGCGGATTGGAGTTTGGATTGGGGGGAAGAGCGGGCGTGGGATGTGAGGAGGTTGTATTATTGTGTTGGGGAGAGGTGGAGGTCTGATGGGTTTGTGGGGGAGACGTTGAGGGGTGTGGGGCGCGAGAGGTTTGGGGGGGAAGTGAGGGAGGAGTTTTTGGGGCACAGGAGTTGGAATTCGGATAGGGCGTGGAGTTGGCTTTGAGAATGTTGGGAGCGGTAAGAAGGGAGGGAGATAAACGTGTGCTAATGCTTTGCGAGGTACGAGGGACATGTATTGGAGTGACTGATGCACTGCGCCGCTAGCACGTCTTATGTTTGTGTGCTAAAATGAAGAGAGAGGGAGAGAGAAGAAAAGTACAAATATGAAGGGCCTGCTTCACACGCGACACTACCGCCAACAAGAAGAGAAAAACTTCACAATTACTGCCCTCCAAGCGCGCAACCCACATTGATCAAGACACCCCCAAACACACTCGCTGCGGCCCCTACCGGATTAGGAATGGCGGTTCCCATACTAAACAAGCCGCTCAACACCCCACAGATCCCACTCGTTGTCTGCGGCTCAGGACACGCAATCGTCGTCTTGATATGCGCAACCTCCGCGCCATACCGACCACTGTCCAGCGGCGGTCTACTCTTGGCGCTCAATTTAGTGATAGCCGGCATCTCTCTGAACCCATATGACGCTGTGTCTGGAATACACATGCCTGCCGGAGTAGGTATGCACTGTCCTATTTCTTCTTGTGTGTCTTTGTAAGCGTCTGGCTTTCCGAAATTGGCCAGCAGGACCTCCAGGAGCCTCAGAATGTCGATGCTGCCATCGTTGGACTGGCATGCAAACGATACAGTACAGGACTGGCCCATGTGGTCAGACCCATCGCGAGGAAGCGCGATGGCGCTATCGTCACACATTCCGGCATCGGCCTTGTACGCTTCTGAAAACTTTGCGTAGATGTCGGCGGGCTTTGGGAGTTTGCTGGTACGCGCGTGGACGCTTTGTTTGGAGGAGAGAACGTCAATCTGCGGTGGTGTCAGCGAGGAGTAGAGTAAGAGGGTACGGGTGTGTAGTATATCGTATATGATTGATTCTATCTCACGTGGTTGATGCCAAGTCCCTGCACGGACTTGGCGCCTCAGGGCAGAGCTCATCCTCGGCCACCTCGTCCATCTCTCTTTAGCCATCATCGACAGCCTTATTGTACGCTCAATAGGCTATATGGCTCGCTTTTTCATCCCCGCCTACCATCCCACTACGTTGACACCAACTTAGACTACTAGCGTTGTCCACTTTTATCATTTTTCACTATTTTTGCTTCCGTACATACCGGTAGTTCAAAGCCAGGCTGGGTGACCAGCTCCCGCACAGAGTACTACGTACTACGTACTCTCTGATCTCTAGCTCTCTCACGTGCGAGAGCTGCCCCTGAGCTTACGCCCCCAAAATCAAGCGTTACAAACAAGA
>Ga0265780_10006280_pt1 | contig 14787 bp, 10 predicted proteins | sample P1T30metagenome_FD_192432 | JGI IMG/M metagenome (GOLD analysis project Ga0265780, IMG submission 192432) | Plant litter microbial communities from East Loma Ridge, Irvine, California - P1 T30 | ecosystem: Environmental > Terrestrial > Plant litter > Unclassified | place: USA: California... | reverse complement strand
AGCGTGGACCGCCGCGCCGCCATCCTGCCGCAGGATGCGCCGGAAGAAGTCAGCCGCGTCTCGCCCCTGGACGCCTCGACCCGGTACCTGAGCCACCTGCGCCAGGCCTGGAACGCGGCGCATCCTGAAGCGCCCTTCGAGCAGCAGCAGGTCACCGTCACCATCCCCGCCTCCTTCGATCCGGGCGCCCGTGAACTGACCGCCGAGGCAGCCCGCCACGCCGGCTTCGAGCCGAACCTGCTGGAAGAACCGCAAGCCGCGCTGTACAGCTGGATCCAGGGCAGCGGCGGCGCCTGGCGCAAGCAGGTCAAGGCGGGCGACATCGTGCTGGTGGTGGACGTGGGCGGCGGCACCAGCGACTTCTCCCTGATCGCGATCCTCGAACGCGACGGCAAGCTGGAGCCGCACCGCGTGGCCGTGGGCGACCACATCCTGCTGGGCGGCGACAACATGGACCTGGCGCTGGCCCACTTCGTCGCCCGCAAGCTCCAGGCAAATGGCACCCAGCTCGATGCCTGGCAGATGCGCGCCCTCACCTACGGCTGCCGCAGCGCCAAGGAACACCTGCTGGCCGACGCCAACGCCACCGTGTGGCCGATCGTGGTGCCGAGCCGCGGCTCGAAGCTCATCGGCGGCTCGATCCGCACCGAGCTCACGCGCGACGAGGTCACGACCTTCATCACCGACGGCTTCTTCCCGCGTGTCGACGCGTCGAGCCGCCCGGCCACGCGCCAGCGCGCCGGCCTGACCCAGGTCGGCCTGCCGTATGCGCAGGACGCCGCCGTCACCCGCCACCTGGCCGCCTTCCTGGCGCGCCAGGCCGGCGCCACCGCCGAGCTGGAAGGTTTCGCAGGCCGCGTGAATGCCGAGCACCGCGACGGCGGACCGACTTTCCTGCATCCGAGCGCGGTGCTGTTCAACGGCGGCGTGTTCAAATCAAGCATCCTGGCCCAGCGCGTGATGGACACCATCAACGACTGGCTCTACATGGAAGGGGCGGAGCCGGCGCGCATGCTGGAAGGCGCCGACCTCGACCTGGCGGTGGCGCGCGGCGCCGCCTACTTCAGCTACGCGCGGCGCGGCGGCGGCGTGCGCATCCGCGGCGGCACGGCCCGTTCCTACTACGTGGGCGTGGAATCGTCGATGCCGGCCATTCCCGGCATGGAGCCGCCGATCGAAGCCCTGTGCGTGGCGCCCTTCGGCATGGAAGAAGGCACGGAACTCGAACTGCCGGGCCAGGAGTTCGGCCTGGTGGTGGGCGAGCCGGTCACCTTCCGCTTCTTCGGCTCGACCACGCGGCGCCAGGACCGCATCGGCGACGTCCTCGAGTTCTGGGGACCGGAGGAGCTGCAGGAGATGAACGAGATCCAGGCGACCCTGCCGGCGGAGGGGCGCGTGGCCGGCGACGTGGTGCAGGTCAGGCTGCATGCGCTCGCCCTTGAAACCGGCACGCTGGAACTGGCCGCCGTCTCGCGCGACGGCCAGCGCTGGAAGATCGAGTTCGACGTCCGCCAGCAGTGACCTACCTCGTCAGCATCGACCTGGGCACCACCAACACGGTGCTCGCGTATGCCCTGCCTGCTGCGGCAGAGGTCGAGCTGCTGGCCATCGAGCAGCTGGTGGCGCCCGGCGAAGTCGCCGCCAACCCGCTGCTGCCCTCGATGCGCTACCACCCGCTTGATGACGAACTCGCCCCCGGCGATCTCCAGCTCCCATGGCCCCGGCAGGATCCGGCCGGCGTCGAACGCGTGGCCGTCGGGCGCCTGGCGCGCTTGCTCGGGGCCCAGACGCCGGGCCGGCTGGTGGCCAGCGCCAAGAGCTGGCTGTCGCATGCGGGCGTGGATCGCATGGCACCCATTCTGCCCTGGGGCGCGCAGGCTGCCGACGTTCCGAAGGTGTCGCCGGTGGCGGCCAGCGCCAGCTACCTCGCGCACCTGCGCGCGGCCTGGAACCGGCGCTTTCCGAAGGCGCCGCTCGAACGCCAGCAGATCGTCCTCACCGTTCCCGCTTCCTTCGACGAAGGCGCGCGCGCCCTCACCTTAGAAGCAGCGCGCATGGCCGGGCTGCCGGACCTGCGCCTGCTGGAAGAGCCGCAGGCGGCCCTGTACGACTGGCTGTACCGCCACCGCGCCACCCTGGCCCAGGACCTGGCGGGCACGCGCCTGGTGCTGGTGGCCGACGTCGGCGGCGGCACCACCGACTTCAGCCTGGTCAAGGTGGAGCTGATCGATGCCGGCCAGCCGAAGCTGACCCGCATCGGCGTCGGCAACCACCTGATCCTGGGCGGCGACAACATGGACCTGGCGCTGGCCCACCTGGCCGAGTCGCGCCTCGCGCAAGGAAATGCGCCCGAGCGCCTGTCGGCTGGCCGCCTGGCCCAGCTGACGGAACGCTGCCGCGCCGCCAAGGAACAGCTGCTGGCGCCCGATGCGCCGGAGCAGGTGAACGTGACCCTGCTGGGGTCGGGTTCGCGCCTGATCGGCGCCAGCCGCTCGGCCAGCCTCACGCGCGAGGACGTGCGGCAGATCGTCCTCGACGGCTTCTTCCCGCCCAACGAGGCCAAAGAGGCCGCCAAACGCGCGCGCGCCGGCATCGTCGAATTCGGCCTGCCCTACGCCAGCGACCCGGCCATCACGCGCCACTTGGCCGGCTTCCTGCGCCAGCATGCGGCGGCCGCGCGCGAGGCGCTCGGTCTCGACGACGACGGCAGCTTGCCCGTGCCGGACGCCCTGCTGCTCAACGGCGGCGTGTTCCGCGGCGCCGCGCTGGCGCAGCGCCTGGTCGACGTGCTGTCCAGCTGGCGCGGCGCGCCGATCCAGGTGCTGCACAACGAAGACCCTGACGTGGCCGTGGCGCGCGGCGGCGTCGCCTATTCGCTGGCGCGCGCCGGGAATGCGCCGTCGATCGAGAGCGGCTCGGCGCGCAACTACTACCTGCTGCTCGATGCCGAACAGTCGGGGGAGTCGGTCCGCGTCGTCTGCCTGCTGCCGCGCGGTGCACCGGCAGGCGAAGAAGTGCGCCTGGCCGGCCGCAGCTTTGCCCTGCGCCTGGGCCGTCCCGTGCGCTTCCACCTGGTCTCGTCCACGGCCGATCCGGACGGGGTGCTGCCCAAGGCCGGCGACCTCCTGGCACTGCCCGCAAGCGACATCGTGCGCCTGCCCGCCATCTCCACGGTATTACGCAGCAGGCGCAGCGCCGACATCCCGGTGCAGCTGGCCGCGGTGCTGTCCGAGGTCGGCACGCTCGAGGTCTTCTGCATCGCCGAGGAAGATGCATCCCAGCGCTGGCGCCTCGAATTCCAGTTGCGCGCGCAGGACGAGGAGCCGGTCGAGCAGGAAGCCCTGCCGGCCGAACTGGACGACGCCATCGCCCGCATCGACCGCATCTTCGGCAACCGCTCGCAGCAGGTCGACCCGCGCGAGGTACGCCAGCTGCGCGCCGCGCTGGAACACCTGCTGGGCGCGCGCGAGCGCTGGACCACGCCGCTGCTGCGGCGCCTGTTCGACGCCCTGCTGGCGCGCGCCAAGGGCCGGCGCCGCTCCGCCGAGCACGAACGCGTGTGGCTGAACCTGGCCGGCTACTGCCTGCGTCCCGGCTTCGGCCATCCGCTCGACGAATGGCGCATCGAGCAGCTCTGGGCGATGTTCGAGACGGGCGTCCAGTACCACAAGGACAGCCAGGTGCGGGCCGAATGGTGGACCCTGTGGCGGCGCGTGGCGGGCGGCCTGTCCATCGAGGCCCAGCTGCGCCTGCTCGACGACTTCGCCTTCAACCTGCAGGCCGACGCATCGGAACGCGGGCGCCGCCCGGTCGCGCTGGTGGACGGCACCGAAGACGACATGCTGCGCGTCGGTGCTTCGCTCGAACGCATCCCTTCCGCGTACAAGGCCGAGATCGGCGACTGGCTCATCGGGCAAATCATGGAAATGCCGGGCGGAGCGAAGATCGACGCGCGCGCCGCGGCCCGCTACGGGCGATACCTGTGGGCCCTGGGCCGCGTCGGCGCGCGCCAATCCTTCCATGGCGCCGCGCATGAAGTGGCACCAAGCGCATCCGCGGAAAGCTGGCTGGGCCAGCTGTTCCGGCTCGACTGGAAGAAGATCGAGCCGGCAGGCTTCGCCGCCGCCCACATCGCGCGTATGACCGGCGACCGCTCGCGCGACATCCCAGAAACCGTGCGCGAAGAAGTGCTGCGGCGCCTGGCTGGCAGCGGCGCGCCGGCGACCTGGTCGGCCATGGTGCGCGAGGTCGTGGAACTCGACCAGGCGGTCGAGACCCGCATGCTGGGCGACGCGCTGCCGCCGGGACTCAAGCTGCTGCGGTGAAGCCCCTATTGCTTCAACAGAACACGAAATCCTCGTTCGACTTCGGTAGCGCGCACAGCACGCCGCGTACCGCAACCCATGCAAACCCGGCGACGGGGACCACCAGCAACCACAATGCAGACATGATCGGCTCCTTGGTATAGCTCGCTCACCAGATTTCGCACAGGTGTGCGAAATCCTTCGAGAAAAAAGGACAGGCCAGGCCTGTCCCACTCCGTGACGCCCCGTCACTCCAGGTCGTTGAAACTCTTGTAGGTCGAGATCAGGCGGTTGAACGCCCGCTGGGCCCGGCGCGGCACCGCATTCGCGCGCAGGAAGCGCGCGTCGTGCATGACCCCGATCGCCAGGCTGTAGATCTCGAACACCAGCTGCTCGGGCTCGGTGTCGGGACGCAGGTGCCCCGCCTCCATCGCCTGCAGCACCGTCTTGCGCATCGACCCGCGCCAGCGGTTCACCCCGGCCTCGATGCGGTCGCGCAGCGGACCGGGCACGTCGTCGAACTCGAAGGCGCCCGCCGTGTACAGGCAACCGCCGCGCGTCGTCTCGTTGCCGATCTTCTTGAGCCACAGCTCGACCTGCACCGTCAGGCGCGGCAGTCCGCGGTCTACCTGCAGCGACGGCAGGAAGACTTCCTCGCCGAAGCGGCGGTCGTATTCGTCCAGCACGGCCGCCTGCAGGGCTTCCAGCGAACCAACGCGCGAGAAGATCCCGCTCTTGCTGATGCCGGTGCGCTTGGCCAGCTCGCCCAGCGATACCTTGCCGATGCCCTCGCTTGCCGCCATGTCGTAGGCAGCCGCGAGGATGGTCGCGTAGGTCGCTTCGCTTTTGGCGGTGGCGCTTTTCACATCTGTTCCCATGCAGTCACTTTAGCACAGGTGTGCGAAACCGCAAGCAGTATTTATCGACTTGTCCAGACACAGGAGACTGTGGAGAGGTTGAGGCAGGAAAGGTGGTGAAGCGGCCCGGCCGGCCGAACGGCGGCAAGCTAGGGGGCTCGCATCAGGCGAGTCGAGCCGTACGAGCGGACACGCAGGGAGCGTGTCCGACGGTGGTGTCCAGCGTCGAGCTGGCCCGAAAGTGTCCTGAGACGGGCGCGCGGGCCGGGGCCGACCCGCGCGCTGCGCCCAGTTCAGCGGCGGCCGAACCAGCTCAGGCGGGCGAAAAGGGATGCGATCGAACGGGTCGGGATACGTTGGCTGAACAGGCCGGTGTAATGGCAGCGTTTGGTAACAGTCATTTCTTTTCTCTCCGAAACATTACTTAGCACAATAATCACAGTGCAAGCGCTGTTCTGTGCGCTACCTCGCTTAGCGCGCACGGAGCTGCCCTCCCGCGCGCGCTCCAGCACGATTGAGCCATATCATGGATCCGGCAGGGCTGCGCTCTACCCTTGACGGGTAAGCTGGCTAGCCTTGCCGGCAACTCAACCATCACGGAGGTAAGCGATGAGCTACGCAGATCGTGACAGATATGGCATGTACAAGAACACGCGCAGCACCGGTCCCGGGCCGGCGCTGATGGGCGCCGAGACCCTGATCGGCGACAGCGTCGTCAATGCGCAAGAAGAAGATCTTGGCGACATCAAGGAAATCATGCTCGACATGCAGACCGGCCAGGTGGCCTATGCCGTGCTGGCCTTCGGCGGCTTCCTCGGCATCGGCGAAAAGCTGTTCGCCGTGCCCTGGCAGGCCCTGCACCTGGACACCGTGAACAAGCGCATGGTGCTCAACGTCGACAAGGAAAGGCTGAAGAGCGCGCCCGGCTTCGACAAGGACGCCTGGCCCGACATGAGCGACATGAGCTGGGCCAGCGGCATCCACAGCTTCTATGGCACCGATCCGCAGCGTTCCGGCGCACCGACCATGGGACCGGGCAGCTCGATGGCCGGCATGGGCAGCGCCAGCACGGACGCGGGCTCCGCAATGGGGACCGGCGTGGGCAGCGGCATGGGGTCGAGCATGGGTGCGGGGTCGGCCGGGACCGGTGGCGGGGCCGGCAGCAGCCTCGGCGCCAGCGTCGGCTCGGGCAGCCTGCACGGCGATTCCTACGGCGTGGGCGGCAGCGCCGATCCGCGGCCGGGCCACGAGGGCGACGACAAGGACCTGAGCCGGATTCGCGGCAGCAATATTGGCTAGAACCGTAGCGTAGGGTGGACGGCTTTGCCGTCCGCGCGTTCAACGAAATGAAGAATTCACACGACGGGTCCAGTTACACGTCAGAAGCCGATTCATCAGGCAATACGACGGTTCTTCAGTTGGCCGAACGCGCGGTCGGCACAGCGTGGTCCAGTCCACTGGACTGGACCACGCCTACAAAACCGCTTAGCGGATCATTGATTCCCATACTTTTTGAAGGCGCTTGGCCGACACCGGCATCGGCGTCCTGAGCTCCTGCGCGAACAGCGACACCCGCAATTCCTCCAGCATCCAGCGGAACTCGACCATGCGCGGATCGTTGTTCTTGCCGGCCTGGTTCTTCAGCGTGCGCTGGAACTGGCTGGCTGCGTTCTGCCACTCGGCCATCAGCTGGGCATCGCGCGACGGATTGCCGCGCAGCTTCTCGATGCGCACGTTGATCGCCTTCAGGTAGCGCGGGAAGTGCGCCAGCTGGCTGTACTCGTTGTCCGCGATGAAGCGCTTGTGGATCAAGCCCTGCAGCTGGGACTGGATATCCTGCTGCACGGCCTGCGGCAGGCTCTGGATGCGCTTGGGCATGCCGTGGAACTCGGCCAGGATGGAGCCCACCAGGCGCGCGATCTCGTTGATCAACAGGCCGATGCGTCCCTTGCCCTCGTCCTTGCGCTTGTTGAACTCACCGGAGTTGATCGGCAGCGGATCCTGCAGGCAGGCGATGTCGATCGCCTTGGCGATGATCTGGTCGCGCAGGTCTTCCTGCGTGCCCACGCTCATGAACTGCATGCCCATCCCCTGCAAGCCCGGGATGTTCTTCTCGGCGAACTTGAGCTGGTCCTTCAGTTGCAAGGCGAACAGGCGGCGCAGGCCGGCGCGGTGGGTGCGCGCCGCCACGTTGGGGTCGTCGAACACCTCCAGGTCGCAATGCGTGCCCTTGTCGACCAGCGCCGGGAAGCCGATCAGGGTCAGCTTGCCCTGGGTGATCTCCAGCAGTTCCGGCAGCTCGCCGAAACTCCAGGTGGTCAAGCCGGTATGCTGGACCGCGCCAGCGGCCGGCGCCGGCGCGGCGCCCCCAGCCTGGCCACCCTGCTTGGTCACCGGCGCATTGCCCTTCCCTTTCGCAGGCGGCGCAGCCGGCGCCGGGGCGGCCTGCAGCTTGCCTGGGGCGGCCGTCGGCGTGGCTTCCGCCATCTTCTGGAAGCTCTCGCGCGCCTGTCCGCCCAGTTCCGCCTGCAAGGTGGCCAGGTTGCGGCCCATGTCGAGCTGGCGCCCGTGCTCGTCGATCACCTTGAAATTCATGAACAGGTGGGCCGGCAGGGTCTCGAGCTTGAAGTCGCCCGTGAGCACGCGCGCGCTGGTGTGCATATGGATGTCGGCGATCAAGGCGTCGATCAGGTCGCCGCGGCCGAAGCGCACCGGATCCTGGTTGCGCTCGAAGAAGTTCGCGGCGTATTCCGGCAGCGGCACGCAGTGGCGACGCAGCTTTTGCGGCAGGGACTTCAGCAGCAGGTGCACCTTCTCCTTCAGCATGCCCGGCACCAGCCAGCCCGGACGCTCCTGGGGAATCTGGTTCAGCGCGAACAGCGGCACCGCGAGCGTCACGCCGTCGCGCGGGCTGCCTGGCTCGAAGTGATAGGTCAGGCCCATCTCGATGCCGGTGACGTTCATCGTCTTCGGGAACAGCTCGGTGGTGACGCCGGCCGCCTCGTGCCGCATCAGCTCTTCGCGGACCAGGTACAAGAGCTTGGGGTTGTCGCGCGCCGCGTCCTTGTACCACTTCTCGAAACCGGCGCCGTTCACGACCGACTGCGGAATCTCCTTGTCGTAGAAGGCGGCGATCAGCTGCTCGTCCACCAGCACGTCCAGGCGGCGCGACTTGTGTTCGAGGTTCTCGATCTCGCGCACCAGCTTGTGGTTGTGCGCAAAGAAGGGCGCGCGCGTGTCGTAGTCGCCCGCCACCAGCGCGTCGCGGATGAAGATCTCACGCGCCTCGCGTGGGTTGTGCTGGCTGTAGTTGATGCGGCGGTTGCTGTAGACGACGATGCCGTACAGGGTCGCGCGCTCCAGCGCCGTGACCTGGGCCTGACGCTTTTCCCAGCGCGGCTCGCCCCAGGATTTCTTGAGCAGGTGCGCGCCGATCTTCTCCACCCACTCCGGCTGGATCTGGGCGATGGTGCGTGCGTACAAGCGCGTGGTCTCGACCAGTTCGGCCGCCATCACCCAGCGTCCCGGCTTCTTGGCGAGATACGAACCCGGCCAGATGTGGAACTTGATGCCGCGCGCACCCAGGAACACCGGCTCGTCCTCGGCCTTGAAGCCGATGTTCCCCAGCAGGCCGGTGAGCAGCGCCATGTGCAGCTGGTCGTAGGTCGCGGGCGCGGCGTTCAGGCGCCAGCCCTGCTCGCGGGCGACGGTCAGCAGCTGCGAATGCACGTCGCGCCACTCGCGCAGGCGCAGCTGCGACAGGAAGTTGGCGCGGCAGTTTTCCTGCAGCTGGCGGTTCGACTTCTTGTGCTCGATCGCGTCCTCGAACCAGGCCCAGATCTTCAGGTAGCTGAGGAACTCGGATTTTTCGTCCGCGAACTTCTTGTGCTTTTCGTCGGCCTGCTGCTGGTACTCGATCGGGCGGTCGCGCGGGTCTTGCGTGGACAGGGCCGAGGCCACGATCAGCATCTCGGTCAGGCAGTCGTTATCGACCGCGGCCAGGATCATGCGGCCCACGCGCGGATCGAGCGGCAGCTTGGCCAGCTTCTTACCGAGCGGCGTCAGTTCGTTGGCATCGTCGACCGCGCCGACTTCCTGCAGCAGCTGGTAGCCGTCGGCGATCGCGCGGCCCTGCGGCGGCTCGATGAAGGGGAAGGTCTCGACGTCGGTCAGGTGCAGCGACTTCATGCGCAGGATGACCGCGGCCAGCGAGGAGCGCAGGATCTCGGGGTCCGCGAATTTCGGACGCTTGTTGAAATCGTCTTCTTCGTACAGGCGGATGCAGACGCCGTCGGCCACGCGGCCGCAACGGCCGGCGCGCTGGTTGGCCGAGGACTGCGCCACCGGCTCGATCTGCAGCTGCTCGACCTTGTTGCGGAAGCTGTAGCGTTTTACCCGCGCGAGACCCGTGTCGACCACGTAGCGGATGCCCGGCACGGTCAGCGAAGTCTCGGCCACGTTCGTGGCCAGCACGATGCGGCGCGCGTTGGTGGTGCGAAACACGCGGTCCTGCTCCTCCACCGACAGGCGGGCGAACAGCGGCAGGATCTCGACGTGCGGCGGGTGGTGCTTGCGCAGCGCTTCGGCGCAATCGCGGATCTCGCGCTCGCCCGGCAGGAAGACCAGCACGTCGCCCGAGCCGATGCGGCACAGCTCATCGACGGCGTCGACCACGGCGTCCATCAGGTCGCGCTTGTCGCGCGCGACCTGGGCCTTCGGCGGCGGCTCGCCCGGCTTCGGCTGGGTCGCCATGACCGGGTCGCGGTCCACCGGCCGATAACGCACCTCGACCTTGTAAAGTCGGCCCGAAACCTCGATCACCGGCGCCGGCTTTTCCGGCGTGCCGAAGTGGCGGGAGAAGCGCTCGGCGTCGATGGTCGCCGAGGTGATGATCACCTTCAGGTCCGGGCGGCGCGGCAGCAGCTGCTTCAGGTAGCCGAGCAGGAAGTCGATGTTCAGGCTGCGCTCGTGCGCTTCGTCGATGATGATCGTGTCGTAGGCGCGTAGCAGCGGGTCGGTTTGCGTTTCCGCCAGCAGGATACCGTCGGTCATCAGCTTGACCGAGGCGCCCTTTTGCAGGGTGTCATTGAAGCGGACCTTGAAGCCCACGTGCTCGCCCAGCGGCGAACCGAGTTCCTGGGCAATGCGCTTGGCGGTCGACGAGGCCGCGATCCGGCGCGGCTGGGTGTGGCCGATCAGGCCCTTCTGGCCGCGGCCCAGCTCCAGGCAGATCTTCGGCAGCTGGGTGGTTTTACCGGAACCGGTTTCGCCCGAAACGATCACTACCTGGCTCTCCTGGATCGCCTTCGCGATCTCGGCGCGGCGGCCTGATACCGGCAGGTCTTCGGGGAAGGTAATCGGCGGGAGCGGATTGCGGAACGGCGGGGTCCGGCCATCCGGATTGCGCTCGTCGTCGCGGGGCGGGCGCTCGCTCCGTTCGTGCGGAGCCTGCGGCTTAGCACCGCCCTGCCCGTTCGCGGGACGCTGACCATTGTCGCTGCGCGGCGCCGGCGCGCGGCGCGGACCGCGGTTTTCCGCGCTACCCGGGTGCTTGGTTTGCAGTTCGCCATCGCGCGTCTGCGTCATGGGCGCGCGAAGTTCTCCCTCCGGACGAGCCTTGCGTGGGCCGGAGGCGGACGTGTTCGGGGATGCGGCGCGCGCCTGCTGCGGTGCAGGCTTGTTACTCTGTTCAGACATTGATTTTTACAAGGTTTTGGTGCGCACAACGCGCAGCGAATTATAATGCGGCAAATGGAAAACCCTACCCAATTCGTCCAGTGGCTGCGCTCCGTCGCGCCGTATATCCACAACTTCGGCGGCAAGACCTTCGTCGTCGCCTTCCCGGGCGAACTGGTCGCCGCCGGCGCCCTGCCGGTGCTGGCCCAGGACCTGTCCCTGCTGGTCGGGCTCGGCATCCGCCTGGTCCTGGTGCACGGCTCGCGGCCCCAGGTGGCCGAGCAGCTTGGCCTGCGCAACGTCGAAGGCCGTTTCCACAACGGTATCCGCATCACCGACACAGCGGCGCTGGAATGCGCCAAGGAAGCGGCCGGCGAATTGCGCCTGGACATCGAAGCGGCCTTCAGCCAGGGTTTGCCGAACACCCCGATGTCGCACGCCCAGATCAGCATCGTCTCGGGCAACTTCGTGGTCGCCCGCCCGCTCGGCGTGATCGACGGCGTCGACTTCGAACTCACCGGCGTGACCCGCAAGATCGCCGCCGACAAGATCCACCCGATCCTGCAGACCGAAGACAACCTGGTGCTGCTGTCGCCGCTGGGTTTCTCGCCCACCGGCGAAATCTTCAACCTGACGATGGAAGACGTGGCCGCCTCGGCCGCGATCGCCCTGCACGCCGACAAGCTCATCTTCGTCACCGAGACCGGCATGATGACGGACCAGGCCGGCACCGAGATCCGCGAGCTGTCCTCGCACCAGGCCTCGGCCGTGCTGCAGGCCGGTTTCCTGCCGCTGGACGCCGCCTTCTACCTGCGGCATGCCATCAAGGCCTGCAATGCCGGCGTGGACCGCGCCCACATCGTCCCGTTCCAGATGGACGGCTCGGCCCTGCTCGAGCTGTTCACCCACGACGGCGTGGGCACCATGATCAGCCACGAAAACCTGGAGAGCCTGCGCCAGGCCACAATTGAGGACGTCGGCGGAATTATCAAGCTCATCGAACCGCTGGAAGCCGACGGCACCCTGGTGTATCGCGGCCGCGAGCTGATCGAGCGCGAGATCGACCAGTTCTCCGTGATCGACCACGACGGCGTGATCTTCGGCTGCGCCGCCCTGTATCCCTTCCCGGAATCGAAGATGGGCGAGATGGCCTGCCTGACGGTGAGCCCGGACGCCCAGACCCAGGGCGACGGCGAGCGCATCCTCAAGCACATCGAGAACCGCGCGCGCGCCGCCGGGCTGACCAAGCTGTTCGTGCTGACCACCCGCACCGCCCACTGGTTCAAGAAGCGCGGCTTCGTGCCGGCCACCGTGGACGACCTGCCCAAGGACCGCCAGCACATGTATAACTGGCAGCGCCGGTCTCAGGTTTTCATTAAGACTTTATAATGACGGTTTGACTGCCCTGGCAGCACCATCAACAGAACACAGGAGTAACACCATGGCCCGCACCGTCCAATGCATCAAACTCAAGAAGGAAGCCGAAGGACTGGACTTCCCGCCGGTTCCTGGCGAAATGGGCAAGAAGCTCTACCTGTCGGTTTCCAAGGAAGCCTGGCAGGCCTGGCTCAAGCACCAGACCATGCTGATCAACGAAAACCGCCTGAACCTGGCGGACGACCGCGCGCGCAAGTACCTGGCGGCGCAGATGGAGCGTCACTTCTTCGGTGACGGCGCCGCGGACCAGGCGCAGGGGTATGTGCCGCCGACGGCGTGAGTTATTGGGTTTCTGTTGGGACGTCATCGCACCGCTAGCGCCAACAGTAACCTCCGCCCTAAAGACCGTCATTCCGGCGCAGGCCGGAATCCAAGTTCGTAGCGCTCCACTAACTTCAAGCGCAGGCGGCACCTTAAGAAAATTGGATTCCGGCCTTCGCCGGAATGACGGTCTTGAGGTAGCGTGAACGAAACCCGCGTCGCGACGACGCGAATGCCGGTAGCCCCTACATCCCCCTACATCCTCACACACTGGCGCAATTCACACCGCGCCATGAACACCTTCCCATCCTCGCAGCGCATCCGGTACACCTCCACCGGCCCCGCCTCCGTCACCAGCCCTGCGCCCTGCGCGCTGGTGCAGCCTTGCTGCTTGCCCAGCTTCTCAACCGTCGCCGACGACACCCCGGTGCGGAAGGGCACGCGCTCGATCGGCGTGCCGTTCGGGTCGACCAGGGCGGGGGCGGCCGGGCGGGTGGCGGCTGGGGGCGTTCGTGCCGGTTCCCGCTTGCTCTTGAACTGCGTGCAGCCGCCCAGCAGGACGGCCGCCAGGACGGGCACAAGCAGCAGCGCGCGCTTCATGGTGGGTTCTCCGCTCAGAAAGTCAGGGTCTTCACGCCTTCCGCCGTGCCCAGCAGGCAGACGTTCGCGCCGGCCTTGGCGAACAGGCCGACCGCGATCACACCCACGATCTGGTTGATGCGCTCTTCCAGCGCCACCGGGTCGGTAATCGTCAGCTTGAGCACGTCGATGATCTCGCCGCCGTTGTCGGTGATGAAGGCGTCCTGGCTGCCGGCTTTCAGGCGCAGGCGCGGCTGGCCGCCCAACGCCGCCAGCTGGCGCATCACGGCAGCGCGCGCCATCGGGATCACCTCCACCGGCAGCGGGAAGGCGCCCAGGGTCTCGACCAGCTTCGAGCCGTCCGCGATGCAGACGAATTTCTTTGCGACCGACGCCACGATCTTCTCGCGGGTCAGGGCCGCGCCGCCGCCCTTGATCATCGCGCCGCTGGCGGTGATCTCGTCGGCTCCGTCGATGTAGACCGCCATCGACTCCACGTCGTTGAGGTCGAACACCGCAATGCCATGGCCGCGCAGGCGGCTGGCCGTCGCTTCCGACGACGCCACGGTGCCCTTGATGCGGTCCTTGATTTTCGCCAGCTCGTCGATGAAGAAGTTGGCCGTCGAGCCGGTGCCGACGCCGATGATCTCGCCGTCCACCACGTAATCGATGGCGGCGCGCGCCACGGCTTGCTTGAGTTCGTCCTGGGTCATGATGCTGTTGGATTGGTAAGAAGAAGCCGCCATTTTAGCGGATCGCCCGCTTCATTCCTCAAAATCGACCGTTCGTCGCACCGATTCGGCAGTCGATGCGCCATGCATTGCCAAGCAGGCATCTGTACAGCACACTGGATGTTTCCGTAGGCAACCAGAAGAGCACAATGAAAGTCTTTACCAAGAAGCGGGTGGCGATCGCCGCCGCACTGATCGCGGTGGGCGCCGGCGCCTTCGTCGCCCTGGCGCCCAAGGGCGAACCGAAAGTGCCGCCCTCGAAATACCGCAGCACCGCGGTCGACATGGGCGCCATCAACCAGACCGTCACCGCCACCGGCACGATCAACCCGGTGGCGCTGGTGAACGTCGGCTCCCAGGTGTCCGGCACCGTGGTCGAGCTGAACGCCGACTTCAACGACCGCGTCACCAAGGGCCAGGTGCTGCTCAAGCTCGATCCGACCATCTTCAATGCCCAGATCCGCCAGTTCGAGGCCAGCCGCGCCTCCAGCATGGCCAACCTGAAGCTGGCCGAAGCCAACTACCACCGCAACCAGCAGCTGGTGTCGCAGAACTTCGTCTCCAGCACGGCGCTGGACCAGAGCAAGCGCGAGATGGACGTGGCGCGCGCCAACGTGCAGCTGGCCCAGGCCCAGCTCGACCGCGCCCGGGCAGACCTGAACAACAGCGTGATCCGCTCGCCGATCGACGGCGTGATCATCAAGCGCACCATCGACCTGGGCCAGACCGTGGCGGCCTCGTTCAACACGCCGAACCTGTTCCAGATCGCGCGCGACCTGACCAAGATGCAGATCGACACCAGCGTGTCGGAAGCCGACGTCGGGGCGCTGAAGGACGGCCTGCCGGCGCGCTTCGTGGTCGACGCCTATCCGGACCGCGAATTCCACGCCACCATGCGCCAGTTCCGCCTGGCCGCCAACGTGGTGCAGAACGTCGTCACCT
>Ga0265780_10006279_pt1 | contig 14787 bp, 11 predicted proteins | sample P1T30metagenome_FD_192432 | JGI IMG/M metagenome (GOLD analysis project Ga0265780, IMG submission 192432) | Plant litter microbial communities from East Loma Ridge, Irvine, California - P1 T30 | ecosystem: Environmental > Terrestrial > Plant litter > Unclassified | place: USA: California... | reverse complement strand
TCGACCTGCACGGCCAGTTCGGCGACGCGACGTTATATGTGTCGGACCAGAAGCCAGCCATGACCCTGTCCGATGTCTGCAGCCAGATTGCACGCATCGACGGCCCTTTCCTCGAATCGTGCCTGGTGCACGTCACGCGCGGTTTCGGCATCCTGGCGGCTGCCGACGATCCCGCCAAGCTCAATGGCGCCAAGCCGGAGCACATCGACACCATCATCCGCCTCGGACGCCAGCATTACGACTACGTGCTGCTCGATGTCGGGCGCCAGATCGATGCCGTGTCGTTGCGCGCGCTCGACAACACCGACGCCTTCTATCCGGTGCTCCAGCTGGCGTTGCCGGATATCCGCGATGCTCGCCGCCTGCTCGACATCTTCCGCTCGCTCGGCTATGCGATCGAACATACGCGCCTGATCGTCAACCGCTACGAAAAAGGCGGCAAGCTGCGCCTGCAGGACTTGCATGCGGCGCTGGGCGCCGAGGTGCTGCACACCATTCCCAACGATTACCTCGCCGTCACCGATTCAGTCAACCAGGGCGTGCCGGTGCTGCAGCTGGCGCGCACCAGCGCCGCCGCGCGCAGCCTCGCCGATCTGGTCGAAATCATCACCGCGCGCCGCGTGCCGGAAAGCCGCGGCCTGTTCGATCGCCTGTTCGGGCGCGCCGATACCGAGGCCTGACGGCTACACGGAGGAACGACCATGTCACTACGCGAACGCCTGTCGGCGACCGAAGAAGAGCGCCCGCTGGCCGTGGCACTGCCGGAGGTCGCCACCCGGGTCTACCAGGAGCTGAAGAAATCGATGCACCAGATGATCCTCGACCGGATCGACCTGGAACGCCTGAAGCGCCTGACGCCGGAACAGTTCAAGCACGAGCTGGCGCTGCTGATCCAGCACATCATCGAAGAAGAACGCATCGTGCTGAACCAGCATGAGCGGCACAACCTGGTGCTCGATATCCAGCACGAAATGCTGGGCTTCGGGCCGCTCGAGCCGCTGCTGACCGATCCGACCGTGTCCGACATCCTGGTGAACACTTTCAACAAGGTCTATGTCGAACGCAAGGGCCGCCTGGAACTGACCGACATCACGTTCCACGACAACGCCCACCTGATGAAGATCATCGAGAAAATCGTCTCGCGGGTGGGGCGCCGTGTGGATGAGTCGAGCCCGATGGTCGATGCGCGCCTGCCGGACGGCTCGCGCGTGAATGCCATCATTCCGCCGCTCGCGGTGGATGGGCCGATCCTGTCGATCCGCCGCTTCGGCGCCACGCCGCTGTCGGTACATAACCTGCTGGCCCTCAAAAGCGTCACCCCGCCGATGGTGCAGGTGCTGCAGGCCCTGGGTGTGGCCAAGGTCAACATCCTGATTTCCGGCGGCACCGGCAGCGGCAAGACGACCTTGCTGAACCTGATGTCCGGCTTCATTCCCGCCAACGAACGCATCGTCACCATCGAAGACGCCGCCGAACTGCAATTGCGCCAACCGCATGTGGTGCGCCTGGAAACCCGTCCGGCCAACATCGAGGGCAAGGGCGAAGTCACGCAGCGCGCGCTGGTGCGCAATGCCCTGCGCATGCGCCCGGACCGCATCATCCTGGGTGAAGTGCGCGGCGCCGAGGCGCTCGACATGCTGCAGGCGATGAACACCGGCCACGAAGGATCGCTCGCGACCATCCACTCGAATACGCCGCGCGATGCGCTGGCGCGGCTGGAAAACATGGTGGGAATGGCGGGTGTGAACCTGACCCCGCGCGCCATCCGCCAGCAGATATGCTCGGCGGTGACGGTAGTGCTGCAAGTGTCGCGCCTCACTGACGGCGCGCGCAAACTGGTCAGCTTGCAGGAAATTACAGGCATGGAAGGCGACATCATTTCGATGCAGGAGATTTTTCGCTACGAACAAACCGGGGTGGACGCGGATGGCCGCGTGCTGGGGCATTTCGGCGCCACCGGCGTGCGCCCGCGCTTCACGGAGCGCCTGCTGACGTTCGGCGCCGCCGTTGGCGAAGACGCCTTCGATCCAGACCGCACTTTCAACTGAACGGACGGAGCCGAACATGGACGGGGCTTTCTATGGATTCGTGGTGCTGCTGTTCGCGGCGGTGATCCTGCTGATCGAAGGGCTGTACCTTTGGTGGAACAGCTCGCATGGCGGCGGCGCCCAGCGCATCGCGCGCCGGCTGAAAGTGATGGCGTCGACATCGGGGTCGAACAAGAGTGAACGGATCTCGATCCTCAAGCAGCGCCGCTTCAGCCACCACGACGGCTGGGACCGCTTCCTGCATCGGCACCGCTTCGCGCACCGCATCGACAAACTCTTGCTCCAGGCCGGCATGAAATGGTCGGTGGCGCAGTTTCTCGCCTGCTGCGCCGGAACCTTCGGCGCCGGGCTGGCGCTCGGCTTGTACACGAACTTCCCACTGGCGTTGCGGGTGGCGTTTGCGCTGGTATGCATGATGGTGCCGCGCGCGCTGGTACGGCGGGCGCGCCGGCGACGCTTGATCCGCATCGAACGGCAGCTGCCCGAGGCGGCCGATTTCATCGCGCGCGCCCTGCGCGCCGGGCACTCGTTCACCAATGTGCTGCAAATTGTCGGTAACGAATTGCCCGAGCCACTGAGCGGCGAGTTTCGGATCGCCCGCGAGGAAATCAACTACGGCGTGCCGCTCAACGAAGCGCTGCACAACATGGCTGCGCGGATTCCGCTGACCGACCTGCGCTACCTGGTCATTGCGGTCATCATCCAGCGCGATTCAGGCGGCAACCTGGCGGAAATTCTCGGCAACATCAGCCAGATCATCCGCGCGCGCCTGAAGCTGGTGGGGCTCGTGCGCGTGCTGTCGGCCGAAGGGCGCATGTCGGCCTGGATCCTGGGCGCCCTGCCGTTTTTCGTCATGATGGTGATGCTGCTGATCAATCCGACGTATGTTGCGCTGCTATGGACCGATCCGGTCGGCGTGCAGCTGCTGTGGTACGCGGCCGGCATGATCCTTGTCGGCGTGGTCTGGCTGCGCAAAGTCATCCATATTCGTGTCTGAGGAGTCCGCATGAACGCCGCACAGTTCGTTTTTCTGCTGATCGTGTTCAGCACGATCGTCGGCCTGGCCTGGCTGGGCCTGTGGATGTTCGCGCCGGGCGCCTTGCGTGGGCGCCTGCAGCGTTTCATGGGCGGCAAGGTCGAGACACGCCCACTGCAGGGCAAGGGATGGATCGACCGGGTGGCGAAGATGGCGCAGCCGCTGACCAAATTGTCGCTGCCGGAAGAAGGCTGGGAAAATTCGGTGCTGCGCACGCGCTTCATGAACGCCGGCTGGCGCAATCCGGTCGCACCGACCTTGTACTTTGCATCGAAAACCATTCTGGCGCTCGGCATCCCGGCGCTGGTCGCACTATTGCTGGCCATTGCCCACCTCGCGTTACCGGGAACGCAATTGCTGCTGGCGCTGCTGCTCGGCGCTGCTCTCGGCTACTACTTGCCGAACCTGGTGCTTGGCCGCATCGTCGTACGGCGCCAGCGTGAAATTTTCGAGACGCTGCCCGATGCGCTGGATTTGCTGACGGTGTGCGTCGAGGCGGGGCTGAGCCTGGAGCGGGCGATGGTCAAGGTTGCCGCTGAAATTGCCATCAAAAGTGTGCCCCTGGCCCACGAGCTGCAACTGGTGCTGATGGAAATGCGGGCCGGCTTCAGCAAGGAAAAAGCGCTGCGTAATTTTGCCTTGCGCATCGGTGTCGACGATATCGATACGCTCGTCGCCATGCTGATCCAGTCCGAGCGCTTCGGCACCAGCATGGGCGATTCGCTGCGCGTCCATTCCGACAACCTGCGCATGAAACGCCGCCTCATGGCCGAAGAGTGCGCCGCCAAAATCGGCCTGAAACTGCTGTTCCCGCTGATCTTCTGCATTTTTCCGACCTTGCTGATGGTGTTGCTGGGGCCGGCGGGTATCCAGATCGGCCGCACATTGCTCCCGGCCATGACCGGCACCACTCACTGATTTTTACCGGAGACGATCATGCGGCGACCAGTTCACCGATTTGGCTTGCTCTGCGGCGCGTGCATGCTGCTGGCTTGCACTTCCCTGAAACACCAGCCATCGCCAGCATCGGCCTTTGCCGGCATCGGCGCCGATGAAGCATATCTGATGGGACGCCAACACCAGCTCGCGCGCAGCAGTACCGACGCCGAGCGCCTGTATCGCCAGGCGCTGCTGGCGGACCCCCGGCACGTCAACGCGCGCAATGGCCTGGCGACATTGCTGGCGGAGCAGGGCGATTTCCAGGCTGCGATCACTCTGTGGCAAGGTTTGACCGCGCCGCTGGGCGGCGATGCCGGCGCAGGCACAGCTTATCTGTTCAGCAACCTCGGCTATGCCTATTTCCTCAGCGGGCAATACGCGGCGGCGCGGCAGGCACAGGAGCGTGCCTGCCTGCTCGACCCGGCCAACCCGCTGACGTGGCAACGCCTGGCCAGCACGCTGGAAAAAGCTGGGGACGACGCGCGCGCGGCGCGCATGCAGCAGCAGGGACAGGCGCTGATGGCGCACGACCTGCGCGCCGATGCGGCCCTTGCCAGCGGCAGCACGGTCCCCGTGACAGATGCGGGCTGGGTGCGGCTGACGCTGGTCGAAGGCGCCGATGGCTTGCTGACCTTGCAGCGCAGCAGCGTCCGCGCAACAGGCGTGGTGCCAGCCACCAGCGCATCGCTGGAAATCGCGAATGGCAACGGTGTGCCTGGCATGGCCCGCGCCACCGCGCTGCGTGTGCGCGACCCTGCGGTGCGCCTGGTGCGCCTCAGTAACGGCAGCAGCTTCGGCGTGCTGCACACCCGGATCGAGTACCAGCCGGCCTTGCGTGCCATCGCCCGGCGTCTCGCGCAGCAAGTGCAGCCGGATGCGCTGCTGGTCGAAACGGCCAGCGGCCTGCGCACGGGCCTGCGCCTGGTCCTGGGACGCAACGCCCACCACCCGCGTGCCTCCTAGCCGGCGTCGCTGCCGGGTGGTGGCGGCGTGGCCCGTTCGCCGCGATGCGCCTCGATGGCAGTGAGTACGATCGGCGACAGCCCGGCGCCACCCTCGGCATCGATATGGGCAAACAGCTGCTGGCGCATGCGCGGCGCCCAGAACCTTTTCAAATGGCTGGCGATTTCCGTCTTCGCTTCCTGCTGGTCAGGGTAGGACGCAAAGAAGGTACCGATCTGGTTGGCCATGGTGACGAGGTGTTCGATGTTCATACCGCCGCCAGTCCGAGCTGTTCTTCATTGAATTTCGCGTATTCCATCTGCCACGCCGACTGCTGCTGCACCGGCATCACCTGCACCGCCGTCACCTTGTACTCAGGGCAGTTGGTGGCCCAGTCCGAATTCTCGGTGGTGATGACGTTCGCGCCCGATTCCGGAAAGTGGAACGTCGTGTACACCACGCCTGGCTGCATGCGCTCGGTGACTTGCGCGCGCAGCACCGTCTCGCCAGCGCGACTGTGGATGCCCACCCATTCGCCATCCTTGATGCCGCGCTCGTCGGCATCGTGCGGATGGATTTCAAGCCGGTCTTCGGCATGCCAGCGCACGTTCTCGGTACGGCGCGTCTGGGCGCCCACGTTGTACTGCGACAAAATGCGTCCGGTGGTCAGGATCAGCGGATATTTGCGCGTGACTTTTTCGTCCGTGGCGACATATTGGGTGATGATGAAACGTCCCTTGCCGCGCACGAATTCATCCATGTGCATGGTCGGCGTGCCATCCGGCGCCAGGTCGTTCACCGGCCACTGCAAGCTGCCCATCTTGTCGAGTCGTGCGTAACTCACGCCGGCAAATGTCGGCGTCAGGCGCGCGATTTCATCCATGATCTCGGACGGGTGCGTGTAGTGCATCGGGTAACCCAGGCGGTTCGACAGCGCCACCGTGACTTCCCAGTCGGCATAGCCGGCTTTGGGGGGCATCACCTTGCGCACGCGCGAGATACGCCGCTCGGCATTGGTGAAGGTGCCGTCCTTTTCCAGGAACGAGGAACCCGGCAGCAGCACGTGGGCATACTTTGCCGTCTCATTGAGGAAGATGTCCTGCACCACGATGCATTCCATCGCCTCCAAAGCGGAGGTGACGTGCTGCGTGTTCGGGTCGGACTGGACGATGTCCTCGCCCTGGCAGTACAGGCCCATGAAGCTGCCATCGAGCGCCGCTTCGAACATGTTCGGGATGCGCAGTCCCGGTTCGGCCTGCAAGTCGACGCCCCATGCGGCCTCGAACTGCATGCGCACGGTGGTATCCGATACATGGCGGTAGCCGGGCAGCTCGTGCGGGAACGAGCCGATGTCGCACGAACCCTGCACATTGTTCTGGCCGCGCAGCGGGTTCACGCCGACGCCGTCGCGGCCGATATTCCCGGTCGCCATGGCGAGGTTGGCGATGCCCATCACCGCGGTCGATCCTTGCGCGTGTTCGGTCACACCGAGGCCATAATAAATGGCGCCATTGCCGGCTGCGGCAAACAGGCGCGCCGCTTCGCGCACCTGCTGCGCGGGCACGCCGGTGACAAGCGCCATCTGCTCCGGCGAATTGTCCGGCTGGGCCACGAAATCGCGCCACTGCGCAAACGCCCGTGCATCGCAGCGCGTGGCGATGAAGTCTTCGTCCAGCAGGCCTTCGGTGACGATCACGTGCGCCAGCGCGCTGACCATGGCGACGTTGGTCCCCGGGCGCAACTGCAGGTGGTACTGCGCTTCGATGTGTGGCGATTTGACCAGGTCGATGCGGCGCGGATCGATGACGATCAGGCGCGCACCCTGGCGCAGGCGCTTCTTCATGCGCGACGCGAACACGGGATGGCCGTCGGTCGGATTGGCCCCGATGACCATGATGACGTCGGACTTTTCCACCGATTTGAACGTCTGCGTGCCGGCCGACTCCCCCATGGTCTGCTTCAAGCCGTAGCCGGTCGGGGAGTGGCAGACCCGCGCGCACGTATCGACGTTGTTGTTGCCAAACGCCGCGCGCACCAGCTTCTGCACGAGATACCCTTCTTCGTTGGTGCAGCGTGAGGAGACGATGCCGCCAATCGAATCGACGCCATGTCTGGCCTGGATGCGCTTGAATTCGGACGCCGCGTAATCGAGCGCCTCGTCCCATGACACTTCGCGCCACGGATCGGTGATCTTCGCGCGGATCATCGGCTTGGTGATGCGGTCCTTGTGCGTCGCATAGCCCCATGCGAAGCGGCCCTTGACGCATGCGTGGCCTTCGTTCGCCTTGCCGGTTTTGGTCGGCACCATGCGCACCACTTCATTTCCCTTCATTTCAGCGTCGAGCGAGCAGCCCACGCCGCAGTAGGCGCAGGTGGTGGTGACCTTGTGTTCGCCCTGTCCCAGCCAGATGATGGATTTTTCGGTCAGGGTCGCGGTAGGGCAGGCCTCCACGCAGGCGCCGCACGAGACGCACTCGGATTCCATGAAGGCTTCATCCTGGCCGGCCGACACGCGGGAATCGAACCCGCGGCCGGAGATGGTCAGCGCAAACGTCCCCTGCGTTTCTTCGCAGGCGCGCACGCAGCGGTTGCAGACGATGCATTTCGACGAGTCGAACGTGAAGTAGGGATTCGACTCATCCTTCTTGAGCTTCAGGTGATTGGCTCCCTCGTAACCGTAGCGTACCTCGCGCAGGCCCGTCACGCCGGCCATGTCCTGCAGCTCGCAGTTGCCGTTGGCGGGACAGGTCAGGCAGTCGAGCGGGTGGTCGGAGATATACAGCTCCATCACGCCTTTGCGCAGTTGCTGCAGCTTGGACGACTGCGTGCGCACGACCATGCCCGCTTCCACCGGCGTGGTGCAGGAGGCCGGATAGCCGCGCCGGCCTTCGATTTCGACCAGGCACAGGCGGCACGAGCCGAACGGCTCCAGGCTGTCGGTGGCGCACAGCTTCGGGATGTTGATGGCGTTTTCGGCGGCGGCGCGCATCACCGAGGTACCCACCGGAACAGTGACCTGGCTACCGTCGATGGTCAGCGTGACGAATTCGGTGGCGAGGCTGATGGGTGTGCCGAGGTCGCGGCTCAGGATGGTTTCGATCATGGCGTTCTCCTAGGCGGCACGGGGCGCGGTTGCGGCCTGGCCGAAGTCTTGCGGGAAGTGGTTCAGGGCCGACAGCACGGGGTAGGGCGTCATGCCGCCCATCGCGCAGAGCGACCCGTGCAGCATGGTGTCGCACAGGTCGTGCAGCAGGATGACCTGCGTGATGCCGCCGCCGTTGCGGATGTTGTCGATGACTTCCACGCCGCGCGTGGAGCCGATACGGCAGGGCGTGCACTTGCCGCAGGATTCGATGGCGCAAAATTCCATCGCATAGCGCGCCAGCTTGGCCATGTCGGCGGCATCGTCATGCACCACGATGCCGCCGTGCCCCAGCACCGCCCACAGCGCGGCAAACGCTTCGTAGTCGAGCGGTGTATCCCATTCCGATTCCGGCAGGTAGGCGCCAAGCGGCCCGCCTACCTGCACTGCCTTGATCGGCCGGCCCGACGCGCTGCCGCCGCCGAACTCGTACAGGATGTCGCGCAAACTCACGCCAAACGCCAGTTCGATCAGCCCGCCGTGCTTGATGTTCCCGGCCAGCTGCACCGGCAGGGTACCCCGCGAGCGGCCCATGCCGAAGTCCTGGTAAAACTGTGCGCCCTTGTCGAGGATGAGCGGCACCGCCGCCAGCGACAGCACGTTGTTGATGACGGTCGGCTGGCCGAACAGGCCGCTTAACGCCGGTAGCGGCGGCTTGGCACGCACGATGCCGCGCTTGCCTTCCAGGCTTTCCAGCAGCGCGGTCTCTTCGCCGCAGATGTACGCGCCCGCGCCCTTGCGCACCTCGAGGTGGAAAGCGCGGCCTGATCCGAGCACATTCGCGCCAAGGAAGCCGTGCAGCTCGGCCTGGACGATGGCAGCGTCCAGCATCGCGATGGCATGCGGATACTCGCTGCGTACATAGATATAGCCGCGCGTGGCGCCGACGGCCAGGCCGGCAATCGTCATCCCTTCGATCAGCATGAACGGATCGGCTTCCATGACGATGCGGTCGGCAAAAGTGCCGGAATCGCCTTCATCGGCATTGCAGACGATGTACTTCTGCACGCCGGGCGCGCGCAGCACCGTGTTCCACTTGATCCCGGTGGGAAAAGCCGCGCCGCCGCGGCCGCGCAGTCCGGACGCCGTGACCGTGGCGACGATATCGGCGGGCGTCATCGCGAGTGCGCGACGCAGGCCGCGGTAGCCGTCGTGGGCTTCGTAGTCAAGCAGCGACAGCGGGTCGGTGATGCCCGCGCGCGCAAAGGTCAACCGCTGCTGGCGCGCCAGGTACGGCAGGTTTTCCACCAGGCCCAGCGCCAGCGCGTGATCGCTCTGGCCCAGGTGAAAGCCGGCGTCGAACAGGGAGGCGACGTCGCTGCTGTCGACTTGGCCGAAGCCGATGCGCCCGGCCGGCGTGTCCACTTCGACCAGCGGCTCGAGAAACAGCATGCCGCGCGTGCCGTTGCGGACAATGACGACGTCGAGCTGGCGCCGCGCCGCTTCGAGCGCAATGGCGGTGGCCACCGCATCGGCGCCGAGCGCGAGCGCGGTGGAATCGCGCGGAACGAAAATACGCATGCTCATGCCGGCTCCGCCAGGGTGGAGATGATGCGGTCGAAGCGCGCCGGACTCACGCGCGCATGCACTGCGCCGTCGATCATCATCGCCGGCGAGGTCGCGCATTGGCCCAGGCAGTAGACCGGCTCGAGGGCGAAATTCCCATTGGCGCTGTGGCCATGCAGGCTGCAGCCCAGTGCACGTTCGGCGTGGCTGAGCAGCGCGTCGGCACCCATGCTCTGGCACGATTCGGCCCGGCACAGCTGCACCACGTGGCGCGCCGGCGGCGTGCTGCGGAAGTGATGGTAAAAGGTGAGCACGCCGTGCACTTCGGCGCGCGACAGGTTGAAGGACAGCGCGATCTGCGGCACCGTCTCGGGCGGCACGAAGCCCAGCGCATCCTGGATGGCGTGCAGCACGGGCAGCAGCTGGTCCTGGCCGGCTGGCCTCGCTGCGAGGATGGCGCCGACCTGGCCGGCGGGTGTGGTGTCACGCATCGCGTCTCCTTCTTGTTGTCTTGAATATGTTCGATAAAACATATATAAAGTACGACATCGTTGTATAAACTGCTTGTAAATTCACAGTAGCACCCAATGCGGGCCGGTTCAATATGAATGTATTTGCATAAGCATGAAGGTCGAGATCCAGCCCAACTGGGCCCTGCGGGGCGACGATGGCGTGGCCACCACTTTGCCCGCCTTGCTGGCGCTGCTGGCGGCTGTCGACAAGCTGGGCAGCATCACCAAGGCCGCCACCGCTTGCGGCTACTCCTACCGCCATGCCTGGGGTTTGTTACGCGCCTTCAGCACGCAGTTCGGCGCCGAACTGGTGTTAAAAGTGCGTGGCAGCGGCACCGTGCTGTCGCCGCTGGCGGAAAAACTGCTGTGGGCAGATAAACGCATTGCGGCCCGCCTCACGCCGCTGCTCGACAGCCTGGCCTCCGAACTGCAGCAGGAACTGGCCAGCGTCCTGCCGAATCCCGCGCCGCAAGCGCTGCGCATCACGGCCTCGCACGGCTTCGCGATCGCCGCGCTGGTGGCGCAACTGGCGGAGCAGGACATCGTCGTCGACGTCCAGTACCGCGGCAGCACCGAGGCGGTGGCGGCGCTGGCGCGCGGTGAATGCGACCTGGCCGGTTTTCATATTCCGGTCGGCGATTTCAGCGCGGCCGCTGCGGCCAACTACACGCGCTGGCTCAACCCCAAGCAGCACGCGCTGCTGCACCTGGCCTATCGCACCCAGGGCATCTTTGTCGCCAGGGGCAATCCGCGCCAGATCGCCGGCCTGGCCGACCTGGCGCAGCCGAAGCTGCGCTTCGTGAACCGCCAGCACGGCTCGGGCACGCGCGTGCTGCTCGACCTGCTGCTGGGCGGCGCCGGCGTCGATACCGCAGCGATTGCCGGCTACGACACCGCCGAGTTCACGCACGCCGCGGTGGCGGCCTTTGTCGCCAGCGGCATGGCCGATGCGGGCTTCGGTGTCGAAACCGCCGCGCGCCGCTTTCAGCTCGACTTCATTCCCGTCATCCGCGAACAGTATTTTCTGGCCAGCCGCCAGGATGCGCTGGGCGCGCCGATGCTGCGCGCCGCGCAGGACGTCATGCGCAGCGCTGCCTTCAAGGACACCATCGCCGCCTTGCCCGGTTACGACGGCGCGCTCTGCGGCTCCCTGGTCACGCCAGCATTCTGACCAGCGGCGGCAGTTCGGTCAGCGCGTCGATGAAGACCGCGCCGCGCATGCCGGCGTGGCCGCCGGGTCCCGGATACCCGTAGAGGACGATGAACACCGGCATGCGCGCGGCAAGCGCAGCGGCCACGTCCACATGAGAGTCACCCACCAGCACGCTCAGCGCAGGATCGGTGCCCAGCAGCCGGCAGGCGTGCAGCAGTGGTTCGGCATGCGGTTTCATGTGCGGCGTCGCGTCGCCGCCCACCACCACCTCGAAAAACGGCGCGAGGCCGCTGATCGACAGCAGTGCGGCAGTGGCGTCCTGCGTCTTGTTGGTGACGCAGCCAAGCCGGTAGCCGGCTGCCTTCAAGGCGATGAGGCCGTCGCGTACGCCGGGGAACACCTGGCTGAAGCGCCCGTTGGTGTCCTGGTAGTGACGGGTGAACAGCGCCAGCGCGTGCGGTTCCTCATCCGCCGCGATGGCGCTGGCGGCCAGCACGCGCCGCACCAGGGTCGGTACGCCGTTGCCGATGAAGCCGGTGATGGTCGCAGGCGGCAGCGGCGCCGCGTGCAAATCGTCCAGCATCCGGTTTGCCGCTTCGACAATGTCCGGCGCGCTGTCGACCAGCGTTCCGTCCAGGTCCACCAGCACCGTGCGCGCTTTCATTGCCGGTCCACGAGCGCGCGTGCGCACGCGGCCACGCGCGCGGCGGTGATGCCGAAGTGCGCATACAGCTGCTCGGCCGGCGCCGATTCGCCAAAGCTGTCGATGCCGACCGTCGTGTCGGCCAGTGCGCGCCAAAACCAGGTGACGCCCGCTTCGACACTCACGCGCGGCACCCCGGGAGGGAGCACGCTGTCGCGGTAGGCCTTGTCCTGGGCATCGAACAGCTCGACGCAGGGCAGCGCCACGACGCGTGCGTTCGCCACCTCCCGCGCCGCGGCCACCGCAATCTCCACTTCCGACCCTGTCGCCAGCAGCACCACGGCCGGCTCCGGGCAATCGACCAGCACATAGCCACCGCGCGCGATCGCGTCGACCTGCGCGGCGCTGCGCTGCATCGGCGCCAGCGCCTGTCGCGACAGCACCAGGCAGGTCGGGCCATCGGCACGCTCGAGCGCTGCCTGCCACGCGACGGCCGTCTCGACGCCGTCGCACGGACGCCAGACCCGATTGTTCGGGATGATGCGCAGGCTGGCCAGGTGTTCCACCGGCTGGTGCGTCGGCCCGTCTTCACCGAGGCCGATCGAATCGTGGGTCAGCACGTGGATCACGCGCTGGCGCATCAGCGCCGCCATCCGGATGGCGTTCCGCGAATAATCGGAGAACGTCAAGAACGTGCCACCGTACGGTATCAACCCGCCATGCAGTGCCACGCCGTTCATGATGGCCGCCATGCCGAATTCGCGCACGCCATAGCTGAGGTAATTGCCGTTGCCGCCGGCGTCGATGCGCTTCGACGCCTTGACATTGGTGAGGTTCGATGCGGTCAGGTCGGCCGACCCGCCGAAGAACTCAGGCAGCGCGGCGCTGATTTGCTCGAGCACGATCTGCGACGCCTTGCGCGTAGCAATTTTGCCCTGCAATTCGCCGTCGCGCAGCAACTGCCCGAAACAGGCCGCCAGTCCCTCCGGCAGCATGCCCGCGTTACGCCGTTCCAGTTCGGCGGCCAGTTCCGGAAAAGCCGCACGGTAGCTGGCGCAGCCGGCGTCCCACGCAGCCTGGCTGGCGCTGCCGGCCGCGCGCGCATCCCAATCGGCTGCCACTTGCGGCGGCAGCGCGAACGGCGCCGCGCTCCAGGCGCGGCTGCTGCGCATGGCCGCAATTTCGTCGGCGCCCAGCGGCGAGCCATGCACATCATGGCCGCCCGCCTTGGTCGGTGCGCCGTGGCCGATCGTGGTCTTGCAGCAGATCAGGGTAGGTTGTTCATCTTGCGACGTCGCTGCAGTGATGGCGGCGTCGATGGCGCCGGCATCGTGGCCATCCACGCCGGCAATCACCTTCCAGCCATAGGCGGCAAAGCGCGCCGGCGTATCGTCGGTGAACCAGCCCTTGACGTCGCCGTCGATGGAGATGCCGTTATCGTCGTACAGCACCACCAGCTTGGCCAGCTTCAAGGTGCCGGCCAGCGAACACACCTCGTGGCTGATGCCTTCCATCAGGCAGCCGTCACCGACGAAGCACCAGGTGCGATGGTCGACGATGGCATGGCCGGGACGGTTGAAGGTCGCCGCCAGCATTTTTTCGGCCAGCGCCATGCCCACCGCATTCGCCAGGCCCTGGCCGAGCGGGCCGGTCGTGGTTTCCACGCCGGGTGTCACGCCCACCTCCGGGTGGCCGGGCGTGCGCGCGTGCAGTTGACGGAAGCGCTGCAGTTCCGCGACGGGCAGATCGTAGCCGGTCAGGTGCAGCAGCGCGTACAGAAGCATCGACGCGTGGCCGTTGGAGAGGATAAAACGGTCGCGGTTCATCCAGTGCGGATCGTGCGGATTGTGGCGCAGGTGGCGCCGCCACAGCACCTCGGCCATGTCGGCCATGCCGAGCGGGGCGCCGGGATGGCCGGAATTGGCTTGCTGGACGGCGTCGGCGGCAAGGAAGCGCAAGGCGTCGGCGGGACGGGCGGCCAGGCTGGTGTCGGGAGCATTCATGGCAGTCCTTTCTAATTGTCGAGGAAGCGTTGGCGCCGTTCCATCATGCGCAGGATGAAGGGCGTGAAGATGAGCTGCATGGCGAGTTCCATCTTCCCGCCCGGGACCACGATGGTGTTCGCGCGCGACATGAACGCGTCCGGCACCATGTTCAGCAGGTAGGGGAAGTCGATGCCTTTCGGGTCGGCGAACCGGATCACCACCATGCTCTCGTCCGGCGCCGGAATTTCACGCGCAATGAATGGGTTGGAGGTGTCGACGCAGGGCACGCGCTGGAAGTTCACATGCGTGCGCGAGAACTGCGGGCAGATGTGGTTCACATAGTCCGGCATGCGGCGCAGGATGGTGTCGGTCACCGCCTCGGTCGAATAGCCGCGTTTGGATTTGTCGCGCCACAGCTTCTGGATCCATTCGAGGTTGATCACCGGGACCACGCCGATCAGCAGGTCGGGATACCTGGCCACGTCGATGGTGTCGTGCACCACGCCACCGTGCAGGCCTTCGTAGAACAGCAGGTCGGTATGGCGCGGCAGTTCTTCCCAGGGCGTGAAGGTGCCCGGCGCCTGCCCATATGGCGCCGCTTCGTCGGGGTCGTGCAGGTATTTGCGGTGCGTGCCGGTGCCGCTACGCGCGTAGTCCTGGAACAGCGCTTCCAGTTCGGCGAACAGGTTCGTATCCGGGCCAAAGTGGCTAAAGCGCATATCGCCGGCCTGTTCGGCGGAAGCCAGCTTGTCCTTCATCTGCTGGCGGTCGTAGCGATGAAAACTGTCGCCTTCGACGATGACCGAGACGATTTTCTCGCGCCGGAAAATCGCTTCGAAGGTACGCGTGACGGATGTGGTGCCGGCGCCCGAGGAACCGGT
>Ga0265780_10006278_pt1 | contig 14787 bp, 17 predicted proteins | sample P1T30metagenome_FD_192432 | JGI IMG/M metagenome (GOLD analysis project Ga0265780, IMG submission 192432) | Plant litter microbial communities from East Loma Ridge, Irvine, California - P1 T30 | ecosystem: Environmental > Terrestrial > Plant litter > Unclassified | place: USA: California... | reverse complement strand
TCGAGCGACGACGCGTGGTGCTGCGGTGCGGCGGCCGCCCTGGGCCTCGGCCCTGGACGACCTCGACGCGACGGACCGCCGCGGTGCGGACACCGGGGCGGGACGGGACTCGGCCGGACGACTTCGGGTCGGACGGCGGGCCGACACGGACGGGCGCCGGTCGGGTGGCGACCGGGAGACCGTCGTGACGGACGGGACCAGCCCCTGACGCAGGTGTTCAGGAGGTGCGGTGCCGGCGACACGTCACCGGGCCCGTGCCGACCTGCGAGGCGGACGAGCCGCCCCCGGCTGGGTCGAGCCACCGTGTCGGACGACGACACGGACGGTGTTGCGGGCCACTTTACGCGCTCGGAGGCCTGCGACGCCACCGGGCTGCCGTCGTGTCGTCGCGCCGGGGGAGCCCGCCGGCCATCGGGCCGGGGACGAGCGACCCGCTGCTCCGGTCAGGGACGCGGTTCGTCTCAATGCGGATCTTCGCGTCCCGGCACGTGGGGCGCGTTCTCCAGGGCGGAGCTGTCGCCGAGGGCATCGTTCCCGATGACGCTCACGGACGGCCAGGTGCCGTCAGAAGTCACCGCCGGCGTCACCGGGCGACCCACCGCCAGAACGCTGCAGGTGCACTCGCCTGGCCAGCCGGATGAGCGGGCGGACCATCAGCTGGACGCTGCCGAGCAGGAACGACCAGGTGCCGGCGGTCGTGGTCGACTCCGAGAAGAAGAGGATGCTGCCGATCACGAACCACAGCGCGACCATGATGTCGTTGACGATGCTCGCGACCTCGTACTTGTGGCGGATCACGATCTCGTCGCGTCCGACAGAGAACGTCACGGTGCGGTCGTCCGACGACGGGGGCGGTGCCATCGATCCATGCAACCACAGGCACTCCCCCGGCGACGATGTCACTCTCGCTCCGGGCCCACGCGCAGAGCAGGACAGGCGTCCGACCGCTGATCCTCGGGTTCAGCTGGTCGTCGCGACACCACCGTTTCGGAGAACAGAGCCGGCAAGGTCAACGCGCCGCCCGTGTCGATCCGCAGCCGAGGGCTGCGGGCGACTGAGGTGATCCGGGAGTTCGATCGCTGACCAGTCGAGATCCGGTACTGAGGCGCTCAGGAGATGCGTCCGAGCCTAGAGCCGGCCGCGCACCTTGCGCCGAGGGACCACCGTGACCGAAGCGACGATCGCGGAGAACATGCTGGCTCCTACGACGGTCACTGCCTCCGCACCAGTGAAACCTCGGGAAAGCAGTGCTGCCGAGGGCATGACTACGGCGACGCCAGCGAGGGACGCGAGGAGAACTGCCACGGGACGCCCACGATGCCGAGGCGAGACCGATGCTCCAACGATCAAGACAGCAACGGCGAGCAAGACGATCAGCACCCACCCCACGGTGATGACGACATCGTTCGATGCTGTTCCCTGGCAATCAGCAGGAGGTGGCATGACCGTCGGGCAAGGACGATCGGCTCCCCGCGCAACGTGCAACGTGCAACGTGCAACGTGCAACGTGCAACGTGCAACGTGCAACGACACAGCTGCCCCGACTGCAATGACCACCGCGGGCAGGGTCCAGGACCACAACGGCCTGTCGCTCAACCGGTCGTCCATGACTGGCATCGTATGGGCCACCCCCGGTCAAGTGAACGCATAGCGTGCTTCCGGCAGCGACGAACGTGACTCCTGGAAGTTCGCCGGCTGCTCCGCGATCCCCTATCGGGACGCCGCCCTGAGCAGGTTCACGAGATGGAAGTTCCACCCGTCCTCGTGTTCCGCTCGAAGTACGTCGCCATCGGTGAGCTGCTCGAAACCTCGTTCCGTCAGCGTGACGGTGCTGCGCTCGCCGTCACTGCGGATGTTGAAGCGCACCGTGAGCGGCGACGGCCATTCCGGCTGCTGCCACACGAAAGCGAGCCGCCTCGGCGGTACTGCTTCGGTCACGCGACCGTCAGCGAAGTGCTCGCGGCCGTCCTCGGTCCAGGTCTCGCGCACGGCCGAGCCGACCTCGGGAGTGAGGACCAGCTCAGGCCACCAGGTGTCGCGCTCGTCCGTAAGCGCGCACCACATCCTCTCGATGGAGGACATCGATGTGACGGTGATCGACAGCGAGTCAGCGCACATGCTCAGACGCTAGTGCGTCTGCCCAGCACTGGCGCCGGTGTGCCGGCCCGATGCTGACGTCGGAGCTGAGCTCGGCCACCCCTGCTGCTCGCGATTGCTGCTCGATGAAGCTGAGCAGCGATCGTGCGACCCCCGCCGCAACTGCTTGGGCGAAACGAACAGCATGTCGATGTAGCCGCTGTGGTCCACGTCCGAGAAGCCGACCACCTCAGCTCCATGAACAGCGACGACGCTCGCGCGTTCCCTCATTGCGACGTCCCAGGCAGAAAGGTCGCGTCGCCCCGGCTTCGCCGATGCCTCGACCTGTTCGGCCGTGTCGTGGGCGACTGCCGCCTCAGTGATGGCCTCCGTGACGATGGTGAGGGCGGCGGCCGCGTCAGCTGGCTCTAGGCGAAGGCTCGCCACAGCCAGAGGGGCTCTACCTGCTCTCCCGAGCCCAGGTGGCGATGTCGGCCAATGTGACCGACTCGAGCGTTGCACCCTCGGGGAGCAGGAACACCTGGCAATAGAAGCCCAAGGACCCCTCGGGCGGTTCCTGCCCACGTTCGGTGCAGGGCAGATCCTCCGCACCTGTGCCGTGCACACCGGTAGCGACGATGTCTCCGGCGCTGCCGGCGTCGGCTGTCCACGCTTGGGCCGTCATATCAGTGACGGCCTCCCAGGAGAAGTCCTCGCGCGTGCCCGAGGTCAGGTCGAGGCGGTAGCCGACGAGCCAGGGCACGCCGTCGATCGACGCCCCGAACAGGCCCGTGATACCAGACTCCTCCGTCGTGCTCGGCGTCACTGACGTGACCGCGACATCGACGCCGAGCGGCGCCTGTGACTCGAGCGGCGCGCTCTCGCCGAGCGCGAGGTCAGGCGCTCCAGCGGAGCAGGCGGTCAAGGCGAATGCCATGACCGCGAGCGACGCTGTCGCCACCCGAGAACGGGCAGAGCGGCGGCGGGCAGTGATGGGGTGCATTTTGCAAACATAGCGTCGAGTCAAGGGGCGCTCGTCGTCTTCCACGACCAGGAAGGTGCCTGGCCCATGGCCCAATTCTCAGCAGCTCGTCAGCCGTCGTGGTCGGAAGCCGAGCCCCCGACGCGCGAGGCTGTCCGGTACCGCCCGGGCGGTAGGGAGCGTTCGCGGCTGAAGGCTCGACTGAAGGCGTACACGGACGTGTAGCCGACGTCAGCGGCGATCTCGTCCAGCGTGTCGTCGGTGTCTCGGAGACGACGCGCGGCGAGGTCCATCCGCCAGCGGGTCAGGTACGCGCCGGGCGTGGTCCCGGCGAAGGTCGCGAATCGGCGGACGAGCGTCTGCTTGGACGTCGCCACCTCACGGGCGAGGGCCTCGGTCGTCCACGGATGCCCCGGGGCCTCGTGGATCCGCGTGACGGCGCGCAGGAGGAGCGGGTCACGGAGGACGCCCCACCACGATGCGTCGACCGGCGGGGCGGAGGCCAGCCAGGAGCGGAGGACCTCGATCAGGAGGACGTCGACGAGGCGGTCCAGGAGGAGGTCGGTCGCGAGACCAGGGCGGGCCAACTCCCTGCCCAGGAGCCGGACGACGTCGGCCAGGGTCGGGTCGAGCTGCGGGGCGCCGAGGTGGACCACCGCCGGGAGGAGCGGGAAGACGGGAGTGCTCCCGGCCGGATCATGAGAGTAGGAGGCGCCGAGCACCTGGGTCTGCACGTCGCCGTCCCCCAGACGCAGGTCACCGCCCTCGCGGCGAGCCTCGGCCGCGACGGCCACGTCGCACGAGTGGACGTCGGCTCCGGGCTCGCTCGAGAGGGAATGTGCCGCGCCCGTGGCGAGGATCACGACGTCGCCGGTCATGAGGAGGCGCGGAGCCTCCCCGTCGAGGGTCAGCCAGGCGATGCCGGCGGTGACCGCGTAGACGACGGCGTCGCGGTCACGGAGCCACTCGACGCCCCAGTCGCCCCCCGCCGCGATCCGCGCACCGGCGCTCCCGCGCACCCCGGACACGTCGAGCACCTCGGAGAGAACATCCATCCCGCCAACCTACGGCTGATCGTCCCAATGACCCACTGTCCGCCAGCCGATGGCACGTCCGGACATCATCGTGGACCTTCCACGCATTGAGCGCGCCGCCAGCCGCTCCTACCGTGGATGTCGCCCCGAGCGCACGCCGGGGCGAGAAGACACGAGAGAAGAAGTCACCATGAGCACCACCGACGACACCGTCCCCGACGGCCTGATGCCCGCCGACGTCCTGGCCTCGACCACTCCGGTCGCCGTCTACGGCTTCGCCCGCGCGAAGGCCGGCGCGGAGCGCGAGCTGGAGGACGCGATCCGGGCGATCATCCCGGCGGTCCGAGCCGAGCAGGGCTACGAGCAGTACGCGGTCCACACCACCGAGGAGGCACCGGGCGCGTTCGCGTTCTACGAGCGTTGGTCGTCCGGTCAGGACATCGCGCGGCACGTTCAGCAGCCCCACATGCAGGACTACTTCGGCAAGCTGGGCGACCTCGTCGAGGGCGACCTCGAGGCCCAGTGGCTCCGGCCCCTGAGCGACTGACCCGGAAAGTCCGCGCCGCGAGTCGCCCCTCAGGCTCGCGGCGCTGGGGACCCGGAGGGCTGGCCCACCGGTGCTTCACCGCGAGGGCCTGTTCGGGTAGAGATCAGCCAACGAGACGCAGCAGGTGGGCTCTGGGAGCACAGGTTCGTGGAGCTCCCAGGTACTCCAGCCGATTCGACTCGGGCGCCACAGTCCGCGATTCACGTCTCCAGGCGCGGGGCGGGGACGTGGAGCTGTCGCGCTTCTCGCAGGGTGTCGCTGAGGACGGCGCGCCCCTCGACCATGTCCGGGTCCGTGTGTGCCCCGAGGGCACGGCGGGCGATCGGGACCAGTGCCGTCACCCATCCCGTCACAGCGCCCGTCAGGAGCGGGAAGCGGTAGGGAAGCATCGCGCGGCGATGCTCTCCGAGATCCACACCCCGTGCCCGGAGAAGCGGCAGCAGCTCGCGGGTCGTTGCGAACGCCTCCCGGAGAGCCTGCCGGTCACCGACCATCGCCGACAGCGAACCCTTGCCCACCGCCTGGGCGTACATGCCGGCGTCGGCGATGAAATGGAGCCACAGCCACCCCCGAATGTCCCTTTCCTCCCGGGCAGTGATGCCGGCCTGCCCGAATGCCGCCAGGACCTCCCCCACGCGCCGGCTCGTCGGAGCGTGAGCGGTGCCTACGACGACCGACGGCATGATGGCGGCCACCAAGAGGCCGTCCTCCTGGAACTGACCACCCCCGCCCGGGAAGCCGAAGACGACCTGGTCGGCTGGCAACGGCGCGACGGCCTCGAGCGGTTCCCCCCAGACGTTGCCGAACACCAGGACGGTCGCCGATCCCAGCCGGGGCGCGAGGAAGTCCGCTGCCTCAGCGAGTCGATGATGCCCGACGCTGAGCACGACGAGGTCGAACTCGTCTGGATCGATGCTCTCGCGGAACCTGGCTGGGTAGTTCTCCCGGACTCGTCGGCCGAGCGGTGCACGACGCCCGTCGATCCAGTCCATGCGCACCTCGTCCCCGTATTCCGCGGCACGCCCTGGGCGTACGTAGAACTCGACGTCGTGACCAGCGGCGGCCAGGACGCGACCGTAGATCGTCGCGATCGCTCCCCGCCCGAACATCAGGATGCGCATGAGTGACCCCTCGCTAAAATGGAGAAAGTCTCCGATTGCGACTATACGGAGACAATCTCCATTTTGCACGAGAAGGGTGCCTCCGTGGCCGAGGAACGCGCGATGCGGGCAGACGCCCGTCGGAACCGAGAAGCGATCGTCGCTGCCGCGCAGGTCGTGTTCGACCAGGACCAGCAGGTGCGGTTCGACGACTTCGCCGCCCTCGCCGGAGTAGGGGTGGGGACGCTGTATCGGCACTTCCCCACACGGGACGCTCTAGCTGCGGCGGTGTACGAGGGCGAAGTGGCACTGCTCTGCGAGAACGCTGTCGACCCTGCGCGGCCGGCCGTCGAGAACCTCGAGTCGTTCCTCCGCGGCTTCGTCGAATACGTCCTGGACCACACCGGGCTGGCCCGCACGCTCGCGACAGTCGAAGACCCGGCGGTCTTCACCGACGGCGGGATCCAGATCGAACGCACGGTGTCGGGCCTCGTGAGCCAGGCAGCCCAGGACGGCGACGTCCGCGACGACGTGCCGGTCGGAGCAGTGATGATCGTGCTGCACGGCATCGGCACCGCGACGGGACGACCGCTCTGGGCATCAGAATCGCGCGCAGCCGTGGAGCTCTTGATCGCCGGCCTTCAGGCCACGTGAAGGCACGCCCCGTTCAGCCGGACACTCCAGCCATGGGCACCCGACACCCGTCTCGAGAGATCATCCGGTCTCGGACCGAACCGCGGGGCTCGAAGTGGAGGGACAGGACGTGTTCATTGTGAGACGTTGCGGGCGATGCGGTCGAGGAGCGCCTCGAGGGATATCTCGAACTCCTCGTCGCTGCGGTCCTCGCTGAGGAGGTCGCGGAGGCGTCGAACCTCGGTCGCCCTGTCCAGGGACACGTTCCCGTCCCTTTCCGGGACGACGGCGCCCCCCTCGTCGAGTGGCTCCTCGGCGGGGCCGGCCTCGGCGCCCCGGACCACGGACTGCAGGAGGAGCTGGCCGAGGAGAAAGCTGCTGAACGCCCTGTACGAGTCGACGGCGAGGGCATCCGTGAAACCGTTCCTCGTCAGTGACCTCAGGAACGTGTCGACGACCTCGACGCTGCGGAGCGGGGGGCGCAGCCACGGGGCGGCCGGATGACGGGTAGCCACGAGCGGGAATGCCTTCGGGTGCTCGGTCGCGATGGCACGGACCGAGTGGGCGACGGTCTGCAAGAACTCCTGCCAGTGCGAGCCCTCTGCCTCTTTCAGATGGGAGGTCAGCTCGCTCATCAGCGACGCGACGACCCCCTCCAGGAGGTCTTCCTTGCCGTGCACGTACCGGTAGAGGGACATCGCCTCGACCCCGAGCTCCTGGGCCAGGGACCGCATCGACAGCCCCTGTGGGCCTGACCGGTCGATCTGCGCCAGCGCTGTCTCGATGATGAGGTCGCGGCTGAGCCCCGGCCCAGCTGATCGGGTCGCCTTGCTCCGTTCGGCCATGGTCGCCGCCTCCTGCGCATCGGTCCCCGATCCGACCGGCTCCGGAGGAGCGGAACAGGTTCCGAGAATTCACCAACCGTATCTCGGCTTACGTTGTAAGCTCCTCCGTGGCTTACACCGTAAGCCGATCTCGCTCCTCACCGAGCCCGGCGGTCCGCCGGGAAAAGGAGAACCACCATGATCGACAGCAAGAACATCAACGACCTCGCCGGTGCCGACGTGTACGACGAGGCCGACGCGAAGATCGGGACCGTCGGCCAGGTCTACGTCGACGCCGACCAGAACCCGGTGTGGGTGACCGTGCGGACGGGCCTCTTCGGGTCGTCGGAGTCGTTCGCACCCCTGGCCGACGCTCGCTTCGACGGCGGCGCCGTCCGCGTGGCGCACGAGAAGGCCTTCGTCAAGGACGCTCCGCGCATCGATGCCGACGGGCAGCTCAGCGTCGAGGAAGAGGAGGCGCTCTACACGTACTACGGAGACACCTCCGACGCCGCGACCTCGACGACGACCGAGCCGCCCCTGTTCGACCAGGACGCCGACCGCTCGGACGGCGCCGTCGCGACCGAGGGCCACGACACGTCGGGCCCGACGACGGACGACGCCATGACGCGCTCCGAGGAGCGCCTGCACGTAGGCACCGAGCGCGTCGAGGCAGGCCGCGCCCGTCTGCGGAAGCACGTCGTCACCGAGCAGGTCAGCACGACCGTCCCGGTCAGCCACGAGGAGGTCACGCTCAGCCGCGAGCCGATCACCGACGCGAACGCCGGCGACGCCCTCTCCGGCCCTGCGTTGAGCGAGGAGGAGCACGAGGTCGTGCTCACCGAGGAGCACGTCGTCACCGCGAAGGAGACCGTCCCCGTCGAGCGCGTGAGCCTCGGCACCGAGACCGTCACCGAGCAGCGCACGGTGACCGACGACGTGTCGCACGAAGAGATCGAGCTCGACGACTCGACGACCCGCACCACCTCCGACGAGACCGACGTCGACCGCGACACCCGCCCCTAGCCACCTGCTCCCCCTGCTGACGGCGGCGTCCGCACCGGCCCGAACCTTGCGGACGCCGCCGCCTCAGGCACCCGAGAAACCCCCGAACACCTCACCCGAACACGTGCCCGAAAGGCTCCCCATGGACTTCCCCGCCGCCCTGCAGACCGGACTGGCCGCGGTCATCGCGTTCGTCCCGCTCGCGCTGCTGTTCCTGCTCATCCTCGTCGTCGGCCTCGTCGTCGCGAAGCTCGTCGAGAAGGGGCTGTCCCGGCTCCTGACCCGCGTCGGCTTCGACCGGGCCGTCGAACGAGGCGGCATCAAGAAAGCCCTGGCCGGCTCCGAGCTCGACGCCTCCGACATCGTGTCGAAGATCATCTACTACACACTCGTCCTCTTCGTACTCCAGTTCGCCTTCGGGGTCTTCGGCCCGAACCCGGTCAGCGACCTGCTCGCCGGCATCATCGGGTTCCTGCCCAAGATCATCGTCGCGATCATCATCATCGTGATCGCCGCAGCTGTCGCCGCCGCCGCGAAGGGGCTCATCCAGAACACCCTCGGCGGCCTGTCCTACGGGAAGGTCCTCGGGAACGTCGTCGCTGTCTTCATCCTGTTCATCGGCGTCACCGCCGCCCTCGACCAGATCGACGTCGCCACGACCGTCACGACGCCGATCCTGATCACCGTGCTCGCGATCATCGCCGGAGTCGTCATCGTCGGAGCCGGCGGCGGGCTCATCAAGCCCATGCAGCACCGCTGGGAAGCGATGCTCACCAAGGCGGAGGAAGAGGCACCCAAGATCCAGCAGCACGCCCAGGCAGCACCGTCCGTCGCCGAGCAGGCGAAGCAGGCCGCCGACTCCGCCAAGGACAAGGCAACGACGTCGTCGACCCGGAGCACCCGAGGCTCGAACTGACCCCACCTGTGCAGGCCGGTCCCACTCATCCGAGCAGGACCGGCCGACACGCTGGCCTCTCCCCCCGAGGACCGGGGGTCACCCCCGTATCGGAGCAGACCATGACCCTTCCCTACGCCCTTCCCCCCGGACGCGACGACGCGACCGAGGCGGCCGACGTGGCCGACGTGGCCGACGTCATCCTCAGCGAGGAGCACCTCCTCGTCACGACGGAACGACGCGCCATCGAGCGGGTCGTCCTGCAGAAGGTCATCGTCACCAAGCGACAGACCATCACCGTCGACGTGAGCCACGAGGAGATCCGCCTCACCCGTGAGCCCCTCGCCCGTGGCACCGTCGTCCAGACCGATACGCGACCTGCCCTGCACGAGCCCGCCGTCATGATCCTGCACGAGGAACACATCACGGTCTCGAGAGCGATCGTCCCCGTCGAACGCGTGACCCTCACGACGACCTCCGTCCCAGAACGACTCATCGTCAAGGAGACGATCCGACACGAGGAGATCGATGTGGACGTCGAGCCCCGAGGGCTTTCGACAACTCATCAGGGGAACCGAGAAGCCACCTGACACCGAGTGCAACGCAGACACGTCTGGGTCGGTAGCCGATCGGCTATCGCGACGGAGATGGGCTCCTCGTCCGACTGCCGCTGACGCGCAACCGTGTGGACCTACCTCATCGACCTCGGATTCTCCCTGGCCCAGTGGTTTGCTGATCCCCGACGCCTGTGGCGCCGCCGCCCCTGAATCGCACAGATGGGTCCAGAAGACCGGTCGACGATCCTCAACTGGGACCCCACGAGTCGGTGCCTGATGACGGCTGCCGTTCACCTCGCGACATCGCGAGGTGCGGCGGCTCGTCACGACGGAACGTCGTGGCGACCGTCAGAGGGCCACGGCGGTGAGAACGATCGCGACCGCGCCCGGTGCTGAGACAGCTACGCCCAGCACGAGAAGACTGCTTCCTCTCGCCGCGGAACGGCGGGTGTCCAGAACACCCCAGGCAATGCCCACGAGATGAGTCGCGAAAGACACGAGCGGCAGCCACAACCCTTGTGCCGCGGCAACTGCTTGGACATGCGTCTGGTGTCCCTGAGGCACCGTCTGGAGCAGGACGAGGGTCAGCCCGAGGACGACGGCCACGATCGCGATGGCCGCCCAAGCTCCTACCGGCCCCCACAGGGCGCACACCCGCTTGCCAGTCCGAGGGAAGCGCCCACGCACGAGCACGGACACGAGTGCGCCACAGGCAGGGACGCAGACTGCGTACGACACGAGAAGACGGAGACTCTCGCCGTCGTCGAAGGTGAGGATCGACTGCCTCAGAGGGGAAGACAGGGCGGCTCCAGAGAAGGCTGCAGACACAGCCAGGACCAGAACGAGGATCGACACCAGATGAGGAGCGACAACCTGGGCCCGACCGCTGCGTCCAGACCCGGTCACCGAGGCCATCGCGACCGGCTCGCGCCCTCGTGCGTGACTCCTGAGGTCGTGAGCCCAGATGGTGACGTGCCGATGGCCATGGGACACAGCTTGCCCGTGCCGAAGCGCAGATTCATCGCTCGAAGGACGGAGATCAACTCGCCACCCGACCGCCACTCACCCGGACCTGTCACGCTCCCGCTCACAGCCCCTCGTAGAGCAATCCTTGGCCGCTTCAATAAAGCATCGTCTGATGGGCACCCTTGCGCAGTCCTTCGATCGAGCTACAGGCCGCTCCCGATCAACGCTCTCTCCGCAGCTGACGCTGTGTTCCATCCGTGGACCGCGGGTGACGGTGCCGACGAGATGTGGTCGCGCCGCAGTCACGTCACGTTGACCAAGTCAGGTCGGTGCTCCACAGTGATGACTCATGAGCCGATTCGTCCCCAGGTCAGCTGTCCGGATGGTCGGCGCCGGCGCCGTGGCGCTCGTGCTTGTCGCAGCGTGCACGAATTGCGCGGCTTCGGTCGATCAGACCGTCAAGGGCAAGATCAAAGAGCGTGCGGAACAGGTGCGAAGCTATCTGGAGTCCATCGGCGACAACCCCACGGGAGACTCGGTCGAGCATCGAATACGAGCGGGCGAGCTGTACACGGATCTCGCGCTCGACGACGCTGAACTGGCCAGCGACTCTCCCCTCGGCCCTCCTATGAGCGTCGTCTACGACCTGAGCACCGACGAGCAGGGGGTCGTGTCGGTGTCCTTCCTCATAGCCGATCAGAGCACCGACAGTGTCGGGCTATTCGGCTCGGACACACGCGCCCTCGTCGCTTGCATGACCCTCACTGCCAACCCGGACGGTCAAATTCGGGGCAGCTCGGCCGAGTGCCCCGACTACGTCGACACCCTCTACAGCGCCTACCGCCAAGTGGCCATGAAGCCCTAGACGCGGGAACTCGAAGCGATCTTGTCCGATATGCGATCCCCTATCGCGACCGGTGATGGACCGACGAACGGAGACCGGGGCCGATTCCCTCGCCGCCACAGAGATCATCATTGAGGCGGACCTGCGTTGATTCGGTGACGCCCTAACCTGACGCCATGGGGAACGAGAGAACACGAGCCGCTGTGCTTGCTGCGCTGACGATCGTCGGGAGTCTCACGCTGACCGGCTGCGCATCCGAGGCGACGGCACCGGCGCCCCTGGCGACGACATCGCCTACCTCTGTGGACGCACGAGGCAGCGACGACGCTTGGCCGGACGGCTCCGACGCCAAGACGCCATCGTGCCAGGACGCCTCAGCAGCAGTCCTCGCAGTGGTCAACGACTCCCTGCACGAGGCGTCCGCCACGAACGGCACGGTCGAGCCCGTGTTGCCCTGGCTCAGCGCCCGACCTGACACCGACCTTGAGCTGTGGACGCTCACCGGCCTCGTCGAGAACACGGAGACCCAGCAAGGCACCGAGGGTGGCTACTTCGTCGTCTTCGCCACCGACTCCGACCCCACCTCGCCCACTTTCGACGGGAAGATCTCCGCACTCGGCGTCGCGGCCAGCATGACGACCCTGCCTCCCCTCGAGCCTCCCTACATCGGACCGACCGACATGGACGATGTTCCGCCCGCCGCGCTCGGCTGCGGGACGCAACGCGCAAAGGAATCCTGACCGCCCCTCCCGAAGACGCCCCGGCGAAGCGCCGGTTTCGGATCGGCTATCGAGCGCCCCATAGGGCGACTTCCGCAGCAGCCTCGAGACTCTGCAATCACCATTCGCCGCAGACTCCCGTCCGAGATCGCGCAGCCATGGCCTGGTCGTAGCCTTCTCGAATGGTGAAGAAGATCATTCTCGTCATGGCCGAGTACATGGTCGACGATTCCCCGCTCTGGCACCGCGGATCTGCCGACCTGCTCGGAACAGCCGATGCTGGGGAACTCGGGCTGAGCTCCCACCTTCGACGCGATCTCCGCGCATGGAACGACGTCTTCAACTCCCTGGGCGAGCCGGACTACGCCTGGCCATCCGACGACGTAGCCGACGGGCATGCCACCGAGGCGTTCACGCTCGCGGCTCGCGTGCAACTCGAACTCGGTGACGACGCGCATGTGTGGTGTGGAGCTGGCGGAGGCATCGACACCGTGACCGAGCAAGAGATCTCCGTGGTGCTCTCGGCCCTGCACCCTGGCACAGATCTCGGGTCCTGGCGCCACGGACGACGAGACATCCGAGCCGCTCGCGACGTCGGCGTCAGTGGGGCGACGGCGGAGGCGATCATCCATTGGCGCGCCCTGACCGAGCGGGAAGGTACCCGCTTCAGCAACGCCGACACGCGCGCCCTCGGCCTTGCCGCGGCCGGCCTCGTGCAGGCCGATGTCGGAGCTGGCGTGCAGGTGATCTTCTATTCCGGCCACTCCGAGCCGTACGGGCAGAAGGACGCCAGCTGAGCCCGGCTGACGATCGGTCACCGACCACCGGCGGACGCTAGCCACTCCCCCGCAGCTACGGGGCGCCGGCCATCTCGATAGGTCAGTCCGAAACTGATCTCGGTGAACAATCCTCTACCGAGACGCGCTTGCCGAAACAGACGGTTGCTCATTCCGCCCGTATCCACGTACGATCTTTCTGCCCCGAGGCTGGTTCAGGACTGGGGAAGGCCCAGCCCCCGCCGTCGCACAGACGTTCGGGTTGGCGGGGGTTTGGTTCCCCTCACGGCAGCTGTCCGTCAACAGAAACCGGTATTGCCCGGGCACTAGGTGCACCACCGACGACCGCATACTTTTCCATCGGGGGGAGATGCGGACCTGAACCCCCCATCTCCCCGCCCTCCCCCGTAAGCCCGGGGCAATGTTTTACCGGGCACTAGCGGCCGGGCGTGTAAACGGCTGCGTTGCCGACGCAGCCCGGACTCCGCTGCCTCTGGCGGGGTTCCTGGGTTTGCTCAGGTTCCCCGTCACGGACCAGACAACGGGGCAAGCCCGCCCCACGGGCACGCAACTTGCTCGTGCCCCCGTCCCGCCGTACCTTCACTCCGTGACTATGCGAAATTGCCTGAAGTGGGAGTCCGACGGAGAACTCTTCGAGGCATGCGACCACACCACCTCCATCCGGGTCCTGCGTCACCCATCCCGAGGCGAAGCCCCGCGCGGTGCTGTGACCATCGCAAGCGGAGACCCCTGGTCGACCCGCACAGACAAGCTCGACGTTCACCTCGTGGCAGGGGCCCCCAACTCGCAGACCGTTGCCGTCATGCCCAAGGGCATCGTGAGTTCCACGGTGCTCGCCTGGCTGACACGAGTCGCGCCCCAGCCCTGATCACGGCGCCCCGCTGACTCTGACGTCCCGAGCCGGTGAGGTGACGGTAGATCCCGGGGGCCCACATGAGAGGTGGATGTCGAGCTGGGCCGGTTGAGCGAAGACCGCGGCGTGCTCTGGTGTCATTCGCTGCTGCCGTGAGGGCTGGGATCACGGTCAGGTAACGCACCAATCCCATCCAGCGAGGGTGGCGAACCCCTGTCAACTCCCCACCGGGAACCACAGACAAGGAGAACCACATGACCATCTCACGCAAGACCATCACCAAGTCCGCCTTCGGCATCGTCGCCTCCGGCGCCCTCATCTTCAGCCTCGCCGCCTGCTCCTCCACCGACGCCGGCAGCAGCTCCTCCTCCTCGGCCGCCCCCTCGTCGTCCTCCTCGGCCGCGTCCACCGAGCCCGTCGCCTCGCTCCCCGACCTCTCGAACGGTGTCGACACGCAGGTCGCCGTCGACGCCTCCTTCGTCGAGGCCCTCGGCACCCTCGGCCTCACCCCCGGAGTCGTCGGCACCGCCGCCTTCACCGACGGCACCTTCTCCTTCCCCATCACCGGCGGCAACGTCGACTACTACGACCCCGCCAGCGACGTCCGCCCCTACGTCCAGGGCGAGCTCGACCACGACGGCTCCGGCCTCTCCCTGACCGCCGCCGACGGCACCGTCGTCGAGCTCAGCGACTTCCGCATCGACCCGGGCGAGAGCAAGCTCTACGGCACCGTCACCGCCAACGGCGCCGTCGCCGCCGAGGACGCCTACCTCTTCAACCTCCACGGCGGCACCCTGAAGCCCCTCCAGATGGACGGCACCAACGCCATCCTCGAGGGCACCACCGTCCACATCAGCCCCGACGCCGCAGCACTGCTGAACGAGACCTTCAAGACCGACGCCGTCCAGGACGACATGCTCGTCGGCGTCGCGAAGATCACCGTCGCCACCGAGTA
>Ga0265780_10006277_pt1 | contig 14787 bp, 10 predicted proteins | sample P1T30metagenome_FD_192432 | JGI IMG/M metagenome (GOLD analysis project Ga0265780, IMG submission 192432) | Plant litter microbial communities from East Loma Ridge, Irvine, California - P1 T30 | ecosystem: Environmental > Terrestrial > Plant litter > Unclassified | place: USA: California... | reverse complement strand
CGCAAGCAGCCGGACTCTGGAGCTGCGCGGCTTTGCCGATTCACTCGCCCGGTTGGGCGGCTTCGTGCTGGGGCAGCTGCAGCTGCTTCAACGGACGAGGCTACCTGCCAATGGTTCACCGCCGCGTCGCGTCTGCTTGCCAAGCGTCAGTGCCTACGGGCTGATGGGCAAGAGCCCTGCCATACGCCAGACCGGCTCGATGATTGGCAAGGTCCTGCAGAGCTCATACACCGTGCTGCTGCGCGGTGAAACGGGCACCGGCAAAGAAGTGGTCGCGCGGGCCATCCATGACTGCGGCCCGCGTCGCTCACAGGCATTCATCGTGCAGAACTGCGCGGCGTTGCCGGAGAGCCTTCTGGAAAGCGAGTTGTTCGGCTATTGCAAAGGGGCGTTCACCGGCGCTTTGCGCAATCGTCCAGGGCTATTCGACGCAGCCAATGGCGGCACGTTGTTGCTGGATGAAGTCGGCGACATGCCGCTGTCGGTGCAGGCCAAGCTCCTGCGTGTTTTGCAGGAAGGTGAAGTCCGGCCGCTTGGCTCCAATGACACCCACAAGGTCGACGTGCGCATTGTTGCAGCGACGCACCGCGATCTGTCGCTCATGGTTCGGGAGGGCACGTTCCGCGAGGACCTCTACTACCGGCTCATGCAGTTCCCGATCGAGTTGCCGCCGTTGCGCGAGCGCGGCGAGGACATCATTGAGCTGGCCCGTCATTTCGCTGACCAGGCCTGTGCGTCTCTGCAGCGCCATGCACTGAGCTGGTCGGATGCAGCGCTTGATCAACTGTGTGGTTACGCTTTTCCGGGGAATGTCAGAGAGCTCAAGGGTTTGGTTGAACGCGCCGTTCTGCTGTGCGAGGGCGGGGAGTTGCTCGCCGAGCATTTCGGCCTCACCCGTGCCCCGGTGGCTGACGACACCCACCTTAACCTGCGCGAACGCCTTGAGCATATCGAGCGCGGTCTGCTGCTCGATTGCCTGCGCAAAAACCGGGGCAATCAAAGCCTGTCCGCGCGCAAGCTCGGCTTGCCCCGGCGCACGCTCCTGTACCGGCTGACCCGTCTGAATATCAATCCGGGTGACGTAAATGCCTAGTCAGCAAACGCGTCACCCCCTGTCCATTTTCGAGGGCGCCAGGCATTGGCGCCTCGTGCTCAGCTCTGGAGACCACCTGATGTCTGCTCGTCATCGGCAAGCCGTTCTATTGACCCTTGTTCTGTTCTCCGGCCTCTCGGGTTGTGCCGGCAATTACAAGTTCAACGACAACCTGTATCGCCCTCTGGGTGACCCGCAGGCGGCGAACCGCGGCTATTGACCCAGGAGTATCGACATGGAACTAATTCTGGAAATGCACAGCGCGCGGCAGTTTGTGCCAGCGCAGTCGTACCGGATGACATTCGGGGCGGGAGGCGGCGTGATTGGGAGGGGAGAGGACTGCGACTGGGTCATCCCCGACCGCACCCGGCACCTGTCACACCGCCACCTGACGATCAGCTGCAACGACAACGCTTTTTTTCTGACTGACACCAGCAGCAACGGCGTGATGGATGCCGACAGTGGCCAGCGGTTGCCCAAGGGCCAGGCGATTCGCATTGATCACGGCAGCGGGTATGTGATCGGCGATTTTGAAATTCGCGCACGGCTCACCCGGGGCTCAGCTTCATCCGACCGGCAAGCGGGGCCTGCAGACACAGCCGGATGCATCATCCCCGATGATTCCTTTCTTGACCTCGACCCGCTGAATGCGCTCGACCAGCAGGAACGTGTTCACTCGGACATCGACGAGCTGATTTCACCCCCGGCTGGCGTCAGCAATGGCTCCCATCGTGGGGACTATGCCCGGGTGGATATGGAAAGCTTGCGCGTGCCGGAACTGGTCGAGGCGCCTGCTGAACCATCGGCCCCCAGCGTTGATCACGCTACATCGACGGCCACAACCAGAGCCCATGGCGGCGAGTTCTGGACGCAGTTCTCTGCGGCCCTCGGCATTGAACTCGGCCATCTCGATCAGGACGCCCGGGAAGCTCTGGCCGTGGATGCAGGTCGCTTGCTGAGGCTGAGTGTCGCCGGGCTGCAGCAGATTCTGCACACGCGCAGCGAACTCAAAAACGAACTGCGCCTGTCGCAGACGACGGTTCAGGGCGCACAAGGCAACCCGCTGAAATCGGCCGTTGATGCGCCACAAGCCCTGGCGGCATTGTTGACCTCCCACAAACCCGGCCAACTGCCGGGCGAGCAGGCGGTGTCGCAGGCCTGCAACGACGTGCAGGCGCATCAGGTGGCGTTGATGGCGGCCAGCCGCGCCGCCGTTCGCGCCACCCTGGAGCACTTCTCGCCGGAACAGCTGATCCTGCGCTTCGAGCGCGACAAACTGCCGTTGTACCCAACCTCAGGCAGTCGATGGAGGGCCTACGGCCGCTATCACCAGGCCCTGCGTCAGGACAACGACTGGAGCGAGCGTCTGATGGCGCGCGACTTCGCTCAGGCTTATGAAGAGCAGATCCGATTGATCGCCACCCTCCGCAGTGGTCACCAGGGATGAAAAACATGTTTTGTCGTTCCACTCGCGTCTCAGGCGCGCTGACTGCATTGGCCGTGTGTGTGCTGCTGGCAGGCTGCTCGACGCTGTCTCCCTATTCACGACTGACCAAGCTCGACCTCCGGCTCACTGCCAGCGATCAACTGAATCCTGATCTGAACGGGCGCCCGTCGCCCATCGTGTTACGGCTCTACGAGCTCAACCACGCGGTCGCTTTCGAAAATGCCGATTTTTTCAGTCTTTATGAGCGTGCCAAAGAAACCCTCGCGCCCGACATGCTCGCCAGCGAGGAGCTGGAGCTACGCCCCGGCGAGACGCTTGAACTGAAGCTCAGCGTACACCGGGGCAGTCGCTATGTCGGTGTGGTCGCGGCCTATCGCGACCTGTCCCAAACCGTGTGGCGCTCAACGCATCGTGTTGCAGCGACCGAGACGACGGAGATCGATCTTACCCTTGATCAAAGTGGCATTCGCCTTTCACGAGAAGCGCTGGCCGAGACGGAAAACCCATGAACGCCCACAAAGTCATCTGGCAGGAGGGCATGTTGCTGCGCCCGCAGCACTTGCAGCACAACGATCGTTACCACGATTACCAGATAAAAACCCGCACCCGATTAATGGGCGGCTATGTCTGGGGCTTTATCACTTTGGACATCGACGTGCAGTTTCTCCATATGGGCAAACTGGTGATCAGCCGGGCGTCCGGCGTCCTGCCCGACGGCAGCCTGTTCGACCTGGGCGGCAGCAAGGAGTCCCTGGCCCTGGACGTTCCGCCCAATACCGCCGACACGCCTGTTTATCTGGCGCTGCCGTTGGTCACTGGCAATCATGTCGAGTCACGCCGGGGTGAGCAGACTGATGTTCTGGCGCGCTACACCGCGTATGAAACCCAGGTCGCCGATTCGAACGCCGGTGATGACGCGGTGTGCCAGGTCAGCTGTGGTCGCCCCGACTTCAGGCTGCTGCTCGGTGAACAGCAAAGCGACCAGGCTTTCGTGAGGCTGAAAATCTGCCAGGTGCTGGACACCAGCCCGGACGGTGTGGTCACTCTCGCGCCGGATTTCGTCCCCACCTACCTCCAAGCCCATGCGTCCAGTTACCTGCTGTCCTGCGTCAAGGAAGTCATCGGCATGCTCAGTCACCGTGGCGACACGATTGCCGAGCGCATTCGCTGCAGTGGCACGGTGGCCAGCGCGGAGATCGGCGACTTCATGATGCTGCAATTGATCAACCGGGCAGAGTTGCTGCTGCGCCATTACCTGGGCATTGAGCAGGTGCATCCAGAAGAACTCTACCGCACGTTGTTGACGCTGCTCGGCGACCTGGCGACCTTTTCGAGCGAAAACAGACGACCACGTCTGGACAGCCGCTATCAACACAATGATCAAGGTGAGAGCTTCCGCAAACTGATGGACGCTCTGCGGCAAATGCTGTCCATGGTGCTTGAACAACATGCCGTCGAGTTGGCCCTGCAAGCGCGCCAGTACGGCATCAGCGTCTCGCCGTTGCATGACCACACGCTGCTGGGTTCGGCTTCGTTTGTGCTGGCCGCCAGCGCTCACTGTGATTCCGAGGAACTGCGCCATCGCTTGCCCGCGCACCTCAAGGTGGCACCGGTGGAGCGTATCCGCCAACTGGTAAACCTGCATTTGCCGGGCATCAAGCTAACCCCGCTGCCGGTGGCGCCGCGGCAAATTGCCTTCCACTCCAAAAAAACCTGGTTCGTTCTCGACCTGACCGCCGAAGACCTGGCCCAGCTCGAACGTTCAGGCGGCTTTGCGTTTCACGTATCCGGCGAGTTTCCCGAGCTGGAGCTCAAATTCTGGGCCATCAGGAGCTGACCGACATGAGCAGGGGTAGCGATTACCACCAGGATGATAAAACCGTGCTGGTCAGTCGGCAGGGTCATGGACCCTCGACAGGCCCCATGACGGATTCCACCGCGCCGCCGCGGTTCGAGCAGCTCGAAGAACGCATGGTGTATGCCGCGCATCTACCTGCATCGCAGGTTTTCAACGTGGGCATGAATCCGCTCGTGGCGGCGGCGTCCGAGCTGTTGTCCGAATTGGTGCGCCTCAAGCGCGTCGAGGACCCGCAAGACATGGCCACCCTCAACGATCATCTGACACACGCCCTCAAATCCTTCGAGGTGCGGGCGTTGCATAACGGTGTGGAGGGCAGTCAGGTCATGGGCGCCCGTTATGTGCTGTGCACAGTGCTGGATGAGGCGGTGGTCACCACTGCATGGGGCAACGAAAGCGAGTGGTCGCAGATGAGTCTGCTTAGCGGCTTCCACAATGAGACCTTCGGTGGCGAAAAGTTTTTCCAGCTACTGGATCGGCTCTCGAAAAATCCCGTGAAGCACTTGCCGATGCTGGAGCTGATGTACCTGTGCCTTTCCCTGGGGTTTGAGGGCCGATACCGCGTGCAGACCCGTGGTGTGGTGGAACTTGAAAGTATCCGCGACGCGTTGTATCGGCAAATCCGCCACCTGCGCGGTGACGCACCCCGAGAGCTCTCTCCCCATTGGCAAGGGTTAAGTGGCCGGCGCAGCAGCCTCGTGCGCGTTGTTCCCGCATGGACGGTGGTCACGCTCGTTGTCGTCTGTCTGGTCGTGATGTATTCGGGCTTCGCCTGGGTGCTGGGCGAGCACCGTGAAGCCGTTCTGCAGCCTTATCAACTCCTGGACCAGACCGCAGTTGACCCGCAATCGCAATCACAACTGCAACCGCAGCCGTAAACAGAGACGTGTGATGAAAGAGCTTTTCAAGAAAACCGGCGCGTTGTTGCGTCAGACATGGATGTGGACACTGCTGTTGGTGTTATGCCTGGCGCTGTTTGTCTGGGTCTTGGGGCCGGTGTTGGCCGTCGATGAGCGGAAGTTCTGGGAGAGTGCCAGCTCCCGGTTGCTGACCATCAGCGCACTGTTCCTGTCCTGGGGGCTGGCAATGGTTTATGTCGGTTGGCGGGCGGGAGTGGCTGAAAAGGCCGTCGAAGGCAGCGAAGTCGGTCAGGCGCGCAGCCTGCACGACGACCGGCAGGATGAGGAGCAGGCCGAACTTCGCTCGCGATTCAGTGATGCGCTGAAGACACTGAAAACCTCGAGCCTGTATCGCGGCCGTAGTGAACACGGGCGTGCTGATTTGCCGTGGTACCTGCTGATCGGACCCGAGGGCAGTGGAAAAACCACCTTGCTGGAATGCTCTGGGCTTGATTTTCCGCTGAACAAGCTTGAGCGCACGCTCAGCCGAAACCCTCAAGCCACTCGCCACTGCGACTGGTACTTCGCCAATAGTGGCGTGCTTCTGGATACCCCTGGCCGGTACCTGACCCAGCCTGTTCAGGATGTGGACCGCAATGCCTGGACGGCGTTGCTGGGTCTGTTGCGCAAGCACCGTCGTCGTCGCCCGCTTAATGGTGTGCTGGTCACGTTACCTGTCGACCTGTTACTCAACGGCAGCGAGCTCGCCCTCGAAACCGTTGCGCGGCAGGTGCGAGCACGTTTGCAGGAGGTCCATCAGAAGCTGCACCTCGAAGTGCCGGTGTACCTGGTATTGAGTAAGGCCGACAGCCTTCCTGGCTTCTCCGAGTTTTTCGACACTTTGACTGCTGACGAGAGCGACCAGGTGCTCGGTACCAGCTTCCGCAAAGGGCAGAACGGCACCGATGCGGGCGTCTTGCGCGATGAGTTCGGCGCGCTTTTGCTGGGTCTGAACAATCAGGTGATCACCCGTATTCACCAGGAACGTGATCCCTCGCGACGAGGACTCATACTCGACTTCCCGTGCCAACTGAGCAGCATCGGCGAACAGCTCTGTCTTTTCGTGGAGCTGGCGTTCACGGGCACTCGCTACCAGCCTGCAAGCCAGTTGCGCGGCTTCTATCTGACCTGCGCAACACTCACAGCTCAGCAGGAAGCCGCCCTCGGCGCGGGCATGGCGCCCCCTCCAGGCATCCCGTTGGGGCAAGTGGCGACCCTGCGCAACAGCCGGGCGCGCTTTATCCATCACCTGCTCAGCCGAGTGATTTTTCCGGAGGCAGACCTTGCCGGCCTCGACATCCGCGAGCAACAGCGCATTCACTGGGCGCAGCGCATGCTGTACGTGGGTGCGATCGTGGCACTCGCGCTATTTGGCATGCTCTGGGTCGGGAGTTTTTCCTTCAATTACGAACGGCTGGATCGCGTCGGTGAGCTTGCCCGTGCATGGGCCGAACAACGTTCGGCGCCGAAGCCACAGGACACCTTGCTGGCCATGCTTGAAACCCTCGACACCGGCTATGCGGCGACGCAGGTGTTTGCTGATAAAGGGCAAGTCGAGTATCAGGCGCGCGGCGGTCTTTATCAGGGAGAAGCCGTCAATCGCGTGATCGCGCAAGCCTACGAACGTGAGCTGGAGTCTCAGCTGCTGCCACAGGTCGCGGCAATGCTGGAAGGCCAGATGGTCGCCCATCTGGATAGCCGCGAGGGACTGCTTAAACGCCTGCGCGCTTATCTGATGCTAGGGATGAAAGACCGGCGCGACGCGGCTTGGCTCAAAGATGAAGTCGCCGCCGACTGGTCGGCCCTTTACCCCGAGGACGCCGCGGTGCAAAACAGGCTGAACGGCCATTTTGAGCGACTGCTGAAGCTGCCTTTCGTGCATTTGCTCAATGATCAGCGAGTGGCCCAGGCCCGCCAGGTATTGCGCAGTGAGTCCCTGGCGACGGTGGTCTATCGGATGCTGCGCGAGCAGGCGGCCAGCTTGCCGGCCTATAGTTTCGACCAGCATCTGGGCCCGCAAGCGGCAATGTTTGTCGGCACGGATGCCGTGATCCCTGGGTTCTACACCCGTCAGGGCTACCAGCAGTATTTTTCGCTGCAGGGCGCTCGCGTGGTTGCCGATATCCTGCGTGACAACTGGGTGCTGGGTGAGGGCTCCGGCCTCAGCGACATGGACATGCGTCGTCTGATGGTCGAACTGGAGCAGCTTTACTTTCGGGATTACGCTGATCAGTGGGGCGAAGCCATCAGCGCCGTCGAGCTTGCCGGCCCCTACGATTTTGTCGACAGCGCGCAACAGTTGGCCGGCCTGACGTCGGCGCATTCCCCGGTGGTCAATCTACTGCGCGAAGTCCGCGAGCACACCCGCTTCACCCCCCTCGCCGAAACCCTGACCGCTGCCGTTGACGCCAAAGCGCAGCCCAAGGACAAAGATGGCGCTGCGGGCAAAACGGTAGCCGTCATCAGCAAGACAACGGACGCGCCAAGGGCGGCAATTCCCGATACGGCGCGCAAATCGCTGCAAAACCGGTTTGATCCCTTGCACCGCCTGCTCGACGACAAAGATGGGCCAGCGGCCGATCTGCTGCCAGTTCTGGGCATGCTGAACGAGCTGCAAATGCAGATGGCGAGCCTGGGCCAGGCCGGTTCACCCGAGCAGGCCGCATTTGAGATGGCCAAGTCCCGCATGGGTGCTCAGCGCGATGCACTCGGCAGCCTGCGCGCTGCATCCAGTCGCCTGCCGCGTCCAGTGGGAACGTGGTTCAACGCCTTGGCTGAAGACGCCTGGCGGCTGGTGCTCAACGATGCTTATCGGCATATCAACCAGCGTTACCAGAGCGAGGTGTACGGCTTCTACGCCAAGGCGATCAGCAAGCGCTATCCGTTCAAGGCCGACAGCGTCAGTGATGTGGCGCTGGGTGATTTTCGGGAGTTCTTCAAGGTTCAAGGGCTTGCCGACCGTTTCTTCGACAGCTTCATGCGCCCGTTCGTGAGCGGCGAGGCAGGCACCTTGCGCCTGCGCAGCATCGACGGGCAAAGCTTGCCGGTCTCCCGGGTTTATCTCGAGCAAATGGCTGCCGTTCGGGTCATTCGTCAAGGTTTTTTCGCAGACGACCCCGCCGAGCCTCAAGTGCAGTTCAAGCTTGAGCCTCATACCCTGGACTCTTCCGTGAGCCGTTCCGAATTCAAGCTCGGCGATAAAACCCTTGAGTACCGCCACGGGCCTATCGTTGCGGTGTCGTTCAAGTGGCCCACGGATGCCGACGCCGGCCGAACCAGCCTAGTCCTCGACCGAATGGTCGGTCGTCCTCTGGGCATCGAAGAAAGCACCGGCCCGTGGTCACTGTTTCGTTTGCTGGATTCGATGGAGCGTGAAGAACTGAGCGGTCGTGATGTGCTGGTCCTCAAGGCCGACGTCGGCGGGCTGCGTGCGAGCTATGTGCTGACCAGTCAGCGCTCCCCCAACCCGTTCGACCTGTCCGCGCTCCGACGGTTGCGCATGCCGGCGCAGCTCTGATGGGCACTGGCAGTCAGTGGCGCAGCGCCGCCCGGACCCACACCGGCAAGGTTCGGGCGCGTAACGAGGATGCGTTTTTGAATTGTCCCGAACACGGCCTCTGGGCTGTCGCCGATGGCATGGGCGGGCATCAGGGCGGCGACATTGCCAGCCAGATGATCGTGGCCAGCCTGGCAGCGCTGCCCCTGCACTCGGGTTTCGATGATCGGGTCATTCGCATCAGGCAATGCCTGCACTGGTTGAACCGCCGACTCGGCCAGGAAATGACGGTCAGCCCGGATCGGCGCGACAACATCATCGGCAGCACGGTAGTCGCGCTGCTCCTAGAACAACGCCGGGCGGCATGTGTCTGGGCGGGCGATAGCCGATGCTATTTATGGCGTGGTCAGCGGTTGTATCAGCTGTCCCGAGACCACTCCCTACAACAACAACTGATCGACGAGCAGCAGATGAATGTCCGTCAGGCCAAGGCGCACCCGGGCGCGCACGCCCTGACCCGCGCAGTAGGCGCTGGCGAGCGACTGGCGTTGGAGGTGCTTGAGCTTGAAGTGCTTCCGGGCGATGCATTCTTGCTCTGCAGTGACGGGCTTTACCAAGGCATGAGCAGCGATGCCCTGGGCCGGGCGCTCAACCTCGCTGTCCCCGAAAAGGCACTGCAACGCTTGTTTGACTGCGCGTTGCGGGGAGCGGCCAGGGACAACCTGACCGCGGTGGTCATACGTCAATGACTGACGCCGCGCACCCCGGTGACGACGCCAGCGACGGCGATCTCACCTATCTTGCTTTCGCGTCTCCACATCGACCCGGACCGGCGGCCGGCTCATCAAGCCTTGCTGCGATGCCCGACGTCCTGGCCAGTCGCTATCGCATCGAGCGCTTGCTAGGCGCTGGCGGAATGGGCGCCGTCTACCGCGCCCGCGACCTGCTCGCCGAGCAGTATGAGGACCCGCATCCCTACGTCGCGCTCAAGGTCCTCAACGAGGCGTTTTCTGAGACCCCGGACGCCAGCGCTCTGCTCTACAGCGAGTTTCGTCTGACCCAACATCTGCGCCACGATCATGTCCTGCGTTTGTATGCGTTTCACGTCGACACCTCAAGCCAACGCGCCTTCATCACCATGGAACTGCTTCACGGCATGACGCTCGACCAGCTGCTCTGTGAGCGCCCCCTGGGCCTGCCATGGAAAGAGCTGCGTGAGATCGTGCTGCCGCTCCTCGAAGCACTGGCCTACGTTCATGCGCGCGGCGTGGTTCATGGCGACATGAAGCCCAGTAACGTCATGCTCACGGAGGAGGGGGTGCGCCTGTTCGATTTCGGTTTGAGCCGGGTCGAAGAGGGTGTGCTGCCCGGTCTACCGCACCTCAGCCGCGAGCGGTTCGATGCCTGGACGCCGGGCTATGCGGCACCGGAATTGCTGGAGCATCAACGGCTTTCGGCCAGCGCTGACGTCTATGGAGTGGCGTGCCTGATCTACGAGCTGGCGAGCGGCAGGCATCCCTTCCGTCGGCTCCTTTCAACCCAGGCCCGCGATGAACACCTGGACCGTGAGCTGCGTCCCCCCGACAACCTGCCCAAACGCTGCTGGCCGGCCTTGCGGCAGGCGCTGGCATTTGACGTGGCCGCCCGTACGGTAACGGCTGGACAACTGCGTGACGTTTTCTCGATTCGCTCACTCAGGTGGTGGCAAGGGTCGAGCCGGTGACGCTGACCAAGCGCCGTTGCTGGTCGTTGGGCAGGTGTGGAGATCAAACATGATGGTGTTGCCGCTGGCCTCTTCCCGGCTAAAGCCGGTCCCACAAGACCAACATCGTTCCAATGCCGGTCCCAAAGGATCCACGCGATTGCTTTTCAGTAGGACCGGCTTTAGCCGGGAAGCTTTACCGGGTCATGAACGCCGCCAGCTCCTCGGGCGCGCCGTGCGGGAAGGCGCGTCGCAAGTAATCGAGGAACGCGGACACGCGCGCACTCAGCAGCCGCCGCGACGGATACAGCGCCCACAATGCAACGGGCGCAGCGTCGATGTCGCCCCAGTGCAGCAGCGTGCCGGCGCGCATATCCTCGCCCACCAGTGACACGGGCAAACGCCCGACGCCCACGCCCGCCAGCACGGCATCGCGCACCATCACTAGCGAGGACAGGCTCAGCACCGGGTCAATCGTCATGCAACCCCGGCCGGCAGGGGAGGTAAGGTTCCAGATGATGTCGCGGTCGCCGGGACCCCTCACCACCGCCGGCACTGCAACGCCGGTTGCCGGTTTCGCCAACTGCGGGCTCGCAACCACGACCAGACGATCGTGCAGAAAAATCCGCCCGATGAGGCTTTCATCGACCGCAGGATTGACCCTGATCACCAAGTCATAGCCTTCCTCGATCATGTCAACGGCGCGGTCTTCGGTGGTGACTTCAAGCCGCACCTCTGGGTGTTCCAGCGCGAAACCTGCGGCCAGTTTGCCCATCGCCGTCTGTGCAAAGAACAGCGGGGCGCTGATGCGCAATCGACCTCGCGGCCGCGCACCGCCTGACGCGATGTCCGCTGCGGTCTCATCCAGTTCGCTGAGCAACGAGCCGGTTCGCTCGTACAGCGCCCGGCCTTCTTCGGTGAGTTTCAGCGTACGTGCGCCGCGTTCGAAAAGGCGCAGGTTCAGGCTGCGCTCCAGTTCCGCTACCCGGCGTGACAGCGTTGCCTTGGGCCGGCCGGCGGCTCGAGCGGCGCGCCCGAATCCGCCGTGCCGGGCGACGAGGTTGAAATCCGAAAGAGCCAGTAAATCCATGGTCGCACCTGAAATGTTCAAACCAGCGGTGGCTGAAGGCCGGAGCCTGAATCTCAGCGCCGAAGGAGTCTTCCACGAGAAGCGGCGACTGTTCCACATACGGGACGGCCTGTCCAATTATCGAGGCTATCAGCCCATCCATGATCCGCCGATAGTGACGTCTCCAGTCCAACCCACCACGGTGAACATCATGACCATCCTCGTTACGGGCGCTACCGGCCGAGTCGGCAGCAAAGTCGTCGAGCAACTTCTTGAACGCGGCGCAGACGTGCGCGTGCTGGTTCGGGACCCGTCCAAAACCCGCTTTGCGCCTGAGGTCGAGGTGGTTCAGGGCGATATGCTTGATCTTGAGTCACTTCGGCGCGCGTTTGCTGGTGTCTCGACATTCTTTCTGCTGAATGCCGTCGCCGCCGATGAATTCACTCAAGCGCTGATTGCACTGAACATCGCCAGGGAGGCCGGCGTTAACCGGGTCGTTTACCTCTCGGTCATCCACGCCGACCGCTTCGTCAATGTGCCGCATTTCGCGGTGAAGTCAGGCGCCGAGCGAATGATCGAGACGATGGGCTTCAGCGCCACGATCCTGCGTCCTTCGTACTTTATCGACAACGACGAAATGGTCAGCCAGGCCATCCTTGAGCACGGCATTTACCCCATGCCCATCGGCAGTAAGGGGCTGGCCATGGTCGATGCGCGGGACATCGCCGAGGTGGCGGCCCTGGAGCTGCTGCGTCGCGATCAGGTGCGCAATGAGTTGCCCACTGAAACCATCAATCTGGTGGGGCCGGACACGCTGACGGGGGAGGGTGTTGCCTCGATCTGGACGCAGGTGCTCGGTCGTCCGGTGGTTTACGGGGGCGACGATCCGTCCGCTTTTGAACAGAAGGTCGCGAACTTCATGCCCGCCTGGATGGCCTACGAAATGCGCCTCATGGCCGAGCGCTTTGTCAGCGACGGGATGATTCCGGAACCCGGCGACGTAGCGCGCCTGACGCAGATGCTCGGGCGGGACCTGCATCGCTATCAGGACTTCGCCATGCGTCTGGCGCGTCCGGTCTGAGCCACCGACGCTCTGAAGTCTGGCGCAGAAAAAGCCCGCGATCAGCGGGCTTGGTTATGTCTGGGCAATGGTGTCGCGCGTCCATGCGCGACCGGAAACTTACACCACCGTCGCTGGCGGCGGCTCCTGGCGCAGCCCGGCGTTGCCCAGACCCTCATTGATCAGCACCATGCTTTGCGGTGCAGACAGGGCGATGCCCATTTCCCGCAGGCGGCCAAGCACCGTGAACAACAGGTCGCTTCGGGCATTACCCACCGAACGCGGGCTGTTCACAAAGCCGGTGGCGCTGATGATCAGGCCCGTGTTGGTGAGGTCCTTGAACGTCACCGATGGCGCCGGCGTATCAAGAATGGCCTCGTGTTCGGTGAAGGCCTGCAACAGCAGCTCGCGGATCTTCAAGACGTCCGTTTCCAGCGGCAGGGTCAGTGAGACACCCACCACGCCCAGCGCGTTGCCCATGGTCACGTTACGCACGTTCTGAGTAATGAACTGCGAATTCGGCACGATCACCGTGGAGCGATCGGACATCTGGATTTCGGTCGCTCGCACGTTGATCCTGCGGATATCGCCTTCAACCCCTGCCAGACTGACCCAGTCGCCGACTTTCACCGGCCGCTCGGTCAGCAGGATCAAACCGGAGATGAAGTTTTGCACGATCGCTTGCAGACCAAAGCCGATCCCCACCGACAGCGCGCTGACCACCCAGGTCAGGTTGGTGAGGCTGATGTGCAGGGTCGACATCACCACCGCCACCACCAGCACGAAGCCGATGTAGCCGATCAAGGTCACCAGCGACGCTTGCATCCCGGCGTCCATGTTGGTTTCAGGCAACAGCCGTTCGCCGAACCATTCCTTGAGCACGCGCACGCCGAGCAGGCCGGCGACCAGGCAGCCCAACGCCAGCAGAATGTCGCTCGGGACGATGTTCAGGTTGCCCAGGGATTTGTTGGTGACGTCCACTTGGGTGAAGCTTTCGAGCAGTTCGCCCGGGCTGGACCCCGAGGGCAGGAACGCCAGGAGTACGGCGGTGAGCAGCAGCAGAGTGCGGCCGATGCCTGCCAGCACGGTGCTCGCCTGGGCCTGATGGCGTGGCGACAGGCCCAGTGCCGAGCCCAGCGCCATCCCGCCCGGTTGCTTGGGTGACAAGAGGTTTTCGCAGACGTCGCCGAAGAAGGCCACCAACAGGTAAGCCGTCGAAGCCACCACGCTCATCCACAGCAGCTTGACCGCCAGGTAATACGCCAGCGTCAGGTAGCCACTCAGCAATGCCAGCAGACTCAGACCGACCCACACCGCAACCACGAACGGGATCAGCCCGACCAGGCCGCCCGGGCGGGGTAATGCGTGCTGGCGGCGGGTGCGGCGGTAGCGCAGCAGGCCGAAGAAGAACACCAGCGAGACCGCCAGTGCGGTCAGGACGCGACCCATCGCCGTGGCGATTTCGTCAGCGATGTTCGGCAAACGCCAGGAAGGGTGCGGCAGCATCAGCAGTGCGCGACCCAGGCCGACGATGAACGCGCAGAAGGTGATCAGCGTCTGCAACTGGTCAAGCAGATTGACCACGTCATTGCTGAGCACCGCATTGCTGACGATGCCCCAGCGCAGCAGGGAAGTGGCCGCGGTGATGGTCAGGATCGTCGACAGCCCGACGGCCAGCGCGAGGGCACTGCGACGCAGGCGTCCCTCGGGCAACCAGCGGACCACCACACGGATCAACAGGCTTTCAAGCAGGCGCCGCACCACGACCCAAACGAACAGCGCGCCCAGTACGACGCTGCCAAACAGCATCCGGTTGCCGGGTGCCAGGGCGCTGTTGAAGACGCTGCGCACATCGCTCAGCAGGCCGTTCATGCGTCGCAGGTCATCGTCGGTCGGGCGGATCAGCGTCGACCAGAACGCCGAGCTGAGCGGGCTGGCTGTACGGGTACTGATTTGCGAGTCAAACAGGCTGCGGCGCAGGCTGAAGATTTGCGTGGCCAGGTCTCGGGCGGACTGGCTCAGCGTGGTGGTCTGGCGTTCGTCGTTGACCAGCGCGTTCTTTTGCGCCGTCAGCGTCTTGCGCTGGGACGTCAGGGTTTGCGCTTCGTCCGGCTGCACCGGGCCCAGAATGTTGAGCTGATCATTCAGGTGTTCAATGTCGAC
>Ga0265780_10006274_pt1 | contig 14792 bp, 16 predicted proteins | sample P1T30metagenome_FD_192432 | JGI IMG/M metagenome (GOLD analysis project Ga0265780, IMG submission 192432) | Plant litter microbial communities from East Loma Ridge, Irvine, California - P1 T30 | ecosystem: Environmental > Terrestrial > Plant litter > Unclassified | place: USA: California... | reverse complement strand
CGCGCTGTCGTCGACGACAATAGCCACCGACGCGGCATCGACGCTGCCATGCAGCCGCACCACCCCGCCGGGCGCGGTATAGCGCACGCTGTTTTCCAGCAGGTTGGCCAGGACCTGGCGCAGTGCCCCGGCATCGGCCAGCACCGGCGCCCCCTCAGGGATCTCGGCCTCCACGCGCAAGCCGGCGGCCGCGACCTTGTCGCCGAACGCCAGCGCCTGCTCGCGCGCCAGCGCCAGCGGATCTAGCGGCGCGAACACGTAGTCGGGCACGCCGACGTCGAGGCGCGCCAGCGCGTATAAATCGTCGACCAGCGTGCCTAGCGCCAGGACCTGGCGCAGCATCGATGCCACCGTCTCCGCATCGGCGCTGCGCACCCCGTCCTGCACCGCTTCGAGCTGGGCGCGCAGCACGGACAAGGGCGTGCGCAATTCGTGCGACGTGTCGGCCACCCATTTGCGCCGGGCGTCCTCCGCGCTGTCGAGCCGGCTGGCCAGCGCGTTGAAGCTGGCGGCCAGTTCGCCCAGTTCATCACCGCGGTCCTGCGCCAGGCGTACGCCGAAACGCCCGTCGGCAAGCGCGCGGGCGCCCTGCGCCAGGCGTTCGATCGGCTGGCGGAAGTTGGCCGCCAACAGCGTGGCGGCCAACGCCGACAGCACGATGCTGGCCACGCCGATGGTCCACAGGCTGCTGCGCAACTGCGCCAGGAAAGCGCCGGCCAGCGCATCACCGGGCCGCGGCGGCTGGCTGACCACCAGGTAGCCCGCCAGTGCGCCGCCGTGCAGGATGCGGCGCCGTGCCGACGGCCCCGGTCCGGCCGGCCGCCCGGCCAGCCACGCGCCGCTGGTGTCGAGCAGCGTGATGCGGCTTTCGATGGCCGGCGCATCGGGCGCGCCGGGTGGCGCGGGGTGCGCCGGCGGAGCAGGAACCGGCGGCGGCAACGGCGGGACGGTGAGGCCGGCCAGCGACGCAGGGGCCGCTGGTGGCGCTGGTGGCGCTGGTGGCGCTGGTGGCGTAGGCGGCGCAGGCGGCGCAGGCGCGGCGGGCGCCGCCGCCGGTGCCACCGGCAGCGCTTCACCCGTGCCGTTCCTGGCCTGGTCGAGGCGGCGCAGCTCCCCCGCGATCCAGCCGCGCCGGGCCGCCGCGCCTGCCGGGAGGAAGGACCAGCCGGCGCTGGCGTAGCGGCCAGCCAGTGCGCGCGACAGTTCATCGAGGCGATCGAGTTCGATCTGGAGCGCATATTCGCCGACGCTGTGGGTAACGTTCTGGCGCATCAGCACGATGGCCGTGGCCACCACGCCGAGGATCGCAAGCAGGACGGAAAGAAACAGGCGCTGGCCGATGGAGATGCGCACGGTGGGAGCGTGGGACGCGGTAGTGGCGAAGCCCCCAGTGTAGCCGCAGCCGGTGGCAGCCTGCCACCGTCTGCTAAAGTAAGCCACCACCCATCCACGCCAGCCCGCCATGCCGCCCTTCGCCATCCGCCCTGCCCGCAGCGCCGACATCTCCGCCCTGAACGCGCTGATCGCCCGTTCGGCCGCAGGCCTCAGCGCCGGCTTCTACTCGCCGCAGCAGGTGGCGGCGCTGGCGCGCGACGTATTCGGCGTGGACAGCCAGCTGGTTGCCGACGGCAGCTATTTCGTGCTCGAACAAGATAGCGTCATCGCCGCGTGCGGCGGCTGGAGCCGGCGCTCCACCCGCTTCGGCGGCGACAACATGAAAACCGTCCCCGACCGTCTGCTCGACACTGCCTGCGAGCCCGCCAGAATCCGTGCCTTTTTCGTCGATCCCGCCAGCGCGCGGCGCGGCTACGGCAGCGCGCTGCTGGCACACTGCGCCGCCGCGGCGGCAGCGGCCGGCTTCACGCAACTCGAACTGGTTGCCACCATGCCGGGCGTGCCGCTGTACCAGGCCCATGGATTCAATGAAGTCGAGCGCTTCGACCTGCGCCTCGAGAACGGCGCGGTAGCGGCCCCGATGGCGCTGATGCGGCGCGCCATCTGACAGCGACTTTTTATGCTTGTGTGTGTAGAAAGCAACAGTTTGATAGCGATGCGAGATTAATACGAAACTTAACGCAACTGAGAACGATTCGCATTTACAGAGGTAACAAGACTGGTTACAATCGCCTTACTTTATAGGGATGAGGAAACCATGTCACACATCAAGAGCCGCAAACACGCAGCCACCCGTTTCAACCCGCAGATGAGCGCCGCGATTGCCGCGATGCTGTTGCCGCTCGCCGGCTACGCCAACGCGGCCGCAGCACCGGAGGCACCCGATGCGCCCGGCGACGAGCCCGTGACCAAGGTCCACGTCGTCGGCACGACCAACAATGACTTCAAGGCTGACAAGGCCTCCTCGTCCAAGTACACCGAAAAGCTGGTCGACACCGCCCAGACCATCCAGGTCATCAAGAAAGAACTGATCGAACAGCAAGGCGGCCTGACGCTGACCGAAGCGCTGCGCAACACGCCGGGCGTGGGCGCGTTCTTCCTGGGCGAAAACGGCAGCACCAACACCGGCGACGCCATCTACATGCGCGGCTTCGATTCGTCGAGCAGCATTTTCGTCGACGGCGTGCGCGACATCGGTTCGATCTCCCGTGACGTCTTCAACCTCGAGCAGATCGACGTGCTCAAGGGCCCGGCCGGCACCGACACCGGCCGCAGTTCGCCCACCGGTTCGATCAACCTCGTCACCAAGCGCCCGGGCATGGTCGATTCCGGCGCCGTGTCCGTCACCGGCGGCAGCGCTTCCCAAAAGCGCGTCACCGGCGACTACAACACCGTGCTCGACGCCGAACGCGGCACCGCGCTGCGCATCAACGCGGTGGCGCAGGACAGCGGCGTGCCGGGCCGAGATGAAGTCAAGAACAAGCGCTGGGCCGTCGCACCAAGCCTGGCCTTCGGCCTGAACAGCGCGACGCGCGTGTTCATCAACCTGCTGCATGTCAAGCAGGACAACCTGCCGGACGGCGGCGTGCCGACCATCGGCCTGCCGGGCTATGTCACACCCGACGCGGTGAAACTGCCCGGACTGAACACGGCCATGCCCGTGAACCCGGAAAATTTCTATGGCGATGTGTCGGACTACGACCGCGTCAAGGCCGACATGGCCACCGTGATCGTCGAGCACGACTTCAGCCCCGACAACAAGCTGACCAACTCCACCCGGTACGGGCGCACCAAGCAGGATTACCTGCTGTCCGCCTTCATGGGTTCGGCGACGAACATCACGGCGCCGCGCGGCAGCGACCCATCGACCTGGACCCTGGCGCGTACCAACCGCACCATCAAGAACCAGGAAAACCGGATCATGACCAACCAGACCAACCTGGTCAGCAATTTCGGCAGCGGCTGGATCAAGCACACCGTGGTCAGCGGCCTGGAATTGACGCGTGAAGAACAGGGCAACGTCAGCTACGTCGCCGCCAGCGCCGGCACGCTGGCCCCGGCCAACCTGTACAACCCGTCGGCGAACGCCCTGCTCACGCCGGTGAACCTGCGCACGAGCGGCGCGAACGGCGACGCCTCACTGGAAACGGCCAGCGTCTACGCTTTCGATACCATCAAGTTCGGCGAGAAGTGGATCGTCAACGGCGGCGTGCGGGTCGACCATTACCGCGTCCAGTACGACGCCAATACCCTGTCGACCGCGGCAGCGAATCCGACCCTGCCGGTCGGCACCGTCCTGCACTCGACCCTGGGCCTGAAGGACAACCTGGTCAACGGCAAGCTGTCGGCGCTGTACAAGCCGACGCCGGACAGCAGCGTCTACGCCATGGTCGCCAACTCGAAGCTGCCGCCAGGCTCGAACTTCACGCTGTCGACCGCCGCCAGCAGCGCGCAAAGTGTCAATGCCGACCCGCAGGAAACGCTGACCAAGGAAGTGGGCGCCAAGATCGACCTGCTCAAGCAGCGCCTGTCGCTGTCGGTGGCCCTGTACGACACCACGGTGAAGAACGAGGTCGAGCAGGACCCGGTGTCGCTGGTCTACACCCAGACGGGCAAGAAGAGCGTCAAGGGTGTGGAAATCGGCATCACCGGAGAAATCCTGCGCAAATGGCTGGTCAGCGCCGGCTACACCCGCATGAACACCAAGGTCGAGAACGGCCGCGTCATCAGCGCCATCGGTGAAAACGCCCTGACCTACACGCCAAAACAGGCGTTCACCGCGTGGACGTCGTACACCCTGCCGATGGGCCTGACGGTCGGTGGCGGCGCGCGCTTCAACGACCGCCTGCTGCGCGGCACCGACGGTGCCATCGGCACGCCGGCTTACGTGAACTCCTACTGGGTGTTCGATGCGATGGCGTCGTACCAGTTCAACAAGAACCTGGACGTGCGCTTGAATGTCTACAACCTGGGCGACAAGGAATACGCCGCGTCCATCAACAAGAGCGGCTACCGCTACACCCCGGGCGCCCCACGCTGGGCCAGCCTGACCGCGAACTGGCGCTTCTGACCGGCTTGACGTTCTTCTGCTGCCGGGGCGGGCGCCCCGGTGGTTCAGGCAAGTGGCTCCCCGCCGCCATGCCCCACCCCTCTTCGGAGGGGTTTTTTTGGCGCTGTACCTGTTATCTATGGAAGACCCCGATTGCTGCTCTGAGCAAGGTCTCTGAGGAATGAATACGCTGCTGGTCAATGGCCCAGCGCCATCCCAGATAGTTCGGCAAGTAACGCGTGGCGACGCCGCGAAAGTGGCGCAGCCAGTCGTGAAAGCGGCTGTGATAGGCGTTCACGTTCTGCACATGAATTGCGCCACGCGCGTGTTCGGCGACGCGGATGCCGGCGCGCAGGTTGACGAAGGCGTGGGAAATGCCTGTCTTCTTTGCAAAGGCGCGATAGGCAGCGTTCGCATCGGTCACCAGCAAGGTGTCGCTGGCCAGTACCGGCAGCAGATGCTTGAGCAACTGAGCGGTTGTTACAGGTCCATTTCCCGTCACAAAATCGCATGTGCCGCCGGTCCGGTCGCGCGCCACCAGGATGCAGACCTGCTCGTGCGAGATGCCGCGTTTCGCTGCCTTGCCTCCACGCTGGCGGGCAGGCCGATCCAGCGTGCGTGATCCCTTTTTGGATTCAAGCAGAAAAGTTTCGTCAGCCTCCGCGATGCCGTGCAGGCTGATGGGACGGTCCACCTTGGTGTTTGCCAGAAAACGATGGCGCCAGCGCATGGTGGTGTTTTTATCGACATCGAGCAATGCAGCGGCTTTGCGCACGGCGTAGGACGCGAGGACGCAACTGGCATACGCAAGCCATTTTTCCTTGTGACGCAGGCGCGCCAGCGGCGTGCCGGTCAGGGAGTTGAATGTGCGGCCACAGGCGCGACAGCGAAAGCGTTGCAAGCCGTTGGCTGCGCCATGCCGGTACAGATGCTTGCCATCGCAGCGAGGGCAGCTCAGCTTGCCCGCCACTGCCGCCTGGAGGATATCGGCGGACCTGACTTTCTCGATGCGCGATGTGAGCAATGACAGCATGCGTGCACATTGCACGCTCGAAAAATCGGCGATTTGATTCAAAAAAGAATCAAACTTGCAGGGGTCCATGATGATCTCCGGCGGTCGCGGTACGGGTTGGACCTCAGCCGCAAGAAAAAATTCACTCTTCCCTATCTAATGAGTACAGCGCCTTTTTTTTGTCCCTCCGCTGACGCTGGGGCCAAAACTACGGAAAGTGTTCCGCGCCGGCGGGCGGCACTACCCAGCCATGCATGCGTTCTTCGTAGACCGACACCGTCGGCGCCGGAAATCCCGGATCGGCGAAGGCGCCGACGGGAATGGCGATCCACGTTGCATCGCCTTCGGGCGCGTAATACACGGTCGCGCCGCACACGGGACAGAAGTGAAAGCGCGCACGCCCGCCTTCATCGCCGGTGCGGACATAGCTGGTCGACTGCCCGGACACCGTCACGTCCACGCGCAGAAAACGGGCCTGCTCGGCGAACGGGCCGCCGGTTCGGCGCTGACAGGCAAGGCAGTGGCAGATCGAGATGCGCACCGGATCGCCTGCCGCTACGGCGGTGAGTTGGCCGCAACTGCATGCGGCATGGCGCGTTGGCATGATGACTCCGGACAAGTGGACGCTGTTCCGTCAAGGATATACCAGCAGTCGTTGTCAACGCGCGACGCGTGCCTGAAAATTCCCACAGGAAACTTCCTTCTGTTACCATTTTCACGCAATTTCTCCCGGCAGGCGATGCCGGCAGCCGCGCAACCATAATGAAGGATCGCTTACATGAAGGAAGTTGAAGTCGATGCCGATGACCAGCATTGGCCACAAAAATGCTGCAGGTGTGGCGGCAAGGCTTTCTCGATCCGGGAGTACATGGAGAAGGTGGTCATCTGGTCGACGGGCGCCGTTACAAAATACGACCTGGTCCTCTTGCATATACCAGTCTGCGGAACCTGCGCGTCCGTCCACAAAATCTGGCTGGGTGCCGCAGCTGCCCTCGGCGCGATTGGCTTCATTGCCAATAACGCGGGCAAGTCGATCGGCTTCGTCCTGTTCTGGTTGGTGAGCGCTATTGTGCTCGCGCTCGTCGGCGTCAACAAAAAGCCGATCAAGGTCCTTCGATTCGACAAGACCAGGAATCGCCTGAGGATCCGGATTTATCACGATGCAGTCGCCGCCGAGTTAATCAGGATGAATGGTGGCGGTGGCGATAAGCGGCGCTAATGCCCGAAATCGCCACGACATCGCCGCCTCACGCGCCAGCTGGCCGGAGCATGAACCGACTGGCCGCAATGCAGGCACGGCTCGGCGCATTTGACTGGACCGCTCCCCGACCGCTGCCTAAGGTGGAACCTTTCCTTTTCGGAGTTCCCCATGCGCAGTGTCTTGTCATTCATCGCTCTCGTAGCATGCCTGGCCAGCCCGGCCCAGGCAGCGGAACCATCTGCCGCCGCCCATTCGGCTGATGTGACAGCCATCCAGGCGATCGTCGAGCAATTCAAGGCGGCCATCGTTGTCCACGACGGTAAAACCCTCGGCAACCTGTTCGCGCAGGACCACGACAGCTGGCTGTCGGTCGCCGATGAGGCGAAATGGGCGACCGTCAAGGCGCGCAATCCGCAGGCACGCAAGGTGATCCGGTCGAACTGGAAGGAATTTGCCGAGTTCATCCAGAACGCACGCAAACCAGTCGAGGAGCGCTTCTACAACGTGCGCATCGATACCAACGGCGCCGTCGCGTCGGTCTGGTTCGATTTCGATTTCCTCATCGACGGCAAGGTCACCAATCGCGGCAGCGAGAGCTGGCAGATGCTGCGCGCGGAAGACGGCTGGAAGATCAGCTCGATGCTGTATTCGATAGGCGACTGAAACGATACAATGACAGGATTGCAACCCTGGAGCCCCGCGTGAAAGTCGAAACGCCCCTGCTCGTTCCGGTGCTGGCCGCGCTGCCGGTGTGCGCGTGCATGGCCATCCTCGGTCTGCCCGCGTTCGGCCATGCGAATGCGGTTGCCTTCCGCACGCTCTACTTCAGCGCATGCCTGGCATGGCTGATTCCGCTGGCGCTGCTGCAGCGCGCCATGTGGCGCCGCGCGTGGCGCTGGCCGGGGATGGCGCTGGCGCTCCTCGCAGCCAGCTACGGCATGTCCATCCTGAACGCCTTGCTGGGCCAACGCCTTGCGATCTCGCTCGGACTGGAGACGGGCTACCGCTGGAATGAACTCCTGCGCGGGCTCGATAGCTGCTGGCTGGCGCTGATCGCATTCTGCGCGGTCCATGCCGTGGCGGTCTACTACCTGTCGCTGCAGAGCATGCAGCTGCAGCTCGCCCAGGCCCAGGCCGCGGCGCGCGACGCCCAGTTGCGCGCGCTGCGCCTGCAGGTCAACCCGCACTTCCTGTTCAACTCCCTGAACGCGATTTCGGCGCTGGTGTCGGCCGAGGCCAACCGCGAAGCGAACCGCATGCTCGGATGCCTGTCCGACTTTCTGCGCGCGACGCTCGCGCACGACGGCCGCCACGAGCATTCGCTGGCCGAAGAACTGGCCCTGCTCGACGCCTACCTCGACATCGAAAAGGCGCGGCTCGGCGAGCGCCTGCGCCTGACAATGAAGGCCGGCCCGGACGTGCTGGGCAGCGTCGTGCCCTACCTCATGCTGCAGCCGCTGGTCGAGAATGCGATCCGCCACGGCATCGCACCGCTGGCCGCGCCGGGGCGCCTCGACATCCTGGTAGAACGTGCGGGTGCGCACCTGCTGGTCACCGTGCAGAACGACGGCCGTCCTCCCGCACACGGGGGCAGCGGCATCGGTCTGGCCAACGTCAGGGAACGCCTGCGCCACCTGTACGGCGACGATCAGCAGGTCGACGCGGGCTGGACCGCGGAGGGCCGCTTTCGCGTGTGCATCGCCCTGCCAATGCGCCATCTGGAAGTGGCAGCGGCGGCGGCGGCGGCGGCATGAGCATCCGCGTCGTGATCGTCGACGACGAGCCGCTCGCCAGGCTCGCCGTCAAGGTCAGGCTGGCACGACGTGACGGGTTCACGCTGGTGGGAAAGTTCGGTGACGGCGACAGCGCTTCCGAGGGTATCGCGGCGCTCAAGCCCGACCTGGCATTCATCGACGTCGAGATGCCGGGCAAGACCGGGCTCGCGGTGCTGGCAGCGCTGGCGCCGGCGCACCGGCCCATGGCCATCCTGCTGACCGCTCACGATTGCTTCGCCGTGCAAGCGTTCCAGCTGGCCGCCCTCGATTACCTGCTCAAGCCCGTCGATGACGAACGCCTGGACGAAGCCCTTGACCGTGCCTGCCAGGCTTTTCCGTACCGCGGCCAGGGCCGCCCCTTCCCCCTGCCGGCGCCGAAGGCACGCACCTTCAGCGTGCGGGTCGGATCGCGCACGGTGCTGGTGCCGGTGGCGGACGTCGAACGCATCGAGGCCGACGGCGACTACGCCACGCTGCATGCGCAGGGTAAAACCTGGCTGGTGCGCGAACGCCTGCACAACCTGGCCACGCAGCTCGATCCGCGCCGGTTCCACCGCGTGCACCGCTCCTCCATCGTGCGGCTGGACCTGATCGCCGAGCTGCGCCCGCTCACCAACCGGGACGCGCTGCTGCGCCTGCGTGACGGCAGTGTGCTGCGCGCCAGCCGCACTTACATGCCGGCGCTCGCGGAAGCGCTGCAACACCTCAACCGGAATCCGCAAGAAGCAACATGATTCGTGGACGGGATGGATACCCGCCACACGACGATCAACCGATACGCAGTTCAACTTGGAGGCAGGTATGGCAGGCAAAAAGAAGTTTGTCGCAGGCGTTATATTGGGTACGCTGTTGTCGTTTTCCGCTTTCGCGGCGGACAGCCCTCTGACCGCGTCCGATCGCGCTGCGATCGTGCAGGCACTGGCACTGAAAATAAACGCGAATTACATCGAGCCGGCGGTGGCCGAACGGGTCGGCGGTGCAATTACCAGGAAAAATGCCGAAGGCGGCTTTGCCTCCGCCCCCAGTGCGCAGGCGTTCAGCGAGGCGCTGGCGAAGGATTTGCGCGAATTAAGCGGCGACCAGCATTTCGGCGCGAGGATCAACGAGGGTTTTCGCGAGTCCAGCGGCGGTCCCGGTTTGCTCAGCCGAGCGGAGGCGGACGAAGCGCGCGACCAGACCGGCCGATGGGGCTTTGGCATCGAAAAGATCGAGCGCCTTCCCGGCAATGTCGGCTATATCGACCTGCGCGGCTTCGGCATGACGGAATTCGTCGGCCCGGCATACACGGCGGCGCTGTCGCTGATGGCGGGGACGGATGCGCTGATCCTCGACCTGCGCCGCAACGGCGGCGGCAGCCCGGCCAGCGTGGCGTACCTGATGAGCCACTTCTTCCCGGTTGGCGACATGCGTCACCTGATCGACATCTACTCGCGCCCGACCGATACAACGCGGCAAATCTGGACGGTGCCGACGGTGGGACAGCGTTACGACAAGCCCGTGTACGTGCTGACCTCCGCGGCGACGTTTTCCGGTGGGGAGGACTGCGCCTACGACTTCCAGACGCAGAAGCGCGGGACGCTGGTCGGCGAAACGACCGGCGGCGGCTCCAATCCCGTGGGCTGGTTCAGCCTGGGGCACGGCATCGTGGTTGCCATCCCGACCGCGCGCACGACCAATGTCGTCACCAAAACCAACTGGGAACACGTCGGCGTGAAGCCGGACATCGCCGTGCCTGCGGCCCAGGCGCTGCAGGCGGCCCATGCCACCATCCTGCGCAGCCTGGTGTCATCCGCGAAAGACGACAACGAGCGCACGAAGCTCCAGCGCCTGCTGGCGATGGTGGAGAAAGGCGAAGCGGAGAAGCCGGTCTACACGCTCAGGGGAAAGCCTTGATCGCACCGTGCGCCTGATGCAGTAAGGGCGATCCATGTCAGCCGCCAGCGCGCCTGGGCTGGTGCCCGTGCTTGCGCAAGGCCTCGATCACGCGCTCGCAATGGTCGCCCTGGATCTCGATCACGCCATCCCTGACGGTGCCGCCCGCACCGCAGGCGGTGCGCAACTGTTTGCCCAGCAGCGCGAGCGCATCGACTTCCAGCGCCAGTCCCTTGACGATGGTGACGCTTTTCCCGCCCCGCCCCTTGGTCTCGCGCGACACGCGCACGACGCCATCTCCCGCGGGCACGCGCCGCACCTGGCAAGTGCACTGCGCGCTTGGCTGCCGGCATCCGGGGCACGCGCGCCCGCCGTCGGTGGAATAGACCAGGGTGCTGTCCGCACTACTTCTCATGCTGCCTCAACTCCTTGATCGTAACCGGTGCAAGTTTAGCAGTACTGACGGCAGCCGATGATGCGCGCAGCAGCGGATAAGGATTGATCGCGCCGCCGGCGTCGTACACGCCGTAATGCAGGTGCGGCGGCGTGTTCTCCGCATTGCCCGTGTTGCCGACGTAACCCAGCACCCGTCCCGCCGCGATACGCATACCGGCTTCCACGTCCGCGTAGCGTTCGAGGTGCGCGTAGTAATGATATTGGCGCCCCGGGCCCATGACCCACACCACCAGGCCGCCGAGGCGGTTGGCGCCCACCTGCGTGACGATCCCTTCCGTTGTCGACAGCACCTCCGTGCCGCGTTTCGCGAAGATGTCGATGCCTTCGTGTTTGCGGCCCTCGCTGCGGGCACCATTCCACGTGTCGCGCAGCCCACGTACGCCAACGCCGTCGACCGGCACCGGGAGCATCGCCGGCTTGGGCATCGCGGCCAGGCGCAAGGGATAGATTGCCCGCTCGATGGCCGGCCAGAGGAGGTAGCACCCCCCGACGAGGATGAGGATACCGACGAGGGTCCGTAAAAAAGTGCGCATGGTGTTTTCACTCGGGGCAGGACATGGGCCAGATGGGGATGGATGCGCGCATTCCCAGGGCATTCCCGGCGCAATCAGGACGCCGCCTCAGGCGGGCGTGACCAGAGGAAGCACCGCCACACGCTCCACCGAACCGCTCGACATGTACCAGTCGTTCGTGACCAGTTCCACGTCGTTCACCTGCATGCAGCCGAGCGGCGCCTGCCGCAGGCTGTCGAGCAGGGCTGCAAAGCGCCGCGGCGCGCGCAATGGCCCGACGAAACGAAGCAGTGTCGCGTGCGCGGTGACCAGGCGGTACCGCTGGTCGAGCGAGGCGTCCAGGCCCCTTGCGCCCAACTGCAAGCGCAGGCGTTCGCGCAGCGTTTCCAATGCGGGTCCGCGTGGAATCCCTTGGGCCAGCACCGCGCCACGCGACATCGTGATGCCGCGAAAGTCGACCTCGAACGCCTCGAGACCGTCCAGTGCGGCCACGACCGCGGCGCGATAATCATCCAGGCGGCGCAATTGCGGCCCGAAATCCTCGGTGACCGTTACCAGCGACAGCACCGTGACGTGCATGTCGGCGGCCGGGTAGCGATATTGCTCCGGCTCTGCAATGGCCAGGCGATCGAGCAAGGAATCGAAGCGCGCCCGCAGCGCCCGGCCAGGCCGCGCAATCAAGGTCAGGCCCCGGCGTCGATCGGAGCCGGCGTGCAGCTGGGTGTCGCAGTCGACTTCTCCGCTGGCGACAGCGGGAAAAGCGCCGTCCCACATCGCATCGTAATGGTCTTGCAGCCGCGTGCTGGCAGAAGTGTCCGTCATGGTTTGCGCTGAAACTAAACGTTGAAGATTATGCCACCCACTCACTTTCGCCACTGCCGCAGTCGGGAAGATCATCTGGAACACGTACTTCGTTGGTACCGCTGAAGCGCTGGCGCATGGCCAACGGTAGAACGCCGAGAACCGGGCGACGAACTACCGTCAATGATCGCAGCTCTCGCGGCCCCGCCGGACTGAAAAAACGCTGCAGAGTTACGCACTAACGATGTTGGTAGCGGTCGCCATCCGGGTCCAGGTCCCGGTGTTCGCGGACGATCGGGAGCTGGAGCTTGAACCAGACGTGGCCCATCAAGTCGCCCAATGCCCGCAAATGGCCAGTGCGCTCCGCGTCTGGCAATGTGCGCATGACCGGGTCGGCCTCGTTGATGACAGCGTTCAGTCTTTCGTAGATCGACATGAGTTTCTGTGCGGTCGCATGGTCCATGATGAGTCCCTGTCGATGTTTTCGCAGCCCGGAATAGACCAGGCCGATGTGTGCATGAATTTGCAGGCTGGATGGACGGCCGTCGATCGACAACCAGACAGGTCAGGGATCGGGTCAATCGATCTGCTGCGTATCCCCCGCGACCGGCAGCGGCAGCTTGATGGCCAGCGCCCTGTACGATGCCGTCGCACCGCCGTGCGCACTCCCCCGCGGAATGACGATCAGCGAACCTGGCTTGAACTCCTTGCGCTCGCTCCCGACCCACATGCTGCCGCTGCCTTCGAGAATATACTGGACTTCGTCGTTCTGCTGGTGCGTATGCTTGGGGACGGTCCCCGACTGCAGGGCGATGCTGCCGTCGGCGGTGCTGAACACGGTCAAGGTACGCAGCTGCGAATTCGGCCTGAGCGGCAGGTCTTCATTCTTCATGGCAGCGAGGTCGATGACATGGGGAGTCATCGGGGCGGCGGCGGCGTGGGCGGATGGCATGGCGTGCGGCAGGAACGGCGACACGAGCGCGCCTGCTGCGAACGACGACACGATGGCGAGGGTGATGGCGGCATGTTTAAAACGCATGATGGGCGACCTGGCGAGGAGTGCAAGACGAAAATGAACCAGCGATTGCGCGGAATACTGTCCCGCTCGTTACAGCTTATCACTGTCGCCCGCGTGGCAGGAATATGGCCGGCCGATCCGATCAGGAACGTATCAGGAACGTAACACGAACGTTGCAGCTGCCCGATGACGCGCGCAATCCTGGTTGCAATCGATCCCCGAACGATACCGGAGCGGCGACGCAATCGACGGGCCGGTGGATGCGATATCGACGCCTTGTTCGCCGATCAAAGCAGCCTGGCGAAAACCTGTGCGACGACCTGTTCCGCGAAGCGATCCGAAACGACCTGGCGCGAAAACCATCGGCGGTAGAAAAGCGGCCCGACCAGCATCGCGGTCAAGGCGGCCACATCAGTATTTCGCGGCAATTTTTCCTGGTCCACTGCTTCCGAAAGAAGTTCTTGCAGGACGGATGAGTATCCTTCTTGCAGCTCACTGTACATTGCCGCCATGTCCGGATCCCGCTCCGCGGCGTCGATGATCGACGGCAGCACCGCTGTCCACCTGGCGGAACGCAGCAGCGAAGCGAGCTGCCTGAGGACGGTCGTCAGATCTTCCTTCACGTTGCCCGTTTCCGGCTTGTCCAGGGGTGTCCCGATTGTCGAACAGGCCTCGCGCAACAGGCCGGTGCGCGTCGGCCAGTGCCGGTAGATCGTTGTCTTCGCCACACCTGAGCGGCGCGAAATTTCATCGACCGTCGTGCCACCGTAACCGCGTTCGAACAACAGTTCAACCGTCGCGTCCAGCACAGTTGCCCGGGAACGCACGATCCGCTCATCGACCGCTCTTTCGGCAGCCCTGGTGCAGCTTGCATCATTTGCTTCGGGCTTGGTCGTGTTCGTCTTCATGACGCCGAGGATAACACGTTGTCGACAATTTCGCTACGATACGGTATCGTAGCGAAAAGCCAAGCCATTCCGGCCGTGCTGTATTCGATGACACCTACGCAAAGGACTTTTATGAAACTTGCTTCCGTTCGGCTGATTGCGGCCGACATCACCACCATGGTCGCCTTCTACGAGATGGTCACGAGAACGCGTGCGCAATGGCTGGCCCCGGTGTTCGCCGAAATTGTGACGCCCGCAGCCACACTGGCCATCGGCAGTGCGGACACGGTGGCCCTGTTCAAGGAAGGTAGCGCGGAGCCGGCGTCGAACCGGACGGCTATCGTGGAGTTCCAGGTGGACGACATCGATGCCGAGTTCGAACGGCTGGAGGGAAAAGTATCGGTGCTGCAGGGGATACAAATGATGCCATGGGGGAACAGAACATTTCAGTTCCGGGACCCGGAGGGGACGCTGGTCGCGCTGTACATGCCGGCGACCGAGGCAGCGAGGACACGTTTCGCGACGCGCCAGCTCAGTTCTGGCAACGCGACTCCTGCACTTCATACGACCCCGGCATCCACCCCTGCCCGCTCCAACAGCGCCTGATTGCGCTTCGAGACATGCAACACATGCAGGTGCTTCCCCGCCTTTTCATAGCGCTGGTACAACGTCTCCATCGCCGCGATCTCCGAATGATCCGCCATGTGTAAAAATTTGCAGTCGAGCTCCACGCGCGCCGGGTCGGTGGCGGGCTCGAACAGCTCCAGGAAATGCGCGCTCGACGCGAAAAACAAGGTCCCGTGCGGCGCATACG
>Ga0265780_10006272_pt1 | contig 14796 bp, 16 predicted proteins | sample P1T30metagenome_FD_192432 | JGI IMG/M metagenome (GOLD analysis project Ga0265780, IMG submission 192432) | Plant litter microbial communities from East Loma Ridge, Irvine, California - P1 T30 | ecosystem: Environmental > Terrestrial > Plant litter > Unclassified | place: USA: California... | reverse complement strand
GTCGCTAGAGGTGAGAGAGTGAGGTGAGGTGAGGTGTTCGAAGAGGCTGGGTGTTGAATGTCGCAGTCGAGAATGGATCTCGTACTACAGAAATCAGTTTGTCCCGTCGCGGAAAGAGCACATCGTGAAAATTGCAACAACCACTCATGCTTTGCCGTGCTCTTGCCGTCTGAGTCTCGCTCGACCATCGACCTCGCATTTTAAGACGCGCGTTTCTATACTGTCACCTTACAGAACGCGTTGGATGCTGGGCACCTTCGACGAGATTGTTGCACGACCTCTCCCCGTTTCACGTCATCTCTCCCGTGCTACGTCGCCTACCGTAGCGTGCATACGAGCAAAGCTTGTGTTGTTGGGGTCACACAAATATCATCTTATTCCTGAACGGACTGGGATTATCTTCGGGCTCCACCTTCACGACACAAATGTATTTCCAGAATTGTATTGTAATCATTTTACTATTTGCATTATGATATGTTCGAAGCCATCACGGCGTGTCCCTACCACGCTTCCATCGTCAGAAACCTTTGCCACAAAAGAAAAAGATTGACATGCCTGTCAAGTGTGATGCCAGCGCGCGCATCTGTCGCGCACGACAAAGAGCTGAAGTACAGTTGCCGACTGAACGGCCCGATGACAACAGGGGTATAGACAGAATGGACCGATTGGGCGTTATGCGGCAGTGCACCAGATGAACGTAGAATGCGTACCCAGAAAGGATAATCCAGCGCCAGGTGAATCCTGAGCGCCTTGAGCGCCTCGAATCGTGATCGAAACAATGGAAAGTGAAGTGTGCATTGCCAGAAAACGCCATCGCTTAGGTTGCGTGCTCGTAACTTCCAGCTATCACGGACTCTGATCCGTCGTATCGATAAATGCCATATCCAAGTCCAAGCTGGAGTAAAGGTGACTCGTGAAGTATTCGACTACATCGGACACCGAAGGTACTACCTAGTCAGCGTGCAGCTGAGCAATGTAACCAAGAGCGGACCAGCCAGGGAGAGCAAAGGCACACCAAAGATGTTCGCCGCGCTAGTTTTGTAAACAGTCTGACCAGGCGCCATATCTCCCTGCTGAGAGAAGAAGTACGTCTGCAGTCCGTCCTTGCCGATAGAGCTATCAGGCGCCCTGTCTTGCCCCGGTATGGCGCAGACCTTCGCGGCATCGTACTTGGGGCAACGTTCTCGGTATGCAGTTTTCGAGCGCGCGGTGTCGGTTGAGTTGAAGTAGGCTTTCATGTAGGAGATGGTCATGACGGTGTCGCTTGTAGGTGGGCCTGCAGACCATTTGGGATCGCCGTTGCTCCAGTGATTAAAGAAGATGGCGCCGCCCTCGACCGGGACGTGATCCGTGATATCGTACAGGAATTGTCCATCGATGTAGAACGCAACGCGATTCGCAGTCCAATCGAAGCGATACTCGTGGAAGTTATGGTCTGGACGGAATGGCAGCGGCTCCACTTTGAACCCAGACGTGCTCGAGGCATCGAAGCCACTCTTGATGGACTCTGGCGACTGCAACACAAGATTGACAGCGCCTCGCGACTCGTTAAATTGATGCGACAAAAACTCCATGTCGATCTCCTGCGAGTTGTTATGGTACTGTAAAGCGTTAGCGGCCGGCGCGAAGGATCATGTTGTAAGATTTTAGGCCAATCGTACAAAGAAGAAAGCGCCGCATGTCCCAGACGAATTCGACAACTTCATGCCTACGCGAAAGCTTCCCAGCAGCGCGTCGTCCCTCATCGTGACAATCTCTGCACCGCTGACATAATTACTGCCATTTTGTGCGCGCACCCAGAGCTCGAGCCCAGCATCGCCGCCGTGCTCGCTCGCGCCCGACCATCCCGAGCCCTTGAGAGGATTTGTGACGATATTGTTCAGCGAGAAGTCCTTGCCGTATGGTCCTCGCGCTGCGGCCTTGTCCATGGCGTAGACCTGCGGTTGCCAGCCATAGTTGCGGAGCTCTATTGATTCCGGCGACGATGTGTGGAGGAAGTCGTTCTCGAGGAGTTCGGTGAAGACGGCGTGGGATGGATCGCTGGTCTTGTTGAGTGAATAGCCGCATTCGCAGGCGGCATTGGCTAGAATCGCAATGGGTCAGCTCCATAACGGTAAGAAAGTGTAATCAGTCTAGAGAGGATCTACTCACCCAAGCGAGAAACGGCCAAAACAACCCATGGCAGCGCGCCTAATGTGGTATAACCCATGTCGGTGCAGGAATAGAGTGAGCGACTATGGTGAGGGTTTGCGTGAACAAAAGAGAAGAAGAGAAGTAAGTGCGACACAATGCTTCCACAGTTGTTCCCCAAGATTTGGCGCAGAGAGGGAGCACGTCGTTTAAGCATACAAGGATGCAAAGCTGCTGGGAGGACAAAGAGAGCGGGCGCCCCATCTGGTCCTGCCTGCTACTCACGCGCCCATTGTAGGAAGGAGAGACAAAGCCACGACTGCTATTCCTACCAAGAGTCGATGATCGCCTGTTAGAAATAATTCATGAGCATATACGTGGGGTGCTCAGTCGAAATTGGCGCGTGCCAGCGTCAGAACAAAGGTAAACATTCCCTAACACCAGGATCAGCGACGAATAGACAGCTCTCCTATCTTCAAACACGCGCTGCATGTACGCAGACGCAGGAACCCCTCATCACGGGACAAGAATGAACAAAGACTGGACCGTCAGAAGCTTACCTGGCGAGCCGCAGCGTTACACGACATGAACCTCCTTGAATGGCTGCACGCAAGGGATGCACGCGAGCAAACGGCCATTGTTCTTCGACATGGTAAACGGCACCAGGGCTCCGAAGCTCTTATATCTTTAAAGGTCTTGAGTTCGACGTCACTGGGTGGATCGCCAGTCTTGTCCTGCTTGAAATGGCGGATGCCCAGCCTTGCACAAGTTATCAACGACTCGTCATAAAAAATCGCGTCTTCAAAAGATCTGTTACTTCATGCCCCTAGACCTAACCGCTACATAAAGCAACGAAACTCAACGCCTCTTCCCAAACCCATGTGCCGCGAGTCGTGAATTTTGTCGAAATAAGTCGAAAATACCTACTTGCAACCTCACGCGCGCCCAAGACAAACCGCTGCTCAAGCCAAACACATTCGCAATTCCTGATCTCATCATCATTCGTAAAACTCATTAAAAGCCCTCCAAACCCCACACAATCAAAATCATCCCAGTTCATTTCGTAAAAATCAACGCGTATCGCTTCGCTTCGCTTTCATGTCGTGTAGGTAGGTATAGGTATAGGTACGGGGTATAGTTGTATCTCAAAAATCAATCATCACAAGAATCCAGATTCGGAGAGAAGCCTGCCACGCCCACCGTTAGTCTCAACCAAGCCATGCTTACGAAGAGTAAAAAAAGATTCCGGAGTGTTGTACCTTGCAATCTTCTCGTCCTCGCGCTCCCGAGGCTCCACCGACAAGCTCATCTCGTACATTTCGTGCACGTCGCCTGCGGATTGCATGTTGGTGAGGATGTAGTCTTGCAGCTCGGGGACGGGCTGCAGGGGATAAGGGACGTTTTGGTACTGCTGGATGTCGCGGATGACTTCGGCGGTTTTGGCGCGCTTGGCGAAGTTGATGAGATTGGTCTTTTTGATCAGGGAGGGGATGCCGTCTTCGATGAAGGTTAGGTCCGTGAGGTACACGCCTGGCTATGCGTTAGCTTCTGTTTTGCGACAAGGACTGCGTGGCACTTACCAAAAAATGGTATGCACGGTGGGTTGGCTCGGTGGAGGGTGTCGCGGTATTCGGCAAAATTCTTGGTACTACCCATGAGCTTGCGCATGCTTTCCAGAACACCCATGGAGCGCTGGTTGACTGCGCTCCATGTTCGGTTCAGGCGGTGGATCGGTGCTGTTCCCAGAGCTGAGATGATGGAGGTTAGTGTCGAGAAGTTGTTCAATTGGCGGCATTTCTGTACCACATTAGCCGTGCATATTGCATCGCTCTCTTAGATACTGACATCTGCCACATTCACAAAGTGCTTTATTACAATCACTCTCCGCTTGACATCTTGTTGTGTGAGGATCATTTGTGCGACCCAGTTCGTCAATTGGTTGGAGTGCAGGATCAGTGCCTTGACGTTAGAAGCGGGATCTGGCTCCCCAGGCTGGAGCTTCTTCTGCCACGTCTTGTTGAGACACTCGGTTGGCTTGATCTTTCCATACAACCGCGATTCGATAATTGTGAGTTGACGAGCGAATTCCGTAGCGTCAATGTCAAGGAACTTGAGCTTCTTCATGTGCTTGGGAAGGATAGGTTGTGGCGTTTGTGCATTGAGTGTGAGGACGAGTCGTTTGGTAGGCATTTCAGGACCACGCGACCGTTGCTCGACCGAAGTCATCAAGGGTGCTGCTCCAGGGGTACTGGCAGTCGCGACGTGGTCTTTTGCAAAATTGTATACCCGTTGGATCAGTATCCTGGCTTCTTCGTCATTGCCCTCCATCCAGAAGTTGTCGAACCAACTCTTGAGGATATTGACGACACGGAACCTGATTGGCTTCTGCTTCTGTTCTACCCATGTCTGGTAGTCCGTTGGCTCGAGTCCGTGAGGTGGCTGTATGCTCCATCTCTTCACCAGCATTTCGAATAACTCAGAAGCAGTAGTGAACGATCGATATGTCAGGAGGAAAGTGTTGTTGAAAGCTGCGTCTAGACGATCGTGTCGCGTCAGTTGCTCCACGAGGCCTGCAAGAGTACCACCACGTAGTTGCGGAGGGGTTGACTTGTGATCGTACGAGATCTCGCCTTCGTGATCCAACTTTAGGAATTCGGGTGTCTCATCGACGACCACAGGTGGTTCTGGAGGGGGCATGACTGGCACTTCGCCAAAGAAATTCTTCAAGTTCTTGTTGTTGCCGACCGGCCTAGGATTGCGAATTTGCTGTACCATGCTTTCTTCAACCGGCGTGCCCCCGTTGAATGTATGGTTCTGCGGCACATCTTTAAGAAGTGGCCTCTCGCTTGCTGACGGTCCTCGTACATGCTGAGCCGCGACGTTCGATTCTGTATTCCTGCGTGGATCTGTGCGTGGAGTAATGTCCGCCAGAGGCACCGAGTCCGACAAATTTTGTAGAAGTCCGTATTGCTGCACAATAGTGCTCTCCAGTTCCCGGCACACTGATCTGACAGCATTGAGTCTGTCCTCAAGCGAATCACCGCGTAACTCTGCCCACTCGTCACCAAGCGGTGCCGCAACGCCTTGACAAACAACAACAAGCTCTGACACCATGTCGTATGTCTTCTGCTTATGGATGCTGAACTCGCTCAATTGGCTCGCTTGCATCGGCGTATTGAGCGATGCGAGGTTTATGGACTCGATCTGTGACAACCAGGGCTGAGTAGCTTTTAGCACCTTGGCCGCAGTGCTGCATACGTGTTCGCCAATCGCCCGATGCTTTTGGTGGGTTATGATGTGATCACGCACAACCAGCGTGTCGTCCAGACGCCGCAGGCAGTTCGTGACATTCTTCCTGATTTCGTCCAATCGTTCTAGTATGCGAGAGTCCAGCTTGACAATGGGCTCTACAAAGGACTCGTAGTCGTCCTGGTCGATGAAGGAAGTGGAGGAATTGGCGTCGCGCGGATCGGCGCCGTTGTGGTTCCAGTTGCCGCCGACACTGCTGCCAACTACGAATCCGGGCACAAGGCGAGGAATCTCTTCTCCGCGTTGTTGACGAGCCACTTCGACGAAGCCATAGACACCGTTCAGGACGCCGTCCGCTTCCTTCAGACACTTGGAGTACGAATCAGGAGGCGGGAAGTCGGATGCTGCAATGTGTGAGGACAGAACCAGTTTGGAGAAGCGAGACATTGTTTCGCGGAAGTGTGGGTAGAGAGCCTTGTTGGTGGAAATGATCGAGGGGTTGCCAGAGTGGTTGTCGGTGGTGCCAGAGCCTGCAGCGAGCAGTAGCCGTAGATGATCCGAGATGTCTTCGGCTTTTTTCACGAACTCTGACCGATCGCTGTTGTTGATAGCCTGCCTGTAGCGCTCAATGGCACGGCGCATGTCGTCCACCATCCGGTTCCAGGTCAGAGGAACCGGATTCACATCGTCGTAGAACCTCCGCGCCTGCGCAGAGGAGGCATGTGCGCCGCCAGCCGGGTTGTTCGCAAATGATGTGTCGGTGGTACCAATAGGAGGCATCGTGCCGGCCGAAAATGTGTCGTTGATGTGGTGAGAGCGTGAGGGGAAGCCCTGGCTCATCGACTCCATTGATGTTGCTGGAGACACGCCGTCAGAGAGTCGCTGTCGTCGGTGCTACATTGCATGATTAGCTCCCCTGAAATGATCGAAGGACACAATGCCTACCACTGAGCTGAAGGAGCCCTTCACGTTGGGTCCCTCGAAGTCGGATGCCGACGTTTCATCGTCGGAGGCGTAAGTGCTGTTACCAGACAGAACCTGCTCAGGCGGCGGCCGAGAGGATACGGGAATGTAGGCAGTCTGGCGGTCGCGTGGCCCGCTCTCGTTCGGCGAGGGTGACTCCAGCGGCAGCTCCATGGTGCTGACACCCGTCATGGTGTTGAAGTAGTACAACCTGCCATCTGGCGTCGCCTGGGGTATCCAGTAGGCCGCCTCTTCCTCTTTCTTGGGCTGCTCGTTGCGCTCGATGGGCAGGATCGTGTCGTTGCCGCTCAGCGACTCCGTGTCCGAGTTGGTGTAGTCGGTGCCGCCCAGCGACTGCGTGTCGCGCTCGTCCTCGGTGTCTCCGCCGTTCCTGTCGTCCTCGGGGTCGTCGCTCGGGCGCTGCACGACAGCGCAGTAGTTGCTCGGGAACCAGCCGCGGACGCCGTTGATGACTCCATCCCACCAGCCGCTCTCCAGCTGCGTGATGACCTGGATGATGTCGCCCTGCCGGAAGCTCAAGCTCGTGCGGTCGTCGGCGTCGTAGTCGTATAGAGCCCGCACGTACATGCCCCCGGGCGAGCTGCCATTGAAGCTGTTCATGGCGGACAAGGGAGGAGCGACTGTCGAGGTGTATCGTCTCGTGTGGGAAGGGACGGAAGCTCAAGAGGCAGGTGCTACCCTTCAGTCTTTACGGATGAAGCAGTCCTCGAGGCCGCCTGAGGGTGGGCAGCTGGCTGGTCTTACGAGTCGGACGCGTTGGCCCTTATTTGAGAGTCGATGTTGGCCAGGGTGGAGAGAGGGTCTCGCCGCTTGTGATTGGCCGAGGGCGCAAAGTGAGCAGCGTCTACACCATGGAGCAATGCCACAAATAGTTCTTGCACAGCAAGCACTGCAACAACAGTTCCGTCGAGAAGCTGGGAGTGTTGAGAGTGAAGAAATTGCGGCACGCTTTGCTGTAGGGCCAACTCTGGGGCCTCTGGCTGTGTTTTAGTCAAAGCCAAGGTGCGTCGTACCCTGTCTGCTCGTAAACCACGGCAGCCTTATTTAATCCTTAATGAACCCCAGTCTGGATCAACCTTGCCCTGCGCCTATCCCCAGACCATAGCCTACATAGAACTGCACCTGTGCCGATGATGTACAGACGCAATCTATCCGAATGGTGATCCGTGAAGGTAACACCAACTCGTCCATAGCAGCAGTCAAAGAACTCCCTCCCGTCTCAATCGCTTGCCCGGACCGTCAGCATGTTGGCAACTTGGATATGCAAGGAGAACCGTGCGACCCCACCATCATTGGCATTTTCCACAACTCGTGTGCCCATTCATCGGCTTTACATGCTTGAACCTGAGGCCATTTGGTACGTCTAGAAGCGTGCGTGACTCGCAGTGGATTCTTGGTACCCAACGGTGCTGCTAACGACTCGGAGTGAAGCTGGATAGCGAAGGCTGTCTACCACCATGTTGCTTGTACTTGAGACATTTCTCGGTCCGTTCTGCTGCCACACGGTGGTGAGGGGCACCGAGTGTCAAGAGCCTCGACCCGTGTTGCAGAAGATCTGCATAATGAGTTGGTGCAGCACATGCTGTAGTGAACAGCTCCAGGGTGATCTATGCTGTGCAGACTGCAGACTGCGAAAGGTAAGGTCTCCTTCTGCGCACCAAACCTGCATTGCACTCAATTATCCCAGGAACGGCACATGGAAGACTCGGTAGAAGGTGAACAAAAATCTCCTAGCGCTACACTTGTACCAGAAGTGCAAGACGGACTGCTGGGCGGATGCGGAAGGAGCATTCTTCGAACAAGCAGCGGAGGAGCGCTAATAGCTCGTGCTTCATCTTGCAACGAACAGATCAGATAGCAGATAGAACACACGTGGGAGTCGCAAGTTCACACGTGGGGGTCCATCGACGACTGCTCAGATGTCACCGAGCAGATCTGGTTCTAACGGTGTGTGATCGACGAAGTTGCGTTGGAGATCCTTCGAAACGCGAACCGCGAACAAAGCCATCGCTCAACACCACGAAAAAGACCAGACAGCGTAACGCGTATGTGACCTGCCTTGCACGAAGCAGGATTCTTCGTGGAAGTGTCCAGCAAATTGTTGAGCTGACCTTCACCGCTGCGCAAGGTCTGCCTCAAGTGCTTCGTCTGAACTTCCTCAAAAAGCAACTGCAAGGCCACGGCCATGGTACGGAAAGCAGCCGCGAGCCGTGTCCCCAGCAGCGGTCGGACCACCATGCTCTCTCTGAGATGAAACCACGGGCCCGAAGCAGTCCTTATCCTTCTAAAGCATTACGAGATGTGCTCTAGCGCGGGGGTAATCAGCAGGAAAGCCATGCCCCTCTGTCATCGCAGTGGCTCTTGTTGTTGCGTTGCGAAATGAGGACATCGGTAGGAGTGTGCGATGTAGGAAATGCTCCGCAAAAAGTGAAGCTCAAGGACGACTTGTCAGTCGAAGAGTCTAAGCAAGAAGCCGTTAGCCTGCAGACCCACGTTCTTCAAGGATCTCTGAGAAGCGGGGCATATTTCGGGCTTTGGCTGTTATGATTGTTTGTGACTGGATATCATGGCAATTGGCATGTCATTCTACCGAGGCAACAAATGAGCGCGACTCTGCGGCTCAACTCCCTTGACAATAATTGAAGCGGTATCTTAACAGCCTCGAGGTCAAGACGGTGCGCCACTTCTTGCATGCTTAGCGACAGGTCTTCTGCAGCTGTGGACCGGTACTAAACAGAGTGGGTCCGGGGAACGGCATCCATGGCCCGGAGTTATGGATAGACTTTCAGGAACAAGTGCGCGATCGTCTCGAAGTTTTGTCAAAGTGCAGAGGGCTTTTCTGGTGTCGCAGTGTTCACGGAGCGTGTTGCCCCTATTCAACAACGTCAGACACGGACCAAGAGGGGTGTCACTCGTGTGTCTCTGTGTCCTGAGTCTACTGCTTCAGTATATTTGGTATGGCGTATGGTCGAATGGCAAGGCGGTGAGCGCTCGTATGCAGCTTCTGCATCTGATAAACGCGCCGTGTAGACTACCTCTTCAACAGGTAAAAGTAGTTGGCACGTTCTTACCGCTCTTTCTCGGTGCTGTGCGTCGACTGGTCGTTGGAGATGGGGGCTCCGCTGACAAGACGTGGTACGGCGAGCAGACGAGTGACAGCGAGGCGGAAGGTTGGACAGCGAAGTGACAGGCAAGCTTAGTTAGGTCTGGAGCTATCACTCCATCACGGTAGAGTGAGTGTCCGAAAAATATGGAAGTAAATGCTCCGAATGTTATCGTGAATGGTGATGACTGAGAGTAAAACCGGGCATCAGTTGGCATTCACCAAAGTCATCAATCACTGCATTTCCTTCAAACAGATACATCTCTTGGGACATCATCAGAGCGCCGCAAGAGATCAGAAGCGCCTCTGATGTAAAGTTAAGATTAGTTGCGGGCGTCAGTGAAGTGTAATTTAGGGGGGCTGGTGGAAGGTGCGCAACGTTAGCTCGAATGCGCCTGCTCACGTCTGCCCCTCTCGCCCCTCGATCCTGTCCTTAGACTCGCGACCGCGCAGCAGCAGCTCCTACGAATTCATCCCATCATCAACCGCGCTCTGCCTGCCATCGCGTGCTGCACACACTCACAGCACTATCGCTTACCTGTCCTTCGTAATGAGAGACGAGCAGCCGTATTGTTCACCCACCACCATCTGCACCGCCTGCGCGCTTTAACCTCCACGCCTCCCGAGGTCGCTGCATCACTGCGACTGCATCCGCCTCCACGCCCAACCCGCCCACATGGCCACCACCACCACACCCGCAGCCGCGCGCAAGCCGTCGACCGCTGAAAAGAAGTACAAGTGCCAGTACTGCAACCGCGCATTTAGCCGCAGCGAGCACCGCAGCCGCCATGAGCGCTCCCGTAAGTTGACTCCAGTGAAGTTCCGCGACGGAGCTCAATGATTTGGGCGGGGTGACACTTCGCGCGATGAGCGCGTTGCGGGGAACGACTTTCTGACTGCCCCGCAGACACCAAAGAGCGCCCGTTCAAGTGCCTGAAATGCAGGAGCACCTTTGTGCGGCGCGACCTGCTCCTCCGCCACGACAGAACGGTGCACGCCAAAGACAACTCTGCACCGCTGCCCAGCGAGCAGAAGCGCCGCGCGAGCAACAAGGCTGATGCCGGCTCCTCCAAGCAGGCCGCCGCCGCGCCCGTCGAGATGCCGCACCCGCACATGGACGACAACGAGGAGGACATGGTCGACGCCGACATCGAGGCCGCCGCCATGCTCATGACCGACTTCCACCACCGCGCCATGGCCAGCCAGGAGCCTGAGATGGTGCCCACCCACTCAGAGCAAATCATCTCGCCCGCCGGCCCATCCATGATGGAGCCCGTGGTGCCCTACACTGCTCCAGGTCAGAACATGCTGCCGCAGATGCCGTGGCGAGACTCAATGGTGCCACAGCCCGAGCCCAAGTCGCAGCCGGACGCCCACTCGGCCTTCCACGGCTCGAACCTGCTGCACTCGCACCACCCCCACCAGCTGCCCCCGATGATGGAGCGCACCATGTCGGGCAGTGACTCGCTCACCCCCGCCTTCCAGTCCATGAACGGCGGCAATGGGCTCGGAACGCCAGGCGCCCTGTCACCGTACCCGTCGATGCTGGGCCCCGTCTCGCCCGTCGACTACCGCAAGTCGCCCGGGCCCAGCCAGGCTCTGACAATGACACGCGCTCCCCAGCTGGAGTCGGATGAGCAGTGTGCGCGTATCTACGAGAACATCAAGCAGTACGACAGCGAGAACGCTCTCCTCGAGACCTTCCACCTGCCCAGCTTGAACACGTTGAACCGTCTGCTCAAGACTTACTTCGACCTCTTCCACCACCACCTGCCCTTTTTACACCCTGCAACGTTCAACCCAACCGAGGTGTCCGCGCCTCTGCTTCTGGCTGTGCTGTCAATTGGCGCTCTCTACATCTTCGACCAGGACCAGGCCTACATGCTGCACATTGGATCCAAGGTCCTTGTCAACCAGTTCTTGCAAAACAAGGAAAACTTCAGCTCGCGCAAATGCCCGCTGTGGACCATGCAGAGCACTCTGCTGAACATGATCTTCTCGAGCTGGAGCGGTGACCCCAAGGGCCTCGAATGGGCCTGCTCAATCAAGAGTCTTCTGGCTAATATGGTTGCTGGAAACCGATACGAGCTCAAGATTCGCGCCGAGGCTCGCGAGGGTGCTCAACCAAACCACGAGGAATGGGTGGTCGATGAGCAGTGTCGACGAACATACTATGCTGTGTACATCTTCTTTGGTCTGCTGACCCTGACGTACAACCACACACCAGCCATGGGGTTCAACGAGTTCGACACACTGGAGCTTCCCTCTTCTGAGACGCTTTGGACCATGGAGGTCTCGGACGAAGAGGCGTGGCGCGAAAGCGTCGCAGCATCGAAGATTATCACTTTCCGCCAAGCGCACGATAACCTTTTCCAAGGAGAGACTGCACGTTACAGCGCCTTCGCCACCCGTGTTATGATCAACGCGCTTTTCCTCGAGGTTTGGTATCACAAGCGCAGCCCTGAGGCTCTGCAGGATGTGGTTACAGAATATAAGCTGCGACTGGCCCTGGAGACTTGGGAAAAGTCGCTTGAGCTTTGCGAGCCGGAGACGGTAGTCGTCCAGTTGAGCGCTCCCCACAAGGGCCATCCCTTGATTTTCAACGCAATGGCACTCTATCGCAACACCCGTGCTCGTCTGGTCGTCGACCTGAAGTCGATTCAGGAAGCGCTTCGCTACCACGATTCTTACGAAGTTGCTGCGGCTATGACGAACGCTCGCGATAAGGTCGTGCGGTCGCCAGAGATGATCAAAGTCATTCAGGAGTGCTTCGATTGCATTGAGGTTGCGGCTGTCCAAGGCATCAGATGGGTTGCACGCACCTCAGCGACCAATTGGAGTATTGAGCACCCACTTACCGGCATGGATCTCATGGTCATTCTGACTCTGTGGCTATACCGCCTGGAACACGACGAGGAGCCAGCTACAGAAGAAGAGCTAGCGATGTACAACAAGCTTCGTAACCTGTTTGACGATGATTCCGTCGACGTGTATGGAGCGAAATTGAGCTCCACCGTTGCAAGGTTATGGGGTAGCATGATTGACGAAGTTGTCGTATGGGGGTATGTTGTCCTTCCCACTTCTCACCTACAACCTGCTAACGTGTCACAGCATCACAAAACTCATGGGCGAAGCTTTCAAGCTGCATTCGCAAGCTCTTGTCGGCTATGAAGATGCCATGTCGTCTCGATCGGGTTCAGCTTCACCATCAATGGCGGCTGGTGGTGTACAAGTCATGGAGATGCAGATGGCGTATTAGTGCGATCTTTTATTTCCTCTCCTTGATAGACTGTTCCCTTCTCTGTATTTCTCTAGTCATCTTTCGTTGTCTGGGAGCATGGCTCGGAGTTCGGGGTCTGCATCAATTTTAGGTGTGTCATTTTTTTCATATGTTTTCCAAGATCGAGTTGAACTGGCGCATTGGGGCGGTCTGGTTCAATCATCGTACACACCCGAGCTCGAGCTCTCCTTGTCTGCTCTCTGTAATACTCTTCTCGCTTCATACCCTTTCGCTGTTGTGGATCGACGTTGGTGGCTGGCCCCGAGCGCGTTACTTCAAATCGGTCCTGTCGCGAGCTGTAGCGCTGCTTTTGCTGGCTGCTAATACCTTCGACTGTTTCTTGTTCTTATACGTTCGGGTCTGGGCTCGGACTCGTACTGCATATACCATGAATATTGTGTTTCTTGCTTTGTCGCGGTAAGGGTTGAGGGGAGCCATGCACAGTGGGTAGATAGATTGATGAAAGTAGTAATATGAGAACCACCTCTTGAGGTACATAATATGCGTGTGCAATTACAGTGCGTAAGGCGTGGAATGTGAAGATCTCAGGTACTGCATGCTCGACAGTACAAAGTGCGCTAGTGGTAGTGTCGGAGTCCGTGCACGCGCTTCCCAAAATTTTGGGTTGTTCGGGAAAAGTTCGACTTGAGCTCTCGCGCACCTCACCAACAGCTCCACGTCCTGCCACCACCCACGCCTTTCCCTGCTCGCGATTCAATTGCGCTACAAGACCCCTTCTAAAACTCTACCAGGCTAATTGACACCGCACAAAATGGGCAAAGACATCGAGGAGAAGAAGCTGAAGAAGGAGAAGAAGGACAAGAAGGAAAAGAAGGAAAAGCGCGCCGAGTCGGATGGCGTAAGCAAGAGCAAAAAGGACAAGAAGGAGAAGAAGGCCGACGTCGACATGGTCGATGCGCTCGAAGCAGAGCTCGAGAAAGAGCCCGAAGTCTCAATCCTCAACGTCGTAGACGGCGACGAGCCGCGCGGCGCACTCGTGCCCTTTGCATTCCCGCTCTCAGACGAGTCCAAAGAGGTCAAGAAGATTCTCAAGGCCGTCAAGAAGTGTACGTTACACCTGCACTCTCAACCTGCACAACCTCAAAACTTTGGTACTAACACAACCTACAGCCGCCAAAACCAAAACCCTCCGCCGCGGCGTCAAAGAAGTTGTCAAAGCGCTCCGCAAATCCGCCGCCACGACCCCCGACCCCAAGAACCCGCCCGCCATCGTCATCATCGCCGCCGACATTTCGCCCATGGACGTCATCTCGCACATCCCCGTGCTGTGCGAGGACCACGGCATACCCTACATCTACATCAAGTCGCGCGCACAGCTGGGCGAGGCGAGCGCGACCAAGAGGCCGACGAGCGTGGTCATGGTGAGCAAGGACCGTACGACGAAGAGTAGCAAGGATATTAAGGATGAGGATGTTGAGGAGTTTAAGGAGGTGTTTGGGGAGTTGCAGAAGGTTGTCGTTAAGGCGGGGCTGGGGGTGAGGAAGTAAGTGTGGGTGATGGATGAGGGAGAGTTGCTCATGACTTGTGTGTAAAATGGGATGAGAGGCGTTTGCGGCGTTTTGCGACAGTTGGGTACGATTCTACTCGAGGATATGCCTCCTGTTCTATGATTTCTACGGAAAGGGATGTATGTATATTCTAGTATATGCATGGGCCTCGAATGGGATACGTTGTGCATCTGCCCTTGATACTCTCAACACGTGATTGCTACCCTGACCACCTTAGCTTATCCACCTAGGTATGAAAACTGTGGTCCCAGCATGAACAAAAGCCTATTCGACGGTGGGCCTTCTCTTCTACAAAGCGGTCTAACAGCCCGCAATTTCGAGGCATCGATTTGCTTGTCTTGGCTCATTGTTGGCACTTCCTTCCCCAATTCCATTTTCGACAGGGAACGTGATGAAGTTTGAAGAGACTGATGCGTTCCTCGAAGCCTATGGTCCCGCATTCGGTCGACATCAGCGTCAACACATTGCTTATCAACTTCAAGGTCTGTGATCGATCCAGTCGTCGCCATTTTCCCTTAACA
>Ga0265780_10006271_pt1 | contig 14800 bp, 8 predicted proteins | sample P1T30metagenome_FD_192432 | JGI IMG/M metagenome (GOLD analysis project Ga0265780, IMG submission 192432) | Plant litter microbial communities from East Loma Ridge, Irvine, California - P1 T30 | ecosystem: Environmental > Terrestrial > Plant litter > Unclassified | place: USA: California... | reverse complement strand
ATACCAACCACTACCACGCCACGTCTCCGAGAGAGATTGTTGTTTGTTGCGCTTCTATCATCAGCGCTTACTGCCATCTACCTTACGGCGGATCACCACCCCTGTTACCACAAATTCTGGCGACGCCTGTGTGATTCCTTATACCTTAAGGCTCGAGCTAGCCGAGGTTGTTTCCCTATTCTAAAACCCAACAACAACAACAGCGAGCCTGTTGCCCCTATTTCTACGAGACGCAGCGAGACTGTAACTCGACGATCGTCAATCAACGAACGATTGCAACGTGTCATATACATCCGATCCCGTTTTTACTTCCGAAATATAAACACTTGACCTATATCCGATATGTCAGCTACTACTGGCAACGTCAACACCAACACCGCAGGAGGGGAGAAGAAGATCAGGATTATCCCTAGTTCCGGTAAAGATGGGGCGCCTATGCTCTTTGAAGGATATGTGCATGAAGACATAGAGGACTGGCTTGAGGAATTCCAAGCTTTTGCCGATCTTTACGACGTTACTCAGGACAAGGAAATCGTTAGCTTACTCCAAAAGCATGTTTCCTACAAGGTTAGAGCCGATCTCAAGGGGATGCCCGGATATAACCCTCCGGACTGGAAGAAACTTAAGGAGGAACTTATTATCTCTTTCCGAACCGATACCTATGGACTCAAACGATCCGTAGAGGAGCTCGAGGCTCTGGCCCAACGGACAGCGAGGAAAAGGATGGCACTCCCTTCGGACTTTGAAGAGTATGTACGAGAGTTTAGGTCCATATTCTCTTTCTTAAAGGGAGCAAAGAGGCTCGATGACGACAAGGAAGCGAGGATCTTCTGGTCTGGACTGCCTATCTCGAGGAAGAATGAAATCATGGAGCGGATGCGGGACATCAACCCTACGTCCCCTCATTTCAAGGATCCGAGTACACCTCCCACGACGAGCCTGCAAGTCAGTGCCGGCCGACTTGTTTTCAACCCCAACCGCTTCGATGCCAAGGAAAGATTTGATCTGACTGAAGCTCGTGTTCAAGAAGAGCGCGCTAGGGAATTGAGTTACCAGGCAGCGAAGGACGATCTCAGGACGAGAGGGAGACGATACTACCCCTCCACCGACATCCGAGCTCCTATCGTACCGCCAGCTCAGTGGGGAGCCCCCCTAGGAGCGACCATACCGGAAAGGGCATCTCTCCAGCCTGCTGTAACCCAGGTGGACCGTGATCTGGATATCGTTATTGACAAGCTTAAACGGATGGACGTCAACTCCGTTGAGTATTTCACCTGCCATGGACAAGCCGAGAGGGCGGGATACATACTCCAAGGAAGAGTGCCTCCTCCAGCTTGGGGAACGAGTGCCGGTGCAGCACCCCTACCCAATGCTCCCGCACAAAGGAAACTTGGCGAATGTTTTTATTGTGGCAAGTTCGGCCACCGAGTCGCTGATTGCGATACTGTACGCGAGCATATGAGAATGAAATGGGTCGTGCTCAGCCAAGATGGAAAGGTCACATGGCCGAGTGGCGAGTTTATTCGATGTCCTATGGGGCAGCGTAGAGCGATGGTCGTCGCGGACAGGATGACGCGAGGACATCAGGTATCTTCGCACCCTATCGAAGTATCGTATGGGATACCCGAGGACCAGGGAGCAGCCGCTTATACGACGAATCACGAGGAACGATGGTTCACAGGGACTGGTGAAGCTCAAAGCTTCAACGTCAGAGAGACCTTCTACCCTCACGGAAATCCCTATTACTCGGGAGCCGCTCAGATTCGCAACAAGGTTCCGACACAGAGGAATGATGGATTTCGATCTGGCCCTGCCGGAGGACGAGATCGAGGATACAGAGACAAGACTGGAGGTTTCGGCAATCCCCCATTCAAGGGTAGCGGATCGAACTTTATTCCACTTCGAAAACCGGATAACTTCCAGCAACGAGGATATCAAAGAGAGGAGATGAAGCCGAATGTTACTCCCCCCAAACTTGATGGAGACACCGAGATGAAGGACGGAAATAAGTCTACGCCCCGGAACAAACCGAATCCGGACGAGCCTAAGCGCACCCGTCAAAGTGATTTCGCTCGGGAAGTTGATTCGCTTGAAACAATCCAGCGCTTGCTCAATCAGCGACACAGTTTTGACCTTTCGTTCAAAGAACTCTTAGCTATTTCGGGAGAGGCCAATCAGATCGTGAACAAGGGAAGCAGGCAGCACCTTGGACCGGTCGAGAAGAAAGTAGTAGCTTTTGGGACGACTTCACAAGATAGTGAAACCGAGGATCGTAGCTGGAGTCCACCTATATACCGGGTCTTCAACGCCGAAGTTAACCATCTGGAAAGAAGCAGGACCCTTATCAAGTTTCCGGGAAAGGTTAATGGGAACCCTGTGGAGTTCATGATTGATACTGGGAGTATGATCGATGTCTGCCCTCGCAGCATCTACGAGAACTTCTCTCCACGAATTCCTCTGAGAGTCGACGAGCATATGTACCTCAGTGGTATCAACGGATCGCCAAAGAAGATGGACGGCATCATGCTAGGCGTTACGATTAGCATTGGTAGTATGGACTTCTCAACCAATCTTCATGCGAACGAGTCGGGACCCCCACATGTCATCCTAGGACAGCCGTTCCTAAACAGATATCGGTTTGAGCACTCTTGGGACAAGGACGATAATCCGGTTATACGCTTTTCATCCGAAGTAGGCGTCTTGGAGTTTCCTTACAAGAGCGAGGGTTACTTTGGCGTTACCAAAGGTGCCCGGGAGAGGATGACCACTCGAGAGCGCGCTCAAGAAGAATCATATCCAGGAAGGACTTCTTCGAGCGGAAGAATGGGATCGTCTGATCGAGGATTATCCCGATACGATCAATATGCTCCTTCGTACAATGATTATCACGAGGACGAGAGCGATGAAGAGGATTTTTAGGAGGCGGCGGGCATGTATATACAGCATACAAGCCTGTCGCGAAGAAGAAGAGAGCTGTAGGGGCCACTGTTCCAGCCGAGTCGCTGACAGTCGGACAGTTCCGAAGGCCCGAAGGAATATTGGACGACTTACCGGATGTACCTGTATTTGTAGGATATTGTGAGTTTGGAGAAAGGCTAACCGAGGAACGATGGAACAAAATGGTGGAGGAAAGTATTCTCCAGCCAGAGGAACGGAAGATTGCCAATTGGGTAATCAAGAAGAGCGAGAAGACCTTCTCATGGACGGATGAGGAACGAGGACGATTCAAGGAGGAGTACATACCTCCGTACAAGATTCCTACCATTGCACATACCCCATGGAGGGATCGGCCTATTCCGATTCCGCCGGCAGCGGTTGATCAGATTACAGCCAAGATACAGGACAAGATCAAGACTGGTGTTTACGAACCGTCTCAGGGATCGTACCTGAGTTCGATCTTCGTGGTCAAGAAGAAGGACGGCGATTACCGTTTCGTGCATAACATGCAGACCCTGAATTCTGTCACCGTTCGAGATAACGCGACACCACCCTTATTGGAAAACTATGCCGACGAGTTCGCTGGTTTATCCTGTGTAGGACTTCTGGATCTTTATGACGGTTATGGACAATATCCGTTGCATGAAGATAGCCGGGACTTGACAGCGTTTCAGACACGATTAGGACCCATGCGCTTGACGACGCTACCACAGGGAGCATCGAATTCAGTAGGAGTGTTCCAACGCGCAGCCAACTTTATCACTGGAGACGAAAACCCACCTACAGCGGTAGCATATCTGGACGATTTCGGGATCAAAGGACCGAGGACAAAGTATGAAAACGCCAATGGAGTACCCGCTACTATCCCAGAGAATCCTGGAGTACGCCGCTATGTCTACGAGTACCTACAGGCTTTACATCGCTTACTGTGGAAAATGGGCAAATACGGAGGAACATTCTCAGGAAAGAAGGTTCGACTCTGCGATGACGTTCTTACCATCGTGGGGTTCTCTTGTTCGTACTTTGGAAGAAAGCCGACGGATACGTCTGTGAAAAAGATCACGACGTGGCCTAAATGCCAGAATGTCAAAGAAGTGCGAGGATTTCTAGGAACCGTTGGACCCGCCAGGAACTGGATACGAAACTATGCCGTTATTGCCAGACCGTTGGTACGATTGACGGCAGGGAAGATCCAGGACAAGGACTTTGTCTGGACCGATGAAGCTGACGAAGCTTTCGCAAGAGTCAAGGACGCGGTACGAGACTGTGGATGGATGAGGCCAATCGACTATTCGTCATCGGAAGAGATCTACTTAGCTGTGGACTCGAGTCACATTGCAGTCGGATTTGAAATCGGACAGGACGACAAAGGTAAAAAGAGACCAGCTCGATTCGGTAGTATCACGTTCTCAGAGAGGGAATCGCGATATTCGCAAGCCAAATTGGAATTATTCGGAGTATTCAAGGCGCTCAAGAAGTGCTCACACTGGATATACGGAAGATCCGTTCGACTAGAGGTGGATGCCAAATATCTTATCGAAATGATCAATGCGCCAGAACTGCCCAACTCAGCAATGACGCGCTGGCTGTGGTACATCCACATGTTTGACTTGCACATATCTCACGTACCGGCCAACAAGCATGCAGTCGTGGACGGACTATCTCGACGAAGACCCGTAGATGAGGATACAGATGAGGACGATGCGGAGGAATGGCTTGACAGGACCTGCGGTGTAGCCATCGTCGACCGCGAAAGTGACTTGGCGCCGTTGTCGCCAAAGGTTTATCTCATTCAGGACTATTATGACGATGATTGGAAACTTCTCGGTAAATACCTCGAGACAGGAGAGCTAGGAGACATCAGTGCGACTGCGCAACGACGACTACGATCAAAGGCACTATACTATTTCGTGCGAAATGGAAAGTTATACCGCCGAATCAAGAACGAGATGCTGAGGGAGGTTCTAGGAACGCAGGCGCGACGCCTTCACATCATGGAAGAAGCTCATGTCCAAGGAGGTCACAAGGGGGCCTTATCGCTCAAACATCAGGTCGGGCTACGTTTCTTTTGGCCAGGGATGAGCAAAGACACGGAGCACTTTGTGAAATCATGTGACCTGTGCCAGCGGCGAGACCCGCGACGGTTTGAAGAGGAGAATCAATCGACATACCCTTCAGACGTTGGCAGCATATGGGGCGTAGATCTAGTCACCATGCCACCCTCCGGAGGATTTCGATACATCATTATAGCCCGAGAAGACCTATCGAAATGGGTAGAAGCCAAGGCTATCCGAAAGAAAGAGGCTTCGCAAGTTGCGAAGTTCCTGATGGAAAGAATCATCACTCGATATGGGTGGATTAAGCTTCTCAAAAGTGATCAAGGATCCGAGTTTATGGGAGAAGTGACAGAAATTTTGGCGCGTTTCAAGGTCAAGCATATCCGAACTAGTCCCTACCATCCGCAAGCAAACGGAGTGGTAGAGCGAGGCAACGGACCATTCAAGGAAGCTCTCTACAGGACTGCGCGAGAACTCAGACGACCCTGGCATGAATTGGTCGATTTTGCCAGCTGGGCGGAGAGGACTACACACTCTAGGACGACTGGATATACACCTTATCGGCTCATGATGGGGCAGGATTGCATTCTTCCGTTTGACTTGGAGGAAGCAACGTTTCTAGTTCGAGGATTGGAGGACGGCTGTAGCCGCGAGGAGCTCTTAGCTCACAGGATCCGACAGTTATTAAGAAGGGAGACTGACCTTGACATCGCTCGAGAAAGGCTCGCGATATCTAGAGAAGTTTCAGTCAACGATCACAACCGGAAGAACGAAAGGAGGATGAAAGAAGCTTACAAAGAAGGAGACTGGGTTCTCCTACGAGATTCAAGTTTGGATGTCACCTATCAGACCAAAGAGCCTGATAGATGGTTTGGACCCTATATCATCGTAGAACGAACGAGAGGAAGAGCTTACAAGATACGAGAGATAGACGGGACAATGAAGTCCGATCTTGTGTCCCATACTAGGCTTCGACCCTACTATCGGCGAGATGACTTACTGGAACGACAAAACGACGATATCGAGGAAGAAGACGGATTACTGGCGCGCGACGACGAGGACGTCGTATCGATCGAGAGACATGATGAGGAAATGGACGTGGATGAAGAAGAACGGCTATTCGGATGGGCGAGGGGGCTCGACGAACCCCTCCCACCGAACAACTGGATACCTAGGCATATCGGCAAGGACCTTATTCACATTTAGCGACCACATTACATGTGAACAGTGACGGCATGCTAGCGATCGAGAATCGAGCGACCGGACTGCTAAATCGGAAGAGAGAACGAGACAGACAAAGGCCAAGAGGATGTTGATGAATGAAGAACGACGAGTCCGTTCCAAACTTAGAGAACAGGGGACGAGTTCACCTGTAGACGGGCCTATTTAGAAGAGAGAACGAAAGGGAGGAAACCTCGCGTCAAGAACGCTAGGATAGTCAAAAGGAACGACGAATTTATTCTTCATACAAAGGAGGGGTACCGGCCGAATACGCAGGAACAGCGTCGAATATTTCCGACAAGTAGCCGGCTTCAAAATAGTCCGCATCCCCAATATCGGTAGCGGATTCCCATAAAGCCCCCCATTCGGCGTCAGCCTCGTACAGCGCGCTGTACTCCTTCATCCTACGAAGACGGATAGAGAAACGATCAGAATCCTATCGGGACTCCAAGTAAGTACAGAGAGACTTACACCGCGGCACCTGAGCTTGTGCACGGGCAAGGTTCGGAAGGATTATCCCCCAGAGCTATGGCTAAACTAGCCAAGGAGGAGCCGACGCGGTTCAGAAAATCCTCGTTATCGGTACCGAGGAGTGAGTGGTAGTAATCGGCTACCGCGAACGCCATTCGAAGTGTTGGACTGCGGGAATGTATTGGACAGAGTTCCGATTGATAAAGGCGGTGGAGGACACCTATCATTGCGGAGAACTCCGGATCGTTCTCGGGGATCCCGGGCTCCGTCCCGAAGAGCCGACCAGCGATTTTATTCGCCGTCCAACAGAACGCGAAGAAACCGCCCTAACGATCGAACGACGATTCAATAAAAGGGAACACTGGGGTCGCAGGTTACTCACCAGCCATTCCTCGTTAAACCGGAAGCGACGACCGCGAAGGCGAAGATACGTGTTCATGAACGCATCTTGGAAGTCTTGCACTGTTTCGATCATCTTGGTGATTATTCTACAAGGAACGACCTTGGACAAGGGACTCTGAATTGCAAGGATCGGGGTCTCGACTATATACTGCTCGAGAAGTATGCTATTCGAACGGATACGAACGACATACTACACAAATTCGGCCGTGAAGTCACTAGCGAATTGGAGAAGCGTGGATCATTTTCACGATCGGAGTGGTCAAATGACACAGCTATTAAGATCGTACGACTATATGGACCGACGATCGTGACGTCAAGAACGTCATGGATATGTGATCATGACGAGGTGGGAGCATGTAGTGAAGATTGAATGCGACGATCGTGACGTCAAGACCGTCATGATCGGCGATCATGGATGAGCGTACCGACGAGAAGGGCTCCCTTAATACATGGAACAAGGAACAAAAGAATCAAGGACAAAAGAAGTTGGCGCGCGAGCGAGTCTCGTTTACGTAACAAAAGGATACGCGCGAAAGGAAAATACATGAAACAACTTTATACAGGGGTTGCGAGACAACCAGTCTACATCACACTACGATTACTGGAGTACAAATACTCATGCCCTCATCGACGAACTGGAGGAAGAAGATATGTTTCGATCATCACTGTCTTCAGCGCGCGATATATTCGGCTTAGAGATTCCTCGAGTAAGGGCCTAAGATCAACAACATGAACGAAGATACCTATGATTATGATCGCAGAGACGATCGCCCTCTAGACTTCGAGGATGTCTTACAAAGCCAGGATAGAGGACTTCGATGGAGCCAAGAGCCTATAGACTCCACCGAAGGTTCCGATGACACCGTCGTCCCAGCTACAGGAATGGACTTGACGGAGGAGATACTCGAGGACCCCCCCGAGACCCCTACTACCGATACGATGGCACCTGAAGCGGCCGCGCCGTTAGTCACGCCTACTACCAAAGAGGTCGCGGCGGTACCGAATGTATCTAGCGCACCCACCATCATCAGGCAACGAGTTAACCCTCCTGGTCAGACGCGACAGTTATGTCCGCAGTGTGGGGAACATCATCGCGAGCTTGCACAAGACTGCCCCTGGGTCAGCCAGCTGGTCGCGAAAGGAAGCACCGCTTACATTTATCCTGCCAAGGGAGGCGCCGTACCTGACATCATCCGTCTAGATGTCAACCCGTGTATATCCTTGCGGAAATACCTTGCCAATTACACCGGACAGCCCCTTACGAGTCTTAAAGATGCTTACGAGCGGAGCGTAAGAAGGTTTCCCATCGGTACCAAGCAGAAGATCCCCCATTGGTATCGAAACGATGAAGTGCTACCCGACATAGTCTATCGGTCGCACGCTCGACTTTGTAACCTCACGACATCGGACCCCACTACTCAAGGAAACAGACCAAGTCTCCTATCTAGGATCGAGCGATCGACATCGAGACCTCTGTTCAGGACACCCCCTCGTGCCCATGGATCGACACCGCCCATCCAAAGAGCCCGAATTAGGACTACTCCTAAGGAAGTATTCATCACCGGCATGACCGACGGCCAGTTCACCCTGAGCGATGGACAAGGGAATACTTTCACCTTAAGCCGCGGAGCTGTTAATGCATGGAGTCGGCAGTGACGTTGCGACTGAGGACATCGCATGGAAGAAGAGAACGACTTGTGGTGCCAGGATAGGACGTCCCTACCGACTACCTGCTTGTATCCGCGGATCGCTCTCGACACACAATTCGCCATTTATTCTAAACGCCGCGAGACGGTTGCGGCGCACGTAATACACCCTTACTACACGAGGCCGCCGACGGGCAATAAACATACGGGATCGAATGATTAGGTTTCATCTTTCATCTTCTACTTCGCGAGACGAAGGGAGAAGAAAAGAGGAAGATGGAGGAAAAGAATCACCTTCGCAGGACGAAGAGAGGACGGAGAAAAGAACGGAGCAGACGGGAGATGTTAGCCGGACGAGAGAGCGGTTAATGAACCGAGTTCTGCCATGTTGACGACTCGCCAGCGTTGGTAGAAGAGTATATAACCCCCCCGGACTCTCCCCCTCTTCGTAGTTCGTTCGGTTGGTACTTGTAGTAGATTTATCATCTCATCCGCGCCGAAGATCAGATCAGATTCCATTTAGGCAAGCACCGAGGAGCAGATCAGAATCACGACTTTTACCAAATATCTTGGAGTTTATTGCTTGTTGACGCGGCGTCTTAGGAAAGACCCCACTGATTTTATCGAGAGAACGGGTATAGGTATACTCGTATCATTAGGAAGATTATAGGACAACCGAGATCGGTTGAGAGTATCGTTTTATTATCGTCTATCGCACAGCTCACGCTGCTCTGTTAGGGACCTGATACAGGAACAACCGGGAACAGCAAATAGCCAGCGCCCGCATCTACGTTACCACTCCGACGCTTAGCAACCGTCCATTACACATACCAACCACTACCACGCCACGTCTCCGAGAGAGATTGTTGTTTGTTGCGCTTCTATCATCAGCGCTTACTGCCATCTACCTTACGGCGGATCACCACCCCTGTTACCACAACGTACTTCCGTCGAACAACGCTGATCATCCTAATTATACGTCAACAACCTACGATCTCCTTTGTTTGCTTCCACCCTCGAATTAGCCTCCGAGGCTGATATCAGCTCCTGCTTAGAAGTCCAATCGACTTACCCTTAACACTAGCTGTTGCAAAGTGCTCCACAGGGGGGTTGGAGAAACAGCCCCATCTCCCTGGCAAACCATGGCTTGGATCTCTCTGTTAACTGAGGGGACCTCCTTCTGGCTAGGAGCGACTTCTGGGTGTTGTGAAGCCTTTCTCTTTGCATCGTGTATGCAACTGTGCCCTTGGCTGTGTTGTACTTCTGCACTATTCCATAGGGTTTGCCATCGAATACATGTCCCACAGTCTTTCTCCTCTTACCAGGGCTGAGTAGAGAAGCCATTGTGAAGAGGAGCCATTGTGAAGGATCTGAGTTGGTCTGCACACCTTTTAGAGGGTCGTTGAAACGAAGTATGGGATGAGATGCTTGTAGATATGTCCTTGAAGCTGGGTGATGGGTCATTAGAGTCGTCATCAGAGTGGAGGCCGTTCAAAGAGGAGTGGCGGCCACCAGGATGGAACGCAGCAAATGGGGTTGCGACATATCGCATACGCACTTTCGCGTCAACGGACGTTCCCTTTTTCAATCCGGCGATTGAAACGGCCTCATCACGTGCTTCTTGCCGACCTAGATGGGAGAGGCTAGTCAACTAGTAGCTAGTAGCTAGCAGTAGCTTGTGATCTTACGGGCCAATGCTCCTATAACTTTTTTCATCATCGCTGCATTGTTCATCATCTCGAATTCACCGCAAACATTACGGTTACAATCGTCGAAACAACACTTGCGGGTATTTTTCCTCTCTCCATCATAAGCGATCGAATCTGAGAGGTACACACCCAACAAGCAATCAGCGACATGGCTGGGACAGCCCCTACCCGCTCAGAACGCTCGACGAGCGTCAAGAAAGGATCATCCTTGAGGCGTATAGATCACGACGGCATTTTGTCTAGATTGAGTACGTGCAAGACGGACGTGCCGATCACCAAACGCGACTGATCTCGGACTCACTGTTCCGCCGATCTTTCACGATTGGCAACTATTATCTTACAGACTTCTTGGAAAGCTTGATGACGTCGAACTATCGAACTGTAAACACTTCGAACGTGACAGCGAGCTCATCCAGTGAGGATACATCGGTGCCTGGTCTACAGAAATGGCAAAGCGCACCACCGGACATGGCAAACGCAAGTCCCGAGGCCCTAGTTCAATGGTATCTCAAGGAACAAGACATTCTCGCGACTGTCTACCCTTCGTCGGAGAACGCTACCATGGATTTGAACCTGGATGAATCTCATGATGCAGCTGGGCAAGACGTTACTTTCCAGAGCGAACTCGCTCGGGCTACTGCCAAGCGAAAATTACCGTTTGAGACGCATTCGTCACAAGACGAGGAGCCAATCGACCAGGAGTCGGATCTTATCACAATCGATGCGACCAGAAAATTGTAAGCCGCAGTCTCTAGTTCTTTTTCTGCCGGCTCTAGCAGAAGGAGATACCTTGATAGTATTGGCTTACGATCTCGGTCGGTCTTTAGAGTCGAAATTTACTTCCATCGAGTACATTTATGCTTGCCGATTTTACGTGCCGATCGGTTCCTGGACCAAGTAAACGATTACTTGTCGTCCTATCAAAGTAGTCTGGCCCAAAGTCTGCCTGCACACCGGGACGGAAGCTTGGAATCTCAAACCAAAACTCGTCGGGTGCTCGACGCTGTCATTGCCTGTGTCGTCAAGTTAAATATGTACCCGAACGAGGCGCCATTTGTGAACATCAGGGGCGGAGCACGGGCCTTATGGATACGGACCAGCAACCAGGTGCTCTTCGAGGCTTGGGCGAAACCCAGTCTAGAGGCCGTCCAGGCGCTTGTACTTCTCGCTTTCGCATCCATTACAAGTGACTGGAATGATCTACGTGGATGGAATCTAATCGGTTCGGCTGCACGACTAAGGTAAGGTGGACGCGGTTTCAAGACTGGCTAGCGGATTGACCTAAAACGACTCTCTAAGCAGCGTATTAATCGGACTTAATCAAGAACATGGTGCAAAGGAGACGGATAGGCCAAGCTATAGGCAAGAAACGCTCCCATCCCACTTCCTACAACCTCCAGTCGATGCTGCGGACGCTGAGCTACGCCGCCGAATATTCTGGTCTATCTTCCTCTTGGACCGAGTTGGTAGTTCCGCTACAGGCTGGACCTTTTCCCTGAACAGGCGAGATCATGGGGCGGATCTGCCTGGGCATGATGATTGGGATGTCCATAGCATCTCATCGGCACCGTCTGGGCAGAACCTCAGCGTTACTGGCGATTCACCACAGGCACGGGGACGGAGACCAAGGCTACAGAGCTCCTTTCGATTTCCACCAGCAGAACGGGTTGCGCTGGAAATAGAAGCTCCGAATCCCGAGTTCCGGTGGACGATCTATATAGGTGATGATGACTTGTTCGATGATCGCACGCCTCTCAGTTTGCTGGTCAGTAGGAATTTCCAACTAATTATGCCAAGCGTATTACCTTGACATAGCTAATTGTTCAAGTATCTATCATAGATGGAGGCGGTAGAGAGTCTTAGTCATGTACGAACATTGCCTTGAGGTAGCCGCCAAGGTCGCTAATATCAACCTGTTTTGCATCTGCTTGATAGGTCCAGGTTTTCCTATCTCAGGCATTCAAGGCAAGCACAGCGGATACGCAGCTTCTGGCTCTGATTCAACTTGATGTGCGTAGATGATCACATATTATCACACTGCGCGGTGATCACAAGACGTGCATACTTACAGAAGGACGTCGTTTGCAGCGAAGAATAGAGAGCTGGTACGATCAAATTCCAGATCTGTACAGGTTGGATCGTCCCCACTCTGCAACTGAACAATCACTATCACCAAATGCGACTTTAATGCTTTCGGTGCATTACATGTGGGTAAAACGCCCTGGTTCTAGCTAAGGAGCTGATGGTTGATGATACGTCCGCTTGAAAACTTCAGCGCAATCATCATGCTTCATCAAAGCATTGCCTATAATCCTCCAGCCTTTCAGCACGTCAGATATCCTAACGCTGTGCGACGCTGCCGCGATGCCTATGAGGGCATGGACCGCATCATGAGACGCCTAAACTTTCGCGATATAAATCAACAGCATCCTCTTCTAGGTTACTGTGTGTTCGTCCTCGGTCGAGGTATATGCATTCACCTTCGGTCAGAAATCGACCCGCTCGGACGAAAAATCGCCGCGAGCAATGCTGCACTTGGGCACCAGGTCGCCCTATGCATAGAAGTTCTGGATGCTCTCGGACAGGTCTGGGCATGTGCCGGTGAGTCCCGCTGTCAAGAAGCAGGAAGAGGCGCGAAACTCAGTAAAGTATTATCGATACCAGGCTTGTTTGCGAAAACGTTACGCCGGGGTTTCGCGGCGGTCCACAACCTTGATCTTGAGCAAGCCTTTTTCGTTCCGAAGGCTGTGCCGATGAGCGTAACAAAGAATACTGTGCCATGAGAGTCTGTTCAAGCCGAAAACAAGATGAACACGTAATGCGTATTACTCTGTTCAGTGCGCCGAACGTCAGAATCCCATTTCCCCGTCCCCCGCCAAACTGTAGATCTACGACGGAAATGGGTCCGCGTGGATACGGCTGGGAGCCATCTCTTCTGGCGCTTGGCCCGGACTTCACAGCCGTCTGGACCTTGAAACTCCCGGACATGTGCTCATGTTCTCGGCGGGCGACCTAATCGATGACTCATTGCCGCGCAGAGGTTCCGTTGAATAGCCTTGTGCAAGAATTCGGAAACACTTGCAGGAAACCGAGGTTTATGTCGCCATCGGCAAGTGCGAGAAGTTCTACTCAGAGCGCATTTAATTGGCAGAACGACTGAAAGCGGAGGATGTCGTAGTACGGCTGAGGATTGTAAGTCCGTGTCGTTGAAAGACGAAGCGAAGCCTCTCTTTTCCCGCCAGATCTGCGCGGCATTTGACGCCTCCCTTTCTCCATGCCAGCTGCCTGGAAGCACTAATTTAGATAAGGCCATACCCAGAACACCATCTGCTTGTTTGAATTCGAGTTGGAAGATCATCAAGTAGGATACGATGTGTAATTCTGATGCGTTCGTTTAGCGTCTTGATTGACATATATGCAGGCGGTATAGTCTCCTAGGGATCGCTCTAAAGACATACTGAGCAAGGGGCTCAGCAACCGGCCCTGTCTCGATGCTGCGCTTCTTTTGTCCGCGAAGGAGACTACTTGCAAAGAAGGTCTGACTTCAGCGCGATAAGACTTTTCAAGCGCACAGCAGAGCGTCCAATTGCTCGATGCCATGGCCCACTCGGCGGGCCTCATCGAAATTACGGACGACCATGTGCTCGAACAGACCGTATCAGCACAATCACAGACAAGCGGTTTGGCATGTAAATAGTTGAAGTGCTTCATCAGGCTCGGGCATCCGTTACAAGGTCGGTGACGTGTGACACAATCACGTTATCGGTACATAACCACATTTTCCAATCGTCTGAGTACCGACTAGGACCAGTCGAGTTCAGCACGTCTCCTTCGATGGGGAGTAATATGCTCGTCATCTCACTATCTTGAGCACTCGATCGACGGATTCGACGTCACTCATCAACAAGCTGTTTTCGCTACTGAGCCGCTTGCCCGACCTGTATCGCGTCCCAGAAAGCGCCGTAATCTTCTCCCGTCACATCCTGCTGTTTGCACAACGCTTCCATCCTTTCTAGCTTGGTTGGATCGATGTCGCAGTAGAACACGAAAGATTCGGATGCTCTAGCCACGACCGGAGGACTAAGAGGTGGAAGATGAGCGTCTATCTCTTTCCTCAGAGCCCGTGTGATGAGCTGGATGTGCGTAAGGATGTCCCGGTCTGGTGCTCAGACTACTCATTGTTGCGCGAGCGATCTTTCGAAAAGAAACTCACTTCATAGCCTCTTGATGTACTCGAGTACAAAGCTGGAAAGACCACATGCTCGGCGGAACCCACAGCTTTCCACTGAGTAGGATTTCGATCCTACTGCTCAGGGCTAGGTTCAGGTTCTTTGAAGGATGAAGGGAGCGCTGCGAG
>Ga0265780_10006268_pt1 | contig 14802 bp, 15 predicted proteins | sample P1T30metagenome_FD_192432 | JGI IMG/M metagenome (GOLD analysis project Ga0265780, IMG submission 192432) | Plant litter microbial communities from East Loma Ridge, Irvine, California - P1 T30 | ecosystem: Environmental > Terrestrial > Plant litter > Unclassified | place: USA: California... | reverse complement strand
CGGGCCGGTGCGGACAGGGTCCAGGCCAGACCCGTTCATATAACGCCCGCTGCGTTGTCCGGCTCGTGCACCTGCATTCCCCTCGCGCTGATGTGTGTTATTAGCTTAGCACGATGATTCCATGGGATAGCAAAATAAATTACTATATTGTAGAAATAAAAAATGCTTAATCGATGAATTAATGCATGCCACATAAATCCGGTGCGACATGCGACCTGATAGAGTACGTGCCGTTGTCGTTGTAATCACACCTCACTCTCGATGGATAAATTGCCGGTGGGAAACTGCTGTGATACAGTCGCCCCCGAGCGTGCGCCAGTCCGGCCGCGCCACTGACCGACAGGATTCACGATGGCTTACCGAGGCGCCTGCGCACTCGCCGCCGGCCTGCTGCTCGCAGGCTGCGCCATGCCCTACAGCCCGGCCCCCGTGGCCACCAATTTCCACAGCACGCACCAGCCCAAGGTGCAGGCCGCAGCCCATTGGGGCGTGATCGCGCGCCATATGGCGACCGAGCTGGGCCCGACCCTGAAGACGGCGCCGAGCCGCTCCCTGTACGTGGAGCCGCTGCAACCGTCGGTCTTCAGCACGGGCATGAAGTCGCATCTGGTCACGGCCCTGGTCAACGATGGTTTCGTGGTCGTCAAGAATCCGGTGCCGGGCGCACTCAAGATCGAGCTCGACACGCAAGTGGTCGCCTTCTCGGCCGACCGTCCGCAGTACCGCTACGCCGGCCTGCCGACCGCGCTTGCCAGCGGCGCCTGGGTCCTGACCAGCATCCAGCACAGCCCCGAGTGGCTGCTCACGGCCGGCGTCTACGGCTATGACGCGCATCGCTGGTTCACCGCCCAGTTCGCGCCGGGCGATACGCCGAAGACCGAAATGATCGTGACCGTCTCGGTCGCGGACGAGCAACGCTATTACGCGCGCAACACCTCGGTCTACTACACCGACGACGAGGATCTGTCGCTGTACGATGCCGCCCTGGCGAAGAAGCTGGCCGCGCCGGCCGCATCGGCGCCGACATCGAAGACCTTCGCGGTCAAGGACCATTGAGCTGAACATGCGCACATTGAAATTATCGGCGGCCGCACTGGGCCTGTCCTTGCTGCTGGGCGGCTGCGCGCTGATCGAGCAGCCCAACTACACCTCGGTGAGCGCGAACGATTTCGTCGCCGCCAACTACCGTGCGGCCGACGCCTTGCAGGCCCAGCTGGCTGGCAAGCTGACCGGCGGCCAGCCCCTGATCATGGCCACCCTCGTCAACATCGACGCCCTCGAACATAGCTCGATGCTGGGCCGCGTCGTGTCCGAGCAGATCGCCACCCGCCTGGCCCAGGGCGGCCTGCCGGTGCTGGAAATGAAGCTGCGCAACAGCGTCTACCTGAAGCGCAACCAGGGCGAGCTGATGCTCACCCGCGAGCTGGGCGAAGTGGCCGGCACGCACAACGCGCAGGCGGTGGTCGTGGGTTCGTATGCCGAGACGCGCGACACCATCTTCATCAACGTCAAGGTGATCCAGCCGACCACGAACCTGGTGCTGGCGGGGCATGACTACGTGCTGGCGAAGCAGGGGACGATCCGTTCCATGCTGGTGCCGGACTGATCAAGGCAACCCGGCGCACGATTTCCGGCAACTGATTGCGCACCCAGCGCAGCGCGGCGTCGTCCAGCGCTCCCGGCGCCTGCGCCAGCATGGCGAGCCGGGCCATGACGTCAGGATCGATCCCGACGTCGTCCGCCGCGTCGATCGCCAGCACGAAGCGCTGCGCCACCGGGCCGACCGGCCCGCCTTGCGCGCGATAGCGCTGCAGCTCGCCCATCAGGTGAAGGGCGAGGGCAGGCTGGCCCCCATCAGGCGGCGTCGCCGCTGGCATTGAGTTCACGCACCAGCGTCTCCACCAGTTCCGCCGCCGGCATGGCCCGCGCGAGCGGCGCGCCTTGCCCGGCCCAGTGCGCCGCATATTCATGGTTGCCCGTCCTTGCCGCCGCCGCGTGCAACTGCTTGGCCGCGTCATACGCCACCGGATAGGCGGCGGGGACGCCCGAGGCGCCATGGCTGACCAGGCGGTTGACGATGCCGCGCGCCGGCCGTCCCGAGATCGCCGCGGTCAGGGCGGTAGTGGCGGCGCGTGCGCCTTGCAGCATGGCGCGGTAGGCGTCGTTTGCCGCCGACTCCGGCGTCAGGATGAAGGCGGTGCCCAGCTGGGCGCCGGCCGCGCCAAGGTCCAGCGCGGCCCTGATGCCGGCGCCATCCATGATGCCGCCTGCGGCGATCACCGGCAGCCCCGTTCGCTTGACCAGCAAGCGCACCAGCACCGCCATGCTCAATCGTTCGTCGGTCGCCTCCAGGTCGAACATGCCGCGGTGGCCGCCGGCTTCGATGCCTTGCGCCACGATCGCGTCGACTCCCGCCCGCTCGATGCGCAGCGCCTCAATCAGGTTGGTAGCGGTGGCCATGGTGCGGATGCCGGCCGCGCGCAGCGCCGCCAGGCGTTCGCCCGAGGGCAGGCCGAAGTGGAAGCTGACGACTTGCGGGCGCAGGTCGAGCAGCATCCGGAACGACTCTTCGTCATCGTTGAAGGTGCGATAGATTTCATCGAGCGTGGAGGGCGGCGCCGCGCCGGCGTCGGCGAACAGCGGCGCCAGGTGGGCCAGCCAGGCCGACTCGCGCGCGGCATCGCGCTGGGCCGTCGCATGGCAGAACACGTTCACATTGATCGCTTTCCCCGTCAGCGCCTGAGTTTCCCCGATCGTCGCGCGCGCCTGCGCCGCCGTGCTCGCACCGATCCCCAACGAACCCAGCGCGCCGGCATTGGACACCGCCGCCGCCAGCTGCGGCGTGCCTACGCCGGCCATCGGCGCCTGGATGATCGGATGCGCGACGGACAGCTGGGAAAAGAATGGATGGGACGGTTGCATGGCGGCTCCTTTCGGTTGACTGTTATTCTCAATTGGAGAATGAAGTGATGGTATCATTCTGTTTTGAGAAAAGATATATGGAAACTGAATCTTTGCGCATTTTTTGTGCCGTGGCTGCGGAGCTGAGCATCACGCAGGCCGCGGCGCGGCTGGGACGGGCGCCATCGAATGTGACGACCCGTGTCCAGCAACTCGAGGCGGACCTTGGCGCCGAACTGTTCGTGCGGACGGCCAAGCGCATCGCGCTGTCGCCGACGGGCGAGCAGTTCCTCGTCTACGCTGAACGGCTGCTTGCGCTGGAAGACGAAGCGCGGCAGGTCGTGTCGAACGGCGCCTCGGGCGGCGTGCTGCGGATCGGCAGCATGGAGAGTACGGCGGCCAGCCGGCTACCGGGCGTGCTGGCGGCTTTCCACGTCGACCATCCTGCCACGCGGCTGGCCTTGCGTACCGGCCCGTCGCGCCAGATCGTCGAACAGGTGAGGACGGGGGCGCTCGACTGCGCCTTCGCCGCCTTGCCGGACGATGGTGCGCAGCTCATCGAGATGGGGCTGCAATCGATGCCGGTCTGGGTCGAAGAGCTATTGTTGCTGCTGCCGCCCGGCGAATCGGACGTCGAGGACGCGCGGCAGGTGAGGGCGCGTTCGCTGGCCGCCTTCCCGCCGGGTTGTACCTATCGCAGCCTGGCACAAGACCGGCTGGGCATCGCCGGCGCCACGGCCTGGCGGGTGCAAGAGATGAACTCCTATCACGCGATGATCGCCTGCGTGGCCGCCGGCGCCTGCGTGACGGTGCTGCCGGCCAGCGTGCTGGCGCTGGGCGGGGCGCCGGCCACGCTCAAGACCTTGCCGTTGGGGCGTCTCGCGACTTGCCTGGTCTGGCGCGACGGCTTCGCGACCCCGGCGTTTCGCGCCTTCTCAGGGCGCTTGCGGATGGCGTGAGGCATCGTGAGAGGGGCAGTGAAATACGCGTACAATGTCCGTTCCAGATACCTCATTGTCCCCATGCTGAAAGTCGACCTGCACTGCCATTCCACCGTCTCCGACGGCGTACTCGCTCCTTCCGACGTGGCGGCCTACGCGCGCAAGGGCGGGGTCGACGTGTGGGCGCTCACCGACCACGACGAGATCGGCGGCATCAAGGCCGCGCGCAAGGCGGCGGGCGAGCTGGGCATGCGCTTCGTGGCCGGGGTCGAGATCTCGGTCACCTGGGCCAACGAGACCGTGCACGTGGTCGGCCTGCAGGTCGACGAAGACAATCCGGCCCTGATCGCCGGCCTGGCCGCGACCCGCAACGGCCGCGAGCAGCGCGCGCGCGAGATGGCGGCCCAGCTGGAGCAGGCCGGCATTCCCGGCGCCTACGAAGGCGCGCTGCGCTACGTCGCCAATCCCGACCTGATGTCGCGCACCCATTTCGCGCGCTTCCTGTGCGAGATCGGCGTGTGCGACACCACCTCCGAGGTATTCCGCCGTTTCCTCACCGAAGGCCGGCCCGGCTATGTGCCGCACCGCTGGGCCACGCTGGCCGAGGCGATGGGCTGGATCCGCGGCGCGGGCGGCATTCCCGTGATCGCGCATCCGGGCCGCTACCGTTTCAGCGATACGGCGCAAGGCGTCCTGTTCGACGAGTTCCGCCAACTGGGCGGCAAGACCATCGAGGTCGTTACCGGCAGCCACACGCCGGACCAGTACGGGATCTATGCCGAGCTGGCGCGGCGCTACGGCTTTTTGGCCTCGCGCGGCACCGATTTCCATGCGCCGGGCGAGGCGCGGGTCGAGTTCGCCGAATTGCCGCCGTTGCCGTCCGGCGTGACGCCGGTGTGGCATGACTGGTTTTGAGCCTGCACTGCTGCCGATAACAGCCCGGGCGAGCTGAGTGATCTCGAGCCAGTTACTCTTTCTGTTCAGCGTCCTTGGCGGGGTCAATGGCGTTTTCCTGGCGCTGTATTTTTTTACCCGCCGCAGCAACCGCCTGACGCATGCCATGCTGGGCGCCTTGCTGATCGCGGTCGGCTTTCGCACGGTCAAATCGACGTTCTATTACTTCAATCCCGACCTCGCCATCGAGTTCCTGCAGATTGGCCTGGCGGCCTGCCTGCTGATCGGGCCACTGACCTATCTATACGTGGATAGTCATCTGGCCGACCTGAAGGTCAGCGCCGCAAACGGTCGCTGGCGCTGGCATCTCTTGTCGGCGTCCTGCATCATCCTGGTCGCGGTGAATTTCCCATATTCCCAGTATCCGAACGCATGGTATTACTATGTCTGCGGCATCCATGCGTATTGGTTTGCGTATCTGCTCCTGGCCGGAAAAAAGCTGTGGCAATCGCGTGCGGTGTTGCGCGATGCGGACGGCAAGCTTAATCGCAGCAATATATTGTTGTTGAGCGTATACTCCGGTAGTTTCCTGTTGCTTACCGCGTATGTGACAACGCCGCTGACCTCGTATATTGTCGGCGCCTTGTCATTCACCTTCTCGGTACACGTCGCGATTTTGTCCTGGATCGTGCACCACGGAGCGAAAGCCGAGGTCGCCAAGAAAGAAAAGTACCAGAATCGCAAATTGACTGGCCAGGATGCCGGCGAGTTGATCGAATCGCTGAACCGGGTGATGCGTGAACAGCAGCTCTACCTGAATCCCAATCTGAGCCTGGCGCTGCTGGCAAAAAAGGTAGGGAATCTGCAAACCACGGTGTCCCAGGTAATCAACGAGAATCTGGGTAAAAGTTTTAACCTGTATATCAATGAGTTCCGCATCCAGCATGCCCAGGACTTGTTGATCAGTGAATCTCGCATGAATATGGAAATCGTTGCCGAACGCAGCGGTTTTAATTCGACCTCCACCTTCTTCGCTGCATTCAAGAAGACCACTGGACAGACGCCGGCGAGCTACCGCGCCGCCCGTGCGTCTGATTCGCTTGCATCCTGCACGGATCGCACCGTGGGTACGCCCGCGTCGTAGCCTTCCCGGGTCGACGTCCCCACGTAGATACGCCGCCCAGCCCCAGCTGCGGCCACCTCTCTCTCCCGATCGTTTCTTGCTCCCGCCCCGGGCGAGCCGCGGCGCTGCTCGTGCCTGGGCTGCGGAATCATGTATCCGGAGTCCGAAATCATGGTTCATGAGCGCGGCGCCGGGCGGCCCTCCTATATTGGCTACCGACGCCGTGTGCCGCCCCCGGACGACCGATCCGGGCGGGTGCGCGGCCGGGTAACCGTATCTACCTTCGGTAACAGGTATTTCTACATTTTCAGGTGAATGTATGTGTCGACCTCGTTTTATTCAGATATTAATGGCGCTTTATCTCCTGCTATTCCAGCCTGACTGCGCTTTCGCATCGCCGGTCTCCCACGGCGCAAACGGTATGCCCGGGCAAGGGCAGAAAATCCTGATCGTCACGTCAAACCAGCATACGTATGGAAATACCAGCATCAGCGCAGCCAATCATTTCGAAGAAATCGTGACTGCCTATGATGTGTTCAGGAAGAACGGCTATGTGGTGGTCAGCGACAGTGTCGGTCGCCCAGGAAGTGATCAAGGCAATCCAGAGAAAAACCTGAGCGGCGAATCCCCGCGCATCGTTTGCAGCCAGCTGAAACAGACTGGTCATTACAATAAACACAGGAATCGATCCATATGAAGAATCACGGTATTATGGCAATGCATTTTGTGCTGGTATGTCTCGCACCGCTGTCGCTGCCGGCGCATGCCAGCAACAGCATCGACGCCGCCACCCAGCAGAAATTCGACGCGGTGTTCAGCGACTTCAGTGTTCCCCGGCCGGCGCTCGCGGTGGCCATGTTCAAGAACCGGGAGCTGGTGTACCAGAAGGCCTATGGCCAGGCCAATCTGGAGCACGGTATTCCGGCAACCGTCGATACCAGCTTCCAGATCGATACGCTGGCGTGGGAATTCATCGCCTATTCCGCGCTGATGCTGGAAAGCCAGGGCAAGCTCAAGCTGAGCGACGACATCAGAAAGTATCTGCCCGAGTTGCCCGATCTTGGCGAAAAAATCACCGTCAATCACCTGCTGAGCTCGACCGACGGCGTTGCCGGCTACAAGGTCTTGCAAGCCCTGGCCGGGTGGGAGGCGAGCGGGCCCGGGCAGAACGCAGCCGTCCTTCAACTCATCAAGAGTCAGAAGACATTGAATTTCAAGCCAGGCGAAGAATTCTCTCCAGGCGGTGACAGCAGGTTCATCCTGTTGGCCAGGATCGTCGAAGTCGTCTCCGGGGAGTCCTTCGATGCCTTCAGCAAGAAGACTATTTTTACGCCCCTGGGCATGGCGAACACGCAGTTCGTGTATGACGACGCCCAGTTCATCGCCAACAGGGCGGTTCCCTACCGGACTGCAGGAGATGGCGTCTACAAACACGATGTGGGCGGCCGCAATACTCCTGGCCTGGTCAATCTGTATTCCTCGATACGCGACCTGTCGCTCTGGCGCGCCAGCCTGGCATCGCCCGCGCCCGGCAATCAGGCCCTGGCCGACAAGCTGAACCAGCCGATCAAGCTCGATCGCGGGGTGATCATCCGCGATATCGCCAGGGTGTCGACCTACGGCCAGCAGCATGCGGGCCAGGAAAGAGGCATCTCGAAGAAATACCAGATCGGCGGCGTTGGCGGATACGCGAGTTCGGTGTTCAGCTTTCCCGATCACGATGTCTCGGTCGTCGTACTGAGCTCGGGACTGGACTACAGCGGAAGTTATGGCATGCGGCTGGCGTCCGTCCTGCTCGAAAAACAGTTTGTCGAGCCTTTGACGATCGACTATTCGCGCATCGAGCGCGCGAAGGTCGCGCCGGCCCAGCTCGCGCAATACGCGGGCAATTACTGGACCGCGGTCCGGGCAGTTCCTGCTGTTATCTACGTCAAGGATGACGTCCTGTATTACGGCAGGGCGGGTGGCGCGCCGGGACGTGAACTGATTCCCCTGGGCGGTGCGAAGTTCCAGCTGAAGATCGAGGGCGACGACCATTATTTCGTCGAATTCGTCGATGGCAAGCACGGACCGGAAATGCACTACAGCATGGGGACGAGCGACCCGGTGGTGTTCGAGTCCTATACGCCCGTGTCGTACACCGATCGGGAACTTGGCCAGTTCGCAGGCACCTTTCATAACGAAGAACTCAATGCCTCCTATGTTTTGACTGTCAGCAAAGGGGGGCTCAGCGCACATAATCTGCGCGTCGGCCAGGTCGACTTCAAGCCGCTCGACACCAACAGATTTTCGGGCAACAAGCCTTTCATGGGCGGGCTCAGGTTCTTGCGCGGCACTGATCAGGAGGTGACCGGCTTCCAGATCATCGGCGACGAAGCCAGGGGGCTGCAGTTCAAGAAAATCCCCACCCCCGGCGCCTGATCGGCCGTCCAGTCTCCCCCAAAGCCAGGCAGCGCCTGGCCAAACAAACAAATTACCTGATGCGTCCTTGAAATTCTCGGTTTATACTCCAGATGGAGTATAAGCAGAGTATAAGGATACGATATGAAGCTAGTTTCCCCAGAAAAAAAGCTCCCCGATAGCGACAAGGTCACGGTCAACGTTGGCCTGGTCGACCTGGCCCAGGTCGATCTGCTGGTCGAAGAAGGTTTTTACTCGAACCGCACCGACCTGGTCCGCACTGCGATCCGCAATCTGTTGCAGCAGCATGCGGATGTCATTCGGCAAACAGTCGTGCGCAAACGCTACGTGATGGGCCTGTACCGCTACACCCGGCGCGAACTGGAACAGATCGTTGCGGACGGGCAGCAGCTTGAGATCCACGTGCTCGGCTTGGCCGTCATCGAGGACGACGTCCCCGCCAGCCTGGCGCGCGAAGCGATCGCATCGCTCCAGGTGCTGGGCGCCTTCATCGCATCAACGGCCGTGCGCGAAGCATTGGCCGACCGCCTCCAATCATGAAGAAGGATAAACCCATGAAACCTTTCGAACAGTTCATCGGCCAGATGCTGGAGTCGGCGCGCCGCGTGCAGGCGCGCGACCCGCAGGCCGCCACCGATATCATCCAGCAGGCGCTGGCCCAGGCCGGCCTGCTCACGTCCCAGCAAAAGACCGACGCATCGCCGCAAGCGCCGGAATTCGTCGACCTCAATTCGCCGCCGGCCTGGAGCAAGCCGAAGTCACGGCCCCGTCCGGCTACGAAGCCGCAGTCGCGCCTGCCGGGCCGCTTCATCGCCGGTAGCCACGTCTGCGAAGCGGGCAGCCGCCGCTACAAACTGTACATTCCCGCGAAACCGGCCGAGGGCCGCCGTCCGCTGGTCGTCATGCTGCACGGCTGCACCCAGAACCCGGACGATTTCGCGGTCGGCACCGGCATGAACGCGCTGGCCGAAGAACTTGGCGTCCTGGTGCTGTACCCCGAGCAGGACGGCCGCGCCAACCATTCACATTGCTGGAACTGGTTCGAGCCGGGCCACCAGGCGCGCGACGCGGGCGAGCCGGGCATCCTGGCCGGCATGACGCGCGAGGTCATGCGGGAATACGATGCCGAGCCGTCGCAGGTATTCGTGGCCGGCATGTCGGCCGGCGGCGCGATGGCGGCGGTGCTCGGCGCCGAGTATCCAGAACTGTTCGCCGCGATCGGCGTCCACTCCGGCTTGCCGGCGGGCAGCGCGCGCGACATGATTACGGGCTTGCAAGCCATGAAGAAGCCCGGCCGCGGGCGCAGCCTGCGCGAGGCGGTGCCGGTGATCGTCTTCCATGGCGATGCCGACCATGTGGTCAATCAGGGCAACGGCGAAGCGGTGCTGAAGCAATTCGTCGGCGCCCACGCCGGCCTGCGCGCCACGCCGCTGCATGCGAGCGAAACAGAGTCGACCCAGGGCGGGCGCCGCGCTACCCACCGCACCTGGCGCGACGAAGAAGGGCGGGCGATGGCGGAACACTGGGTCGTGCACGGCGCCGGGCACACCTGGGCGGGCGGCGATGCGGCCGGTTCGCATACCGATGCACTCGGCCCGAACGCCTCGCGCGAGATGCTGCGCTTTTTCTTGCAGAGGTAAGGCGCCAAGGCCCGGTCCGGTAACGGCTGGGCCTTGAATTTTGCGCGGTCCAGCCCAATCTTGGCATCTTGCCATCAACTTAGCGGAGATGTCTGCCATGAAGCGTGTTGTCCTGTTCCTTGCCACCAACCTTGCCGTCGTGCTGGTACTGACGCTGGTGATGAATCTGTTCGGCCTGGGCCGGGGTGTTTCGGCGCAGGGCATCAATGTCGGCGAACTGGCTGTGTTGTCTGTGGTCATCGGTTTTACCGGCGCCATCATTTCGCTCCTGATGAGTAAACCGATGGCCAAGTGGTCGACCGGCGCGCGCGTCATCGAGCAGCCGGCCAACTCCACCGAGCAATGGCTGGTGCAGACGGTGCGCCGCCTGTCCGAGCGCGCCGGCATCGGCATGCCCGAAGTCGCCGTGTATGAGGGCGAGCCGAACGCCTTCGCCACCGGCGCCTTCAAGAACTCCGCGCTGGTCGCGGTCTCGACCGGCTTGCTGCAGAGCATGAACCAGGACGAGGTCGAAGCCGTCCTCGGCCACGAAGTGGCGCACATCGCCAACGGAGACATGGTCACCCTGACCCTGATCCAGGGCGTGGTCAACACCTTCGTCGTGTTCCTGGCGCGTGTGGTCGGTTTCTTTGTCGACAAGGTATTGTTCCGCAAGGAGGGCGAGGGCCCCGGCATCGGTTACTTCGCAAGCGTGATTGTGCTCGAGATCGTGTTCGGCCTGCTGGCATCGATCATCGTCGCCTGGTTCTCGCGCCAGCGCGAATTCCGTGCCGACGCCGGCGCCGCGAAACTGATGGGCAGCCCGGTGCCGATGCAGCATGCGCTGGCCCGCCTGGGCGGTTTGGCGCCGGGCGCGCTGCCCAAGACGATGTCCGCATCGGGCATTTCCGGCAGCGGCGGCGGCTGGGGCGCGCTGTTCTCGACCCACCCGCCAATGGAGCAGCGCATCGCCGCGCTCCAGCAACTGCGTTAATCAATCAAGGACGTTTAGATGGGCCAATATTTCCAGATCCACCCCGAGAATCCCCAGGCCCGCCTGATCAAGCAGGCGGCGCAGATCGTCAGCAGCGGCGGCATCGTCGCCTTGCCGACCGATTCCGCGTATGCGCTGGTATGCCGCCTGGACGACAAGGCGGCGGTCGACAAACTGCGCCGGATCCGCGGCATCGACGACAAGCACCACCTGACCCTGCTGGTGCGCGACCTGTCCGAGGTCGCGCAATATGCGCGCGTGGATAACACACAATATCGCCTGCTCAAGGCCACGATGCCGGGCCCGTATACGGTGATCCTGGAGGCGACGCGCGAACTGCCGCGCCGCCTGTCGCACCCGTCACGCAAGACGATCGGCCTGCGCGTGCCCGAGAACCGCATCACGCTGGCGCTGCTCGAAGAACTGGGCGAACCGCTGATCGGCACCACCCTGCAACTGCCGGGCGACGACCATATGCTGTCCGACCCGGAAGAAGTGCGCGAGCGCCTGGAAAAGCAGATCGAGCTGATCATCGACGGCGGCGCCGGCTTGCTGGAGGCGACCACCATCATCGACCTGACCGGCCCCGAACCGGAGCTGGTGCGCGAGGGCAGGGGCGATCCGGCTGCCTTCGGCCTGTGATACTGGGTCAATAAGCGGCTTAAGAATTCCACAGGACAAGTGCGTAGCGGCCTCTGATAGAATCCCTCTTATGGATGAAACGATACGCAACATCGCCGTCTACGCGCTGCCCGTCCTTTTTGCGATTACCCTGCACGAAGCCGCCCACGCCTACGCCGCCAAATTTTTCGGTGACAACACCGCCTATTCCCAGGGCCGCATGAGCCTGAATCCGCTGGTGCACGTGGACATCTGGGGCACCATCGTGATTCCGATCATGATGTATCTGTTTACGCCCTTCGTGTTCGGCTATGCCAAGCCGGTGCCGGTCGACTTCGGCCGCCTGCGCAATCCGAAGCGCGACATGGCCTGGGTCGCGCTGGCCGGTCCCATTGCCAACCTGATCATGGCCGCGCTGTGGCTGCTGTTCGCGGCGCTGCTGGTGTTCTTCGGCGTCAGCGAGACCTTCCCGCGCCGCATGGCCGAGGCCGGCATCCTCACGAACCTGTTGATCATGGCCTTCAACCTGCTGCCGATCCCGCCGCTGGACGGCGGCCGGGTGTTGACCAGCATGCTGCCCAACAGCCTTGCCTGGAAATTCGCCCGCATCGAGCCCTACGGTTTCTTCATCGTGCTGGGCCTGGTGTTCCTGCAACTGGTGGGCTACTGGGTGGTGCCGGTGATGCAGCTGGGCCGCTGGATCGTGGACATGATGGTCCTGCCGTTCACTTTCGTGCTGTTCTGACGCCATGCCAGTCGACGCGCCGCGTGTGAACATGCAGACTCTGCCGCCGTCGCCGTGGGTGGAACGCTTCGTTTCCCTGGCGCCGCCCGGCGAGGCGCTCGACTTAGCTTGCGGCAATGGCCGCCACACGCGCCTGCTGGCGGCGCGCGGCCTGCAAGTGCTGGCGCTGGACCTCAAACCCGAGGCGCTGGCCGCCAGCGCGGGCCACAACGTCACGACGATGGCCTATGACCTCGAGGCCGAGGGTTCGCCCTGGCCCTTCGAGGCGGGACGTTTTTCGGCGATCGTGGTCACCAATTACCTGCACCGGCCCCTGTTCGCCTTCCTTGCGGCCAGCTTGCGGCCGGACGGCATCCTGATTTACGAAACCTTCGCGCAGGGGAACCAGATCTACGGCAAACCATCCAATCCTGCCTTCCTGCTGGCGCCCGGCGAGCTGCTGGGGCTGGCGCAAGACGGCGGATTGCAGGTGCTGGCCTACGAGGACGGCCATGTGCAACGGCCGCATCCGGCCCAGGTGCAGCGCCTGTGCGCGGCCGGGCCGGCATTTTCCAAAACCGAGGCCCGGCTCGACCATATTGTGGTCAGGAATGAACCATAGCGGCGGGCTATCCGCTACAATCAGATTTTTTAATGAATGGCACGGCCAAGATTATGATTAAGGGCAGTATCGTAGCACTCGTCACTCCGATGTTCGAAGACGGCAGCCTTGACCGCGATTCCTTGCGCAAGCTGATCGACTGGCACGTCGCGGAAGGCACCGACGCGATCGTCATCGTGGGCACGACGGGCGAATCCGCCACCGTGTCGCCGGAAGAGCATTGCGAACTCGTCAAGCTGGCCGTCGACCACGTCGCCGGCCGCATTCCGGTCATCGCCGGCACCGGCGGCAACTCGACCGCGGAAGCGATCGCGCTGACCCGCCATGCGAAGGAATGCGGCGCCGATGCTTCGCTGCAGGTTGTTCCCTATTACAACCGTCCGACGCAAGAGGGCATGTACCGCCATTTCCGCGCCATCGCGGAAAGCGTGGACCTGCCGATCATCCTGTACAACGTGCCGGGCCGTACCGTGGCCGACATGGCCAACGAGACCGTCGCGCGCCTGGCGCCGATCGAGAATATCGTCGGCATCAAGGACGCCACCGGCAATATCGGCCGCGGCATCGAGCTGCTCAAGATGGTCGACAAATCGTTCGCCGTCTATTCGGGCGACGATCCGAGCGCGATGACCCTGATGTTCTGCGGCGGCGCCGGCAATATCTCGGTGACGGCCAACGTCGCCCCGCGCGCGATGCACGAGCTGTGCGTGGCCGCGATGGCAGGCGACGTTGCCCGTGCGGTCGAAATCAACAACCGCGTGCTTGGCCTGCACGGCAAGCTGTTCGTCGAACCGAACCCGGTGCCGGTGAAGTGGGCGCTGGCCGAAATGGGCAAGATGCCCGCCGGTCTGCGCCTGCCGCTCGCGCCGCTGTCTGCCCAGTACCACGAGACCGTGCGCGCCGCCCTGGTGGAAGCCGGCGTTCATTCCTAATCCCGGGCCCGCAAGGGTTCGGGTTCCTGACCTGATATCGAACGACATGACTAAAAGCAAGTACTCGGCATTCAACTCCGCGCGTTCCAATTTCTCGCCCCTGGCTTCCGCTCCTGCTGCCGCACGCGTGCTGACGCTGACCGCGCTCGCTTTCAGCCTGGCGGCCTGCACCACCATCTTTGAAGGCGACAAGGTCGATTACAAGGGCGCCAAGAAAGCCGCGCCACTGGACGTGCCGCCCGATCTGACCAAGCTGCAGCGCGACAACCGCTACGCCATCCCTGACGGCCGTGGCGTCGCCACCGCATCCGGCCAGGCGGCCGCCGCTGCCGCCGGCACGGGCGGCGGCTTCGTCCCTGGCGTCGCCGCGAGCAACCAGCAGATCGGACCGATCTCGAGCGACGCGATCAGCGTCCAGCGCAACGGCGACCAGCGCTGGCTGGTGGTCAAGCAGACCCCGGAACAACTGTGGCCGCAGTTGCGCCAGTTCTGGGAAGAGCAGGGCTTCGCCGTCGAGACCGAGTCGGCCACGACCGGCACCATGGAAACCGCCTGGGTCGAGAACCGTTCGAAGATCCCGCAAGACTTCATCCGCAACGCCATCGGCCGCGTGTTCGACCGCGCCTACTCGACCGGCGAGCGCGACAAGTTCCGCACCCGTCTCGAGCGCCTGCCGGACGGCTCGACCGAGATCTGGGTCAGCCACCGCGGCGCCGAGGAAGTCCTGACCGGCCCGCAGAACGAAACCACCACCTGGACCTCGCGTCCCAACGATCCTGGCATGGAATCGCAATTCCTGGGCCGCATGGTCGCGATGCTGACCGGCACCAAGGAAGTGGCGACGGCCGAAGCGACGGTCGCCAACGCACCGGTGGCGCCGCAGCACGCCAAGCTGGTGGGCGACACGGTCGAGGTCGACGAAGGCTTCGACCGCGCCTGGCGCCGTGTCGGCCTGGCGCTGGACCGCGTCGGCTTCACCGTCGAAGACCGCGACCGCGTGCAGGGTGTCT